>JAEEGI010027569.1_pt1 | contig 10860 bp, 13 predicted proteins | sample 8958751 | NCBI WGS metagenome assembly JAEEGI01 (sample SAMN16246545, study PRJNA631951) | gut metagenome | biome: gut microbiome; feature: rumen; material: KS-attached | host: Bos | place: Iran: Karaj | collected 2018-10 | reverse complement strand
CGTGCATGAGCTCCTTCGCAGTCGCAATGTTATCAGCTGAGGGATCGGAAAGTACGAACTGGCACTTCGGGAATCTCTGCAGATTCGACCTTATCAGACCGCCCGTTCCGCAGCCCGTATCGAGCCAGATATGCGGGCCGCTGTCATGCTCGAAAATAATGTCCGATACCTTTCCCTTGAGCTCGCCGTAACCGACGATCCTCTTGGCCATGCCCCTTTCCAATTCCGATTGCACAGACATGTATCGCAATCGAACGTTTCAAAATATCTTATATAATTGAACTCAATGGGTGCAACCAAGCCGAGATGGCCCAGCCCGGTAAGGCGGTGGTCTCGAAAACCACTGGTCCGTGACCTCGGGAGTTCAAATCTCTCTCTCGGCGCCATTCTTTCTAAATCAGAACAGTCCCGAGTACGTGTATATCCACGCCGCCACCAGACCGATGCCGACTCCGAACGATATCCCCATCAGGATGTACGCCAAAGGTCTGGACTTGTCCCAGCCGAAGAACACTATCGGGATGAACAGGAAGAAGAAGTAGGCGTTCAGATAGAATGTCGCTATGAACGCTCCGATCGCCGACACTACCAGGCAGAGCAGGAACAGCGGCCATCTGTAACGGTAGGGCTCTGCGACGATCAGTTCAGGATGTATGACTGTCCCGCATTCCGGACATATGACATCGTAATCGGAAAGATATCGTCCGCAAGTGGTACAGAACTGCATCCTATCGCCTTGTTGATCAAGTGGGCCCGCCGGGATTCGAACCCGGGTCATCGGCTCCGAAGGCCGAAAGGATCATCCTCTACCCTACAGGCCCGTCCGCTCAATCACCCATCCACCCTATAAATCCTTTTGAACGGGGCCTCGGTATGACAACAACTTTATGCACAACGTGAGAGTTGGGGGTATCATGGCAAAGGTCATAATGAATCACGGTACGGGCGGGGAGATCATGCAGGAGTTCCTCGCCAAGCATGTGACGTCGCATTTCCCCAAGATGAAATCCGAGGTCCCTCTGAGTTCCTTCGACGACTCCGCCGTGATCGATGACATCGTGTTCACCACCGACGGACACACCGTCAAACCGTTATTCTTCCCCGGAGGGGACATCGGTTCGCTGTCCGTTGCAGGTACCGTCAATGACATCTCTGTCATGGGAGCGACCCCTCTGGCACTGTCATGTTCTCTCATCCTCGAAGCGGGATTGGACATGGACATCGTCGACAAGGTCCTGGAGTCGATGGGCAAGACCTGCGAGTCCTGCGGCGTGCCCATCGCCACTGGCGACACCAAGGTCGTGGAGGCAGGTGCCGTGGACCAGATGATCATGACCACCGCCGCTGTCGGAAAGAGATCCAAGTACATGGATTCAAACCTCGCCACCGCTGAGCAGTACAGGAAGGTGGATTCAAGATGGGCGACCGACAACAACGTCAGACCCGGCGACGCGATCATCGTGTCCGGAACGGTCGGAGACCATGGTATCGCACTGCTCTCATTCCGTGAGGGATACGGATTCGACACCGACCTCAAGAGCGATGTAGCACCTCTCAACGGACTGATCGAAGAGGGACTGAAGGTCGGCGGAATCGTTGCCATGAAGGACCCCACCAGAGGAGGTCTCGCCAACACACTCAACGAATGGTGCTCCAAATCCAAGATCGCCATGGAGATCGACGAACCCTCCATCCCCCTGAGGGACGGTGTGGTCAACGCATGCGAGATGCTCGGGATCGATCCCTTCAGCATCGGAAATGAAGGAAAGGTCGTGATAGCATGCGTCCCCGAGATGGCGGATGAAGTCGTAAAGGCACTGAGGAAGCACCCGCTCGGCAAGAATGCCGCTGTCATAGGACACGCCAAAGAATCGGACGTCCCCAGGGTAGTGCTGAGAACGGAGATCGGCGGAAAGAGGATCCTCGAGCCCCCGGCAGGCGATCCTGTCCCCAGGATCTGCTGATCCGCAATCGGATACATTTATACCGTGTTCCGCATACGCGATAATATGGTCACATTCCTTCCGTTTCCCGGATACAGACCGTCCCTGAAGGACGGAGAGAAGATCGAGGATCGCGTTTCGCCCCCCTACGATGTCATCGGCGATGATTATCTCAAGGAACTTCAGAGCAAGAAAGGGAACGTGACACTCCTCACTCTGAAACCGGATGCGGACAAGAGATACAGGGAATCCAGGAAGACACTGGAATCATGGATCGCCGACGGCACCCTTGCCAGGGATGACGATTCATTCTACCTCTACAAGCAGACCTTCGACGACCACGGTGTGACCAAGACCAGGACGGGATTCGTCGGAAGGCTGAAGACCGAATCATATGACAAAGGGAACATAATCCCGCACGAGGAGACCTTCTCCAAGGTGAAAGCTGACCGCCTGAACCTTCTCAGGGACATGGAGACCCATCTTGAATCGATATTCGGAATAATCGAGGGATTCTCGGACAAGCTCAACGCTGACATCAGCAAAACAGCGGAGAAACTGTACGAGATGACCGACGACACCGGTGTGAAGCACCAGTACTTCAGGATCGGCGACAAGGACGTCATCTCCAGGATCTCGGAGGAACTGAAGGACCAGAAGATGCTCATCGCGGACGGCCACCACAGGTACGAGACCGCACTCAACTATTCGCTTGAGAATCCGAACGACGAGAACAAATCGTTCGTCCTTGCCACACTGGTACCTTCGGATGATGAAGGTCTTGTGATCTGGCCGACGCACAGGCTCGTGAAGGCGGAGGACATCGGGGAGAACACGGCGATGAAGAAGATCGCCAAGAACATCTCCGTTGTCGAAGTCTCGAAGGAAGAGATGCTCTCCAAACTGGGAGACTACCACTTCGGCCTGCTCTTCAGATCGGGCAAGTGCATGCTTGCGAAATATGACGCAGAAGGAAAGGATCCGATATGGAATCTTGACACCTACATCGCCCAGGAGGTCATCCTCAACGGCATCTACAAGGCGGATGAGGGAAAATCTTCGGTTTCATACGATGCGGAGATCGACTCCGTCCTGAAGAAGATGGATGCGAAGGAGTACGATGTCGCAATCATTCTCAATCACCCCAGCCTGAAATCCATTTGGGATCTGGCGCTCATAGGAAAGAAGATGCCCAAGAAGACCACGTTCTTCTTCCCGAAGATCTGGTCCGGATTCGTGTTCTACAAGATGGCGTAAGTCACTTCTTGTATTCCCTTCCGCACTTCGGACATGATGTGGAATTCTTATCGAGTTCCTCATAGCCGCAGTTCCAGCAGAAGCGTGATTCCGATCTCTCGGTAAGGTCCTTACCGCACTTGGGGCAGAAATCAGTAGCGCCCTTCAGTTTTGCGTAGCAATCGGGACACCTGGATTCTTTGTTGACTTTGTACATCATCTTCGGAGCGTGCTTCCTCAGCAGAAGATATCCGAAGAATGCGAGTCCGAGCAACAGTGCCAGGAAATACAATGCGAGGAAGACACGCCCGCGCTCATACGTTATCATCCTGTCGAAATCCACAAGGATCCTGACAGACCAGAATATGAGCCAGAATGCTGCAATGATCCCTGAGAATGTCGTCCTCATTACATGGACGATAGGGTGCAAGATAATAATATTTCACTCAAAAATAGGAAAAATGAACGTGGAGCTGTTGGAGGGAATTGAACCCTCGACCTGCGCCTTACCAAGGCGCCGCTATACCTCTGAGCCACAACAGCTTAGGCCTCACAATGAGGGTTTTATTGATAAATGTTTCTGACTGCATCCGATAATATCTTTATCCGACCTTACCTTAACCATTGACATATGAAGAAGGAGATGAGTTCTTTCGATGTCCGTTCGGTCGTCAACGACATGGCCGAACTGAAGGATGCCCACATGGACAAGATCTTCCAGTGGGGATCCAACGTCCTGTTCCGCATCAATGTGCAGGGACAGGGTAAGAGGGACGTCTTCTTCAAGGAAAAGAAATGGCTGTACATGCCGGCAAACAAGCCGGAGACACCCATCACTCCGCAGTCCTTCGCCACATTCCTCAGGAAATACCTGGACAATGCACGTATCGGCGAGGTCCGCCAGGCCGGATTCGACCGTGTCGTGACGATGGATGTTCTGAAAGCGGAACACGATTATCAGATAATCTTCGAGATGTTCGGCGGCGGAAATGTGCTTCTGGTGGAGAACGGGAAGATCCTCAACTGTCTGATCCACAAAACGATGAAGGACAGGAGCGTACGCCCCGGTGAGGATTACGTTGCACCGAAACCCCGTTTCGATCCTACGTCCTCTCCTTTTGAAGAGTTCACAGAGATAATGAAAGCATCCGCAAGCGATGCCGTCAGGACCCTCGCTACGGGAATCAACCTCGGAGGACAGTATGCCGAGGAGGTCTGTGCGATCTCCGGGATCGGAAAGAACACGAAGATCCCCGATCTCACGGATGATGACCTCAAGAAACTGTACGATTCGATGAAAGTCATCGTCTCGAAGATGATGGACGGCCTCGGTGCATTCCTGTACAGATCCGAGAAGGAGATCGAGGACATCTCGCCCATAGAGATGAGCATCTACGGCGAACTGAAATGCGAGAAGTTCGACACCATCTCCAAGGCGATCGACCAGTACATGATCGAGAATGCCGAGACCGAAGCCGAGGAATACGTAGATCCGGAGATACTCAAACTCAGGAAGAGGATCGAGAAACAGACCGAGACCGTCGAACAGTACAGGCAGGAAGCCGATGAGTACAAGGTCAGAGCCGATGCCATCTATGCGAACTACCAGCAGATCAACGAGCTGCTGACCGTTCTGGAACAGCAGAGTCAGAAACTGACGTGGGAGAAGCTGAAAGAGGGTGCGATGAAGATCCCGTTCGTCTCTTCCATCGATCCTTCGAAGAACTCCGTTACCGCTGTATTCGATAACATCAAGATCCCGCTGGATTACACCAAGAACATCGATGCCAACGCATCCGACCTCTACGGTAAGGGGAAGGAAATCGGAGAGAAGGCGAAGAGGGCCGATGACGCTCTGAAGGAGAGTATCGAGGTACTCAACAAGAAGGAAGCGGGCATGGCCAAGACCAAGGCGGCCATGGCCAACAGGGCACAGCCCACCAAGCAGTACTGGTTCGACAGATACAAGTGGTTCATCACGCCCTCCGGCAGACTGGTCATCGCAGGAAAGGATGCCCACACCAACGACAACATCGTCAAGAAGCATCTGAAGGATAACGATGTGTATGCTCACGCTGACCTCCACGGTGCCCCGTCCACCATCCTGAAGGACGGACTGAGTGCGACGAATGAGGATCTCAGAGAAGCGTGCATCTATGCGCTGGCACAGTCGAAAGGATGGGTCGCTGCACTGACCGACGGAAGCGCATATTGGGTCTATACGGATCAGGTCAGCAAGACGCCTCAGGCAGGAGAGTTCGTTCCCAGAGGTGCATTCATCATCCGCGGTAAGAGGAACTATGAATACCATCTTCCGATGGAACTCGCCGTCGGCGAGATAATGTACGAGAACAACAGGAAGGTCATGTGCGCCCCGCTTGAGTCGATGAAGAGGCTCTCGCAGAAGTATTTCGTCATAAAGCCCGGAAGGGGAAAAGCGGGTAAAACAGCAGCCCAAATGGCCAAGGAGCTTCAGGTCCCTGAGGAAGAGGTATCAAGGATACTGCCTCCGGGTGATTCGGAAATAGTTTCTAAGGTATGGCCTGAGGAAAAACAGGACAACCTGGACTGAACAGAACGGATGGCGCTCGCGCCGGAATTCGAATCCGGGTCAAGAGATCCGCAATCTCACAGGATATCCAAGCTACCCCACGCGAGCTTAAATTGTAGTTAGAAGAAAGGCGTTTAGATCTCTGCGTGCTCAACGTAGCGAGTGATGTAGCCAGCGATGCGGTTCCTCATTGTGACTGATTCGACGTCTGTGAGGCTGGCGACCATTGCCTTGTTGTTCTCGAAGTCATTGCTGAATGCCTTCGGGTATTTGTTGACGAGATCGATTGCGACTCTCTTGATGTATGTGGGTCTGATTCTTCCCATGTATCTTCACCGAGTAAGGCGGATTAAGTGGACACTCTATATAAAACTAATCGCACGCGTCCTTATTCAAAATCCTTCTTCCTGGGCTTTCCGCAGGTCAGTTTTCCCTCAGGACAGGGGCCTCTGACGCACGGCGGACCCGCATTCGCGAAGATGATCGGCGAAACGGCCTTGCACTGTCTGAGCATCTCGTCCGCAAGGTCGCGGATCTCCCACTGGGCGCGGTTGCAGCATCTCAGTGTGAACAGATGGAATAATTCCCTGGCGTTCATCGTGATGGTGATGTTGGTGGTGCATCCGTTGGGAAGGACGTATCTCGCATCCTCCGGAGGGATCTTCTCCACCAGTTTGTTGTACGATTCCCAGATGTCCTTCATGGTGTCCTCATACACCTTCTTAAGTTCCGGATCTGCCTCGACAGTCTTGGGTATGACGTAGGTCGGAGTATCCATGGAAACGTACCTCTGGCTCTGTTGGGAATAGGATGCGATCCTGTGCCTCACGAGCTGGTGTGTGAGCGACCTTGAGACACCCTCGACGGAGAAGGTGAAGGTGGCATGCTCGATGACGGAATGGTGCCCCATGCCGACGATCTTGCCGAGGGTCTTCTGCGGATCCTTCATGCTGTCGACGAGTTCCATTGACGATTTCTCTGAATAACATGATCTGCCTGCCGCTGCGCATATGGCATCTGCGTTCTGTGTGTATGCAAGGAGCTTGACCCTCATCTGTTCACCCGTTCCAAACTTCGGCTTTAATCTTATCGAGACTGTCCTTATTAAGGATGTCCCCCAGTCTTATCTTCCTTATCTCACGGTCCTTCAGTCCTTCCGCTATGCCTTTTACATGAAAATCGCCGACAACGACCACTATGTTCTCCAGTCTGTCCGCGTAGGGGATTATCTGGCCGATCATGTACTCGTTGCGCTCGTCGATCAGTTTCCTGACCAGTGTAGGATATCTCCTGCGCATCGATGCTATGGTCTTGTCCTGATTCGCCGTAAGGTCATCGACGGCCTTCTCAGCTCTCCTCTTTCCGCCGAAGCGGTCGCGGTACGTGGAGAGCGTGTATCTCATCCTCTCCCAGAATGACATCTCCGACCACATGTCATTCGTCAGTTTGATGACGTCCATGTCGATCATGCCGATCTCCGCACCGACCAGTCTTCCGGTCTGCACCGCTGTGAGCAGCTCATTGCCTGTGCGGGTACCGTATTTCTTCGCCATGCGGGCCTGATATTTCGCGGAACTGCGATAGATCCAAGGGAGTTCTGTCTCCTCTGTTTTCTGCTCGCTCTCACTCTTGGGTGCCTCCAGAGCGTTCAGACGGGTAGCATCCAGTTCCACAAGCACCGCCTGTGGCCATATCTGTTTGATAAGGAACATTATCTGCTCAGAGATGTTGAACACATGCCCCGTGCCGATAATGGTGATCATGTGTCTCCGTTATGCCGTGGACCATATTAATTGTATACTGTCAGCCCATTCACGGTATCATGGGAAGGCATTACGACCTCGTCATCTTCGATATGGACGGCGTCCTCACCAGGGACAGGAGTTCATGGACGTTCGTCCACGACATGATGGGCGTAAGCAACGAGCATAATCTGAAGGCGTTCATTGAAGGAAGGATCGATGAGGATGAGTTCATCAGGAGCGACATCGCGCTATGGCACAGCGTCGACCCTGACATCAACATCCGCAAGATAGCGAGATTCTTCAGGGAACTGCGCCTGATCGACGGCATCCAGGAAACCGTTGCCTGTTTACATTACAACAGGATCAAGTGCGTTATATGCAGCGGCGGGATCGATCTCGCAGCGAAGATGATCTCCGACGAGTACGGATTCGATGATTATGCCGCCGTAACCCTTCTGACGGATGAGAACGGACGTCTCACCGGAGAAGGAAGGAAGGGTGTGGACCTCAGCGACAAAGGTGTGAGCACAAGAGCGTTCATCGAGAAATACAACACCACACCTGAAAGGACGGTATCCATCGGCAACTCGTTCACGGACATCAAGATGTTCGAGAACACGGGATTGTCGATCGCATTCAATCCCGAGGATGATGCTACACGCGAAGCTGCCGATCACGTGGTCGAGAGCAAGAACATCGCTGATGTTTTAGATTACATCATACCGAGCGAAGAAGAGAGATGATTAGAATTCCATCTCTTCGTCGTCTTCCTCGTCATCGAGTTCGAGGATCGGGACGGTCTTCCTCTTCATCTTTCCGTAGATCCTGACGACATCCCTCGCTTCCACGGTACCCTTGGTGACGAGGCGTTCCCTTGTCTTGATGGCGTGGATGTAGCACTCCATATCCGACAGTGCCAGCACCTGACCGATGAGGAACTCGTCATCGGGTTCTCCCTCGATCCTTCTGGAGTAGCTCTTGCGGTTGTCGTTGATCGTCACTTTGAGATTCAGCACATCGAACTGCTGCGCCCAGATGGTCTTGATATCCTGGACCTTCGCCTTCTTCTTGCGCTGTTCGCTGCCCAGATCGATGGAGCACACCCTCAGGCGCCTTCCGTCCTCGAGGAAGAACTCGTCGCCTATCGCGAGTACTTCATCTTCCTCAAGTTCGGTCACTGATTTCTCGGAAACGGGACCGTCGCTGATGACCACCGGGATCTTGTAGACCTTCGGTATCCTGAGTGTAGTGGAGAACGTGCGTCCGCATTCTGCACAGCGGAAGGTCCCCTCGAAGGTGGCCTTTCCGACCTTGCCCCTGAGCACCTCGTGTGTCGTGTAATCGTCGCAATCGGGGCACTCAAGTATGATCTCCTCGGGAACTTCTCTCTGCATTTTATCACCCTTTGACCTTGAACGGTCCGCCGTGACCGGGTATTATGACATCGGCGTAATCCGAGATGGTCTTAATACTTTTCATCGCAAGGTCCTTGCACACGTGGAGTCTCGGAGGTACGTTCAGCCTGAAATTGTCCTCCAGCGGTATGGCGTCCCCTGCGATGACGTACTTCCTGTCAGGCCCTTCCACGAACACGCTCATGGAATCCCAGGAGTGACCGGGCGTGTGCCTCAGTTCGATACCTTTCGCCAGCGACAGGTCGCCGTCGACTATCTCCGCACCCTTGCGAGGATGGTCCTCTCCTGAATGGATCAGGATCTTGGCGTTGGGGAACATGTCGCAATTTGCGGTGTGATCGTTGTGATTGTGAGTGAGAACAACGGTATCGACATCCTTGGCGAACACACCGATCTGTTTGAAGGCTATCCTCAGAGCGGGCCTCATCTCCTTACTGCTGGTGTCGACGACGATCAGTCTGTCATCTGTCCTGATCAGTGTGGATGTGGAATGTGCCTGGAGGATGTTTCCGTTATCGTCACGGATGAGATACCCGATTGCAAGGACGTCCAAGTTGTTCATGATGACCTGTACGTCCCATCTGACCTTTATTATTACTGTCCTAGGGGTTTCTGAAAAATAGTATAACAGATTTTAGTATAACAAAAATTATACTAATATCTGGACAGGGAATCGAATGAAACAATCTTCTCTTTTTCAGGTATCGTTGCTGCAGGCGCTGTCGCTCGGCGATTATCACGGCACCGTCACGATCGATGAACTGAAGAAGCATGGTGACATCGGATTGGGGACCTTCGACGGTCTTGACGGCGAGATGATAATGCTCGACGGTATGGTTTACAAGGCCGCAGGCGACGGATCGGTCTCGGTCATCGATGACGGAACGACACCTTTTGCGAACGTCACCTTCGCGAAGGATGACATCACCGATACCGTTTCAGCGGATTCATTCAAAGATTTCGAGAAGAGGATGGATTGCATCCTGAGAAAAGAGGGTGCCAATTCGGTATACTTCATCAAGATCAATGGCAGATTCGATATCACGATCCGCAGCATAGCGAAACAATCTCCTCCGTACAGGAAACTGGCTGAAGTACTGTCCAAGGAACAGGTGGTCTGGGATCACAAAAACATCTGCGGAACGGTGGTCGGGGTGTACTGCCCGGCATACATGAGCATGATGAATAATCATGGCTGGCACTTGCATTTCATATCCGATGACAGGAGGATCGGCGGACATGTGCTCGACCTCTCATTCGATGATACGGAATGCCAACTGACGAAAACTGATTCGATGAACATCATCATCCCCGGAACGGAACCGTTCCAGTCACTGGACCTCTCCCAGGATCAGGAGAAGGACATCAAGAGCATCGAAGGGAGCAGATAATATGGAGTACCGTCCTGATTACGACATCAAGGAACGCGATGACGTCTACCCGCCGTCGGATGACAGCATCCTTCTCATAGAATCGCTGAAGGTCAGACCCGGAGAGAGGATACTTGAGATCGGCTGCGGTTCAGGTGTCGTTTCAGTCCATTGTGCGAAGAACGGGTGTAAGGTCACATCGGTCGACATCAATCCTTCGGCCGTGGAATGCACCAGAGAGAATGCTCAACTCAACGGTGTCGATATCGATGTCAGGGAATCCGATCTCTTCCAGAACGTTCCTGAAAGATTCGATACCATCGTGTTCAATCTTCCTTATCTACCAGTGATAGACGAGGGTGAATTGGCGAAGGCATGGTCAGGAGGAGAGGACGGCATGGGCCCTCTTCCGAGATTGATGGCGGAATCCAAGGAACACCTGTACGAGAATGGAAGAGTGGTCGTAGTCGTATCATCGCTCATGGATCAGGACAAGCTGAACGCTCTCCTGTCAAAGTATAAAGTGAAAAAATTGGGGGAGGTCCCCCTGTTCTTCGAAAGCTTAGAGGTTCTGGAAATCATCCCATGAGCTTCTTGATC
>JAEEGI010027564.1_pt1 | contig 10861 bp, 7 predicted proteins | sample 8958751 | NCBI WGS metagenome assembly JAEEGI01 (sample SAMN16246545, study PRJNA631951) | gut metagenome | biome: gut microbiome; feature: rumen; material: KS-attached | host: Bos | place: Iran: Karaj | collected 2018-10 | reverse complement strand
TTATCTTACTTTCAAGACTGTTGCGCAGTCCGATCGCATTGCTGTTGAGATCTACCGCAGACCTGCCAGCGACGAAATCTTTACTGTAGAGTATTACAATACCGATGCCGACGCTGTTGAGCGTACCGAGGTCAAGCCTCAGGATACATTTACACTTACCCAGCTGGCGGACCAGAGCGTTTCCGGTACAGATTATGTATTCGTCGGCTGGACTACAGATCCTGACAGAGCCGGATATCTGTCACTTGACGATTCTGCAAACCTGTATGACTACGATGATCTGGCAAAACTGGCATCGATCAAACGCGACAAACAGAGTGAACTCAGTCTGCTGGGCGACTGCAACCCCGAGATCGGCAACATGATCGATTATGCGGATGTCGCGGATAAGGTCACCGTCGTAACAGGTGCGGGTATAGAGGACAAAACAGTTCTCAAGGTTTACCCGGTATTCGCTGTGCGCGGATACTCTGCAGCAATCACCGCAAATGATAACGGCCGCATGATAATCGGCGCTTCCGACTTTAAGGACCTGCAGAACGGCAACAGCGGTTCTACAGATTCAAAGGAGCGTTGGCTTGGAAGCATCAATATCGAGATCTATAAGGACGGCGGCAGTTGGGTTCCCGGCGGAGCAGGCAGCAGCACTATCGGCAGGAAGCTTATGTCAAGACCCAGAAGTGTTCAGAAGGCAACGCTTTACTTCGCGTACCACAACGACGATGCTGCGGATCTTAACATCAAGTTTATTGGCGACGATGTAACTCAGGAAACCCTGTATTCCTACATGTCCAGTCCTGAGTTTACTCAGGCTGAACCGTCTAACCAGTATCATATCGATGCTGTATATGCGGAGCAGGGCGGCTCTGAAGACGGTATTAAGTACCGCTACAACTGGATTGATGAGATCGTCGGCGGCCAGCTCGACAACGTAAAGGGCGGCAGTACGGTCAAGGTTTATGTTACCACCAACTATCAGGTCAAGTACTACTTTGACGATGACGGTGACGGCAGCTATACACTGCTTACCGGCGGAAACTGGACCGATCCTGATTACTATTACACTCCCGGTACGGACAATGCCGTTACAGACAACCGCAACAATTCAGACTATATAGTTACAAGCGGTGCAGCCCTCACTGGCAAACTGATGGCTAAGACTCCGACCGACAGCACATCGTTTAAGGATGAGAAGATCACCCGCGGTGAATATTCTACCTTCCTTTATGAATTCAATACACATAACTACATAATTCCAATAGCAGAGCTTCCTGAAGCACCAGCAGGAGAAGAACTTGATTCTGATTCCTGGACGCTGAAGGATGGCAGCCTTGCAGATATAGACACGATTGCGCCTTCTTCCAACTATGAGATCAAGGGTACTGTCTATGGTACAGAGAATACAGCCTATTCCTACAACAATAATCTGACTGAATTCTCCGGAGCGAATTATAAGGCTTTCAATGGAACTGCTGAGAATTCAAGTGCTGCACTTGATGGAACAAACACCTTCCACCTTTATATCAAGGTTAAGTGTGCTGTTCCTACCGCTAAGCTCGAGGTCTCCAAGATCGTAGACAGCACAGATGCTGCGGATCTTGCTCAGGAATTCACATTCAATGTGGCACTCAGCGGAACAGGTTCTGCTATCACCGGTACTTACGGTGCGATGAGCTTTTCCAGCGGTTCTGCGGTTGTGAGCCTGAAGAGCGGCGAGACAGTCCTTGCAGAAGGCCTGCCGGTTGGTGTTTCGTACAGTGTAAGCGAGACCACTGTTGCGGGATTCGCAATTGAGTCCAGCAGTGGTCTGGAAGGCACTCTGAACGCTGATACTACAGCATCGGCGATCATTACAAACGTGCCGACTATCGATATACCCGTTTCTAAGATATGGGTCGACAACAATGATCAGGATGGCATCAGGCCTACAGAAATCAGTGTTCAGCTGAAGGCAGGCAGCACCAGTGTGGGTTCTTCTGAAACACTGAATATTGGCAACTCCTGGACCCATACGTTCACAGGATTGCCCAAGTACAATTCCGGCAGCGCTATCATATACTCGGTTGAGGAGTCTGGCGTACCTTCCGGTTACAGCAGCGTTACAACAGGAAGTGCAATCAGCGGATTTACTGTCACCAATACACATGTTCCGGAGACCACATCTATCAGTGGAATCAAGACCTGGGACGATGCAAACGATCAGGATGGCATCAGACCGGATAGTATAACAGTCAAACTGCTTGCAAATGGAGCAGTTAAGGAGACCAAGACCGTAACTGCTGGTGCGCTTGGCAACTGGTCTTACGAGTTTACTGACCTGCCTGTAAATGTTTCCGGAACTGCAATCACTTACACTGTAAGCGAAGCAGCGATAGCAGGATATGAAGCAACTGTAAGCGGTACAAGCATCACTAACAAGCACGTACCAGAAACCACAAGCATCTCCGGCATCAAGACCTGGGACGATAACAACGATCAGGACGGAATCAGACCTGACAGCATAACAGTCAAGCTGCTCGCAAACGGTGTAGTTAAGGAATCCAAGACTGTGACTGCAGGTGCTCTTGGCAACTGGTCTTACGAGTTCACGGATCTGCCTGTAAATGCTTCCGGAGCGGCAATTACCTATACGGCTTCCGAAGCGGCAATTGCAGGATATGAAGCAAGTGTAAGTGGCACAAGCATCACCAACAAACACGTACCTGAAACTACAAGCATCTCAGGCATCAAGACCTGGGACGACAACGACGATCAGGATGGAATCAGGCCTGACAGCATTACCGTAAAACTGCTTGCAAACGGAGTAGTTAAGGAATCCAAGACTGTGACTGCAGGAGCCCTTGGCAACTGGAGTTACGAGTTCACGGACCTGCCTGTAAATGCTTCCGGAGCGGCGATCACTTACACCGTAACAGAGGCCGCAATAGCAGGCTACGAAGCAAGTGTAAGTGGTACAAGCATCACCAACAAACACATTCCTGAAACAACAAGCATCTCCGGCATCAAGACCTGGGATGATAATGACGATCAGGATGGAATAAGACCTGACAGCATTACAGTCAAACTGCTTGCTGACGGAGAAGTTAAGGCTACAAAGACTGTAACAGCAGGAGCACTTGGCAACTGGAGTTACGAGTTCACAGATCTGCCCGTGAATGCTTCCGGAACTGCAATCACTTACACCGTAAGCGAAGCGGCGATAGCAGGCTACGAAGCAACTGTAAGTGGTACAAGCATCACCAACAAACACGTACCTGAGACCACCTCTATCAGTGGCATCAAGACCTGGGATGATAATGACGATCAGGACGGAATAAGACCTGACAGCATTACCGTAAAACTGCTTGCTGACGGTACTGAGATCAGGACTGCAACTGTCACCAGCGAAGGCGGCTGGACCTTCAGCTTCACGGATCTGCCCAAGTTTGCAGAAGGCAAGCTGATCGCATATACCGTGGACGAAGCGGACCTGCCGGATGGGTACAGCAAGAGTGTGATCGGCGGAATGGGTACAGGCTTTACGATCATCAATACTCACCTGCCGTCGACACCTTCAACGCCTCCTGTAGTTCCGCCCGAGGAACCTGATACGCCTCCGGAACCGGTACCGGTACCAGAACCCATCAGTGTCGGACTCAGCCTCAGGAAGAGCATAAGGCTCGGAGGAGAGACGGCACCCACTGAAGCCGCGGTCTTCAGCTTCAGGCTGAGCCCGGATGCTTCTGACAATCCGATGCCGGATGGAGGCACAGCAGACGGAAGCAGCAGACTGTACAGCATTGAAGGAGAGGGAAGTCTGTCTCTTGGAGAAATGACCTTTACCTTCGAGGATGTGGACAGAAGCTTCAGCTACAGACTGTCTGAGATCGCTGGAAGCGAAGAAGGCTATGAATATGATGATACAGAATATGTCATCACCATAACCATCAGAAATGAAGATGGAAAGCTCGTTGCCGATATCGTAATTACCGATTCTCATGGAAATGCAGCAGGTGCTCTGGAGTTTACCAATGTGTTCACAGCAGAGCCTCCGACGAATCCCGAGAACCCGGAGAACCCTGAGAACCCCAATAATCCCGATAATCCGGGTGACTCCGATGAGCCGGGCGAGTCTGAGGATACGGACGATGAGGAGAACAATCCGCGCGATCCGCACGCACCGGGAGGAGCCGGCGGCGACGATGAGGAAGAGGAAGAAGAAGAGGACATGGAAGATGCTGATGTTCCTCTCTATGGAATTCCTCAGACCGGTATGCGCAGAGATCTGGTTTACCTGATGCTGCTTGCAGGCATAATACTCGTGCTGGCAGGCGCATGGATGAAGAAGCGCAGCAGGGAATAATCAAATCAATACAACATACTGAAGGCTTGGTCATTTTCACTATGCCCCAGCCGGAAAAATTGAAAGAGTATTTGTAAAACTGATGAAATTAAAAACCAGCCGGCAGAAATGACCGGCTGGTGAACAGAAGAAAGCGGAGGGCAGCAGATCTACTGTCCTTCGCTTTTTCTTCTTCTCCTGACGAAGGCTGAGATGAGTATTTCAATGCCAAGGATGCGTACGTGGAAGCTGAAGTGATGGAAGGGATTCATAAGAAGCAGCACGGCAAGAGCGGCGGATATCGTTATTTCTATGATGTCTATGACTCTTGCCTTTTTGTGCTCGTACATCTCTGTTATCTCCATGGATGCCTCTGAGAGGGTCCTTACTGCCCAGATAACGCCCAGCTTGTCGATGGCCGCTGTATCTCCGGACTGAAGCAGAAGCACCGCTCCCATGGCCATGCTTATGAGGCTCTGACCAAGCTCTGCGTCAGATTCCGGGTATTTCAGGCTCACGAACAGATTGTATATAGAGAATATGCAAAGGCCTCCGCCCACCACGTGGGGCGCGTATACAGAAATCTGGTCAGGAAAAAGGATAAGCAGCACGCCCACAGCCATGAGCATGACCACCATATAATCCTTCTCCAGTGTAAGTATGAATTTTTTCATATGACCCTCCATATTTTTAATATATTTAAAATATTTTATCATGACCCCATGGAGTTGATGCAAGAGCTTTTTGATGCGAAGCCCCCGATTTTAGGTTATACTGAATATACACGGAGGTGAAACCATGAAAAAACTGATTTCTCTTATACTTTCGGCGGTCCTTGTGCTTGGCTGCTTCAGCTTCAGCTTTGGAGCAGATGATTATTTCACCGACGCCAAAAAGGCCGCTGACTATCTGTTTTCCCTGAGCCTTTTCGAAGGCACCAGCAGGAATTCCGAGGGCGTGCCCAACTACAGCCTCGATAAGACCCCCACAAGGGAGCAGGCTATAACCATGCTGGTCCGCATGCTGGGAAAGGAGCAGGAGGCCTTGGAAAACCACTACCCCCATCCTTTCACGGATGTTTCCGTCTGGGCGGATGACTATGTGGGATATGCATATAAAAACGGACTTACCAGCGGCACCAGCGCCACAAGATTCAGCTATGGTAACCCCAATACACCCGCCTCGGCGACCATGTATCTGAGCTTCGTTCTGCGTGCGCTTGGCTATAATGACGACGCCGGGGACTTCAAATGGAACGCTGCCTGGGAGCTTTCCGACGCCCTTGGCATCACAAAGGGTGAGTACGGCAGCGAAAACAATAATGATTTCCGTCGCTCCGGCATGGTTCTGGTATCGGCCAATGCGATGGCTGCAAAGCTTAAGGGTACCGGCGTGACTCTTTATGACAAGCTGGACAGCGAGGGCGCCATCACCCTAAGGCCTGTGCCCGGTTCCGGCAGCGCAGAGCCCGGTAAGGGGGATGAAACAAAGCCCGAGCCTGAAAAGGCGAAGGGCAGCGTCACCCTGAGCACTGCCGAGATAAACGGCAGGACCGCCAATATCGCATCCGTTGACATGACGGGCCGGAAGGGCTTCATAACTCTGGCGGGGGATGCTGTCACCCTGGACATGCCATATCAGGACCATCTGGACAAGGCAAAGGCGGCAGCGGGAGATACTCCTGCTCTGTCCGTAAACGGCACCTATTTCAATGCTTATTACAAAACGAACCAGGAGCTGAGATACCCGGACAACTGCGCCAACATTGAGCAGACAGTGCTTAAGGACGGCAGGGTGGTTATAGGCGGCGGCTCCACTAAGGTCATGAGTCTTGGCTTTACTGCCGAGGGGAAGGCTATGGTGGGCAAGGTCTCCTTCAGCCCCGAGGTGACAGTGGGAGGGAAAACTTACGTGCCCTGGGCTGTTAACCAGTACTACTCCGACGAGTACGCCGTGATGCTCTTTACCGCGGAGCTTTCCTATCCTGTGGAGATCCCCTCCGACGCCACCATACTCTGGATAAGGGATGGCAAGGTGACATCTGTGCAGAAGGGCGGAAGCATAACCGTGCCCAAGTACAGCAGCGCTCTGGTGTTCCAGAAGACGGCCTACAGCGGCGCGGTCCAGTGGAACGAAAACCTTAAGCAGGGGGCTGACGCAAAGGTAAGCGTGAAGATCACCGCAGATGATGCCGCGTGGCAGGACTGCGTGAATGCTGTGGCGGGAAATCCCGCCCTGGTGGAAAACGGCAGAGATATAACCGCTGATATCAGCGGAGTGGAGGATAAGCTTCTTGCGGACACCGTGGCCCAGAGGACCTTTGCCGCTGAAATGACGGACGGCAGGCTGGTGATCGGAACCGTGGTGGCAAGCCCGGCTCAGATAGCCGAGTACCTGGTGAACGCAGGGGCCAGGAATGCTGTCTGCCTGGACGGCGGAGCCTCCAGCGCTCTGGATGTGAACGGCAGCAGGGTCACAACTCCCGGCCGTAAGCTTTCCAATGTGATACATATCTATTAAGGCAAAACAGTGCAATAGCGACTGAACGGACCGCAGGCCTGCAGCATGAGCTGCAGCCTGCGGTTTTTATATCACAAAGACTGCAGTGTGGGCTTGAAATGCCGCGGCGGGCCTTTTTCGCGGCAGAATTATCATAAAAAATACTTGAACAGTCTAAATGAAGGTGTATAATGTGGTTAGCAAAGACTAACCAACGTCTTGCGACTTATCCTCAACATCAGTTGAGTTTTCTTTTACGATTTGGTTAGCGAATGCTAACTACGAATAGATCCTTGATCAAAAGGAGGCAATTATGGATTGGTTAATGCAGAATCTGGGAACTCTGATCTGCGGGCTGGCAGTGCTGCTGCTGGTCGGGCTTGCTTTAAGAAGCGTCATAAGGGAAAAGCAGAGCGGCAAATGCAGCTGCGGAGGAAACTGCGGAGCCTGCGGCGCCTGCAGCGGCATACCGCCCCGGGCGCTGGAGGATGCCAGAAGAAATATCATAAAAAAGGCTGAGCAATAGCTGATATAAATCATAAGTCAAAAGAAGGGAGAACCGATATCATGAAACTCAGTGACACCGCTGCAGACAGCTTTTCTGCAGTGAAGAGGATCGGAGGGGACGCTCACTTTATGAAGCGCATCACTTCCATAGGCATCACCGAGGGAAGCCGGCTTCAGACGGTCAAAAACGATCCCCAAATGCCTCTCCTGATCTACACAAGGGAGACTCTCATAGCTCTAAGCAGAGCCGATGCGATGAAGGTGGAGGTGGAAGCAGTATGAAAACCAGAATAGCACTTCTCGGTCAGCCGAATTCAGGCAAATCCACTGTGTTCAATGCCCTGACCGGCTCCCGTCAGCACGTGGGCAACTGGCCGGGGAAAACTGTTGAAAAGAGCGACGGCGAATATACCTATAAGGGCACTAAGTACACCGTCACCGACCTCCCGGGAAGCTACGGTCTCAGCGGCAACTCGGACGAGGAAAAAATAACTGTGGATTTTATCCGCAGCGGTCAGGCGGATCTGGTCTGCGTGCTGGTGGACGCCTCCCAGCTGGAGCGCAGCATGTACATGCTGGCGGAGTTCGCGGAGCTGAATACGCCCTCTGTGCTGCTCCTGAACATGATGGATGTGGCAAGGCAGCAGGGAAAGGAGATCGATGCCAAGCGGCTTTCTGACAATCTGGGCATACCAGTGCTGCCCTTTGTGGCTGCGGAAAGCAGGGGCTATGAGGAGCTCAGGGCTCTGTTCGCGAAGGAACTGGAGCAGCCCCACAGGCTGAAGACTGTTCCAAATACAGGTGCTTTTGGCTCAGACAGTCCCGAGGCAGTTCTTGAAAAAAGCCAGGCAAAATACGCCTGGATAAGCAGCATGCTGGAGGGTATCACCCATTCGGCGGAGAAAAAATACACCCTCAGCAAGTGGGACAAAAGGCTTCTTAAGCCCTTCACCGGCAAGCTCTGGTGCCTTGGCATCGTGTTCCTTGGCTTTATAACAGCCATGCTTGTGTGCCTGCCGTTAATGGCTGCAGGCTCCATGATACCCCAGCTGCTCAACGAACCCATCGCTACGCTTCTGAACGGCTGGAACGTGCACCCCTGGCTGGTGTCCATCTTCAGCATCATACTGCCCAACACCCTTTATTTCTGCGTGGCCATGTCCGGCTTCGTGTTCGGCGTGAATGTTGTCTTTGGCTTTCTGGAGGAGATAGGCTTCCTTGCCAGAGCCGCCTATCAGTTCGATAATCTGCTGTCCAAAATAGGGCTGCAGGGCAAGGCGGTCTGCTCTCTCCTGATGGGCTTTGGCTGCACCATAGGCGGCACCAGCAGCACCCGTGTGATGGACAGCTGGGGCCAGAGGATGCTCACCATGGCCATAGTCTGGGCCGTTCCCTGCGCCTCCATCTGGACCATAATACCGGTCATAAGCGGCATGTTCTTCACTCCGCTTCAGACTCTGCTGGTGGTCGTCTGCATACTGCTTTACATGCTGCTGATGATAGTCATCGTCTCCAAGGTATTCGGCGCCAGGCTGTCGCCAAAGGACGACAGACGCGGCCTTGTAATGGAGCTTCCTCCTTACCACAAGCCCCACTGGAAGCACATACTTAAGGAGGCTCTGATGAAGGCCTTCGATATCTTCCGCAGGGCTCTTAGGACCGTCACTCTCATTTCCCTGCTGTTCTGGGCCTTTTCCTTCAGCTCCACAGGGAATGTGGCGGACAGCCTGCTTTACAAGGTGGGTACCTTCATTGAACCCGTCACCAGATTCTTCGGCATGGGCTGGAGGACCTTCATGGGCTTCCTCAGCTCGGCCTTCGCTAAGGAAGCTGTGCTGGGCGTACTGAATGCCGTTTTCGTGGGCAACGGCTCGCTGCTTGACGCCACCTTCAGGACCAGTGCCGCAGGCGCCACCGATGCCGCGCTGCTGGCTCAGCTGATGAACGAAAACATCAGCAAGCCCGAGGCTCTGGCCTTCATGTTCGCCTGCACCTTCAACATCCCCTGCGTGATGGCTCTGTCCACCACCTACAGGGAGTCCCACTCGATAAAGTGGACTGCAAGGGTCGCCGGCTTTTACGTGTTCGGGGCGCTGCTTTTATCCTGCATCGTCTATCATGTGACAGCCCTTTTCCTGTAGGACAGCGGCTTCAGGACGATCCGCATTCTTTTTCTTGACCTTGCGGGCCGCCTGTGCTATATTACAGGAGCCTTTTGGCAGACAGTTCGAGATCCATCCTGTCTTTAAACAAAACTAGGGCAAAACATGTGTGTTCAGCGTGCCCCGGATGGGGCGCGCTTTTTTTGGTCATCTCCTCTTAGCGGGATGGCCAGGTCTGCGCGTGCCCGGTTTTGGCACGCATTTTTATTTAATATTTTGAGGAGGACGCTGATGAGCATGAGCCTTAGCATCGACAATATGAACCGGACCCATAAGATGATCTTTTCTGCGATGGTCATCGCAATTTACGTGGTCGTAATGTACTTTACGCAGAATTTCGCCTTCGGGCAGTATCAGGTGAGGATAGCGACGGCGATCTATGCGTCGGCCTATCTTTTTCCTTTCCTGGTGGTGCCTCTGGGGCTTTCCAACCTGCTGTCCAACATGCTGATGGGTGGCCTCGGCTTCTTTGACATCGTTGGCGGCGGCCTTGTGGGCATCGTAACCGCGGGCTGCTGCGCCCTGCTTGGCAGGAGCAAGGCGCCTGCCTGGACCGTGATATTTCCTGTGTTCCTGATACCGGCTCTTGGCGTGTCCCTCTGGCTGAGCCGCATTTTGGGGCTGCCCTACTGGGTACTGGCATCCAGCCTGCTGGTGGGCCAGGGCATAGCGGGGATCGCGGGCTTCTTTCTGGTGAAGGCTCTTGGCCGTATCTGGAAGGTCCGGTAGAGGGCAGGCATTTAGCCTGATCCGGGGATCGCAGCAGAGCATTACTTTGAATTCGAAGAAAAGATAAAGGGAAAGATCATGGAAGAAAGAAACAGAGATGCTGAAGGCCTGAGCCTTCTTGGAAACAGTAGGACCGAATACAGGAGCGATTACGCGCCTGAGGTGCTGGAGACCTTCGAGAACAAGCATCAGGAGAACGATTACTTCGTAAAATTCAACTGCCCGGAGTTCACCAGCCTGTGCCCCATCACTGGGCAGCCGGACTTCGCCACCATATACATCTCCTATGTGCCCTCGGTGCGCATGGTGGAGAGCAAATCTCTGAAGCTCTATCTTTACAGCTTCAGAAACCACGGGGACTTCCACGAGGACTGCGTGAACAAGATCATGAAGGATCTGATAAAGCTCATGGATCCCAAATACATCGAGGTCTGGGGCAAGTTCACTCCCCGGGGCGGCATCTCCATCGATCCATACTGCAACTACGGAAAGCCCGGCACCCGCTGGGAGGAGGTGGCCTGGGAAAGACTGAACCGCCACGACATGTACCCCGAAAAGGTGGATAACAGGTAGACATAAGCATCAGAGCAACAATGAGAGCCGTCCCGGAGGCAACGGGGACGGTTCTATTTGTCTCCTGCAA
>JAEEGI010027560.1_pt1 | contig 10861 bp, 7 predicted proteins | sample 8958751 | NCBI WGS metagenome assembly JAEEGI01 (sample SAMN16246545, study PRJNA631951) | gut metagenome | biome: gut microbiome; feature: rumen; material: KS-attached | host: Bos | place: Iran: Karaj | collected 2018-10 | reverse complement strand
CATGGAAATCTGGCGAACGAGCACGATGTCGTGCTTACGACTCTTGCTGGCCAATGCAGACTCGGGCACGTTATAGTGATTGCAAACAGTGCCCACAATCTCGTCTACGGTGAGGGGCTTGTCGTCCACCTTAACGGCCCGCTTGATGATGCGCTCGGCTAGTCGCATGTTGATGCACGCGTTGTCGACAATGGCATAGGCCAGAAGGGAATTGATGACGCCCTCGAGGTCACGCACGCTGCCGTTGGCGGTCTCGGCAATATACTGCACCACTTCGGCAGGTATCTTCAGTCCATCACGCTTAATCTTGCTATTCAGGATGTCAACACAAAGTTGGGTGTTAGGCTTTTCCACCTCGGCAATCAGTCCGCAAGAGAATCGGGTGATGAGACGCTCGGGCATCCCTTTGAGGTCAACAGGAGGACGGTCGCTGGCCAGGATGATGCGCTTGCCGTTGCGGAAAAGGTGGTCGAAGATGTGGAAGAAGGTCTGCTGTGTCTTCGGGGCTGTCATCCACTCCTGAATATCATCGACGATAAGCACATCGATAGTCTGATAGAACGAGATGAAATCGTTGGTGCGATTCTGCATAACAGAATTGGAATACTGCACCTGGAACAATCGGGCACTGACATAGAGCACACGCTTCTGAGGATAGAGTTCCTTGGTACGCACACCGATGGCGTTGATGAGATGTGTCTTGCCACAACCAGAAGGTCCATAGACGAACATGGGGTTGAACTGCGTGCTGTTGGGATGCTCGGCAATGGAGAGTCCCACGGAGCGTGACAGCCTGTTGCTGTCGCCCTCGATGAAATTAGCAAAGGTGTGATGGGGATCAAGTTGCGAATCAATGTCCTGCGGACGTGCTGCATCGATTACCGAAGGGGGCTGGTTGCCGCGCGTCTTGGGCAACGGTGCCTCGATGGCAGCAGGATCTTCGCCGGCAATGCTCTGCGTGAGCCCGTTCTGCCTGTCGGTGACCACACTGTAGTTGAGTTTTATGCCCTCGCCGAAGAAGCGTGTGAGCGTTTTGCGCAGCAGGTCGACATAGTTCTCCTCCAAGTATTCGTATACGAACATACTTGGAACCTCGACCAATATCTCCCTCGTGGCCGGCTTGAACGACCTGAAGGCTATCGGCTTGAACCAGGTGGCGAACTGCTGTTCCGAGACGTTGTCCTTTATAATATTCAGACAATTATCCCAGAGCAGGCGGGGGTTAATACTCATTCTGTTATTCTACAAGTTAATATTGTTTGATTTCGTGATGCAAAATTAAATCAAATTCTCAAAAAAAACAAATCGCATGATTTACAATTTTTTAATGAATAAGATGTAAAACACGATAATGTGGGACTTTAGAAGACCTGTAAGGAAAAACTACAACCGAAGGGTATTGCATAATTAGAAATCGCTAAATATCAGCACTTTGCAAAATGAGCCCAGCGAGAAGCCTACTTGAAGCATTTGGTGCGGGAAAACGGCCGAAATGCGGCAACTATAATGAGTTAGGAAACATCGCCGAAGATTGCCGGATGAGCAAATCTTATTTAGACTATTTTTAAATTAGCTACTTTTTCGGCGCTTTGTCCTTCCTTCCGAAAAGCGAAAAATGAACATATCGCTTGGGGTGCTCCTTGAGGTCGATGAGCAGCGAATCGGCATCGTTGGCGGTGGAACTGAGATGATTGTAGAGCGAAGCGTCGCGCATAAGCAGACCCAGGGTTCCTTCGTTGGAATTCAGCTGGTTGGTCATATTCTGCACGTTCTGCATAGTGGCATCAACCTTGGCCAATGTAGAGGCTACATCGAGCTGGGCAAGATTGCCTGTCAGCGTCTGCGCATTGTCGAGCACACCGCCGGCCTTGTTCATCAGCGTGGGCACCTGTCCGTTCAGGCCTGCCACCAGGCGGTTCAGCTGGTTGGTGGTGTTGGTGAGGTTGTGAGTAGTGGTCTGAATGTTCTGCAGCGACTGGGCGATGGCGGGATTGGCCAACAGCGTATTGATGCTGGTGAGAATGCTGTCAAGCTTGGGCAGCATCTTCTCCACTTCAGGTATAAGGGCGGCCGCCTTTGACATCAGTCCCGAGGCAATTTCACCGGGAATCACTTCGCCCGGCATTACTCTCTCGCGGGGATTGTTGGCCAGCAGCAGGTTGACACGCACGTTGCCGAGCATGTCGCTCTCGATAACGGCCGACGACCCCTTGGGTATGCGCATCTCAGGTTCGATATCTATGGTAACCTTGGTCTTGCCCTCGTGGGTGTAGTCGTAGTCGATGGAACGCACGGTACCCACAGGATAGCCATCGGCATAGATGGGACTGGAAGAGGCCAGACCCGTGACATCCTGGAAGGAGATGTAATAGACATCGCCCTTCGAGAATATGTTAAGTCCCTTCAGGAAATTCATTCCCACGAAAAGGACAAACAATCCAAAAAGCGCCACAAGAGCTATCTTGACTTCTTTACCGTGTTTCTTCTCCATTATTTATTCTTGTATGATTTATATTCTCTGATTGCCTGCTGCACATCCATCTTCTCGCCATTACGGAAAGCAATGATGAAAGCCTCGGGGAACTTGCCGAGCAGCGACTTGCGCAACTGGTAGATTTCGCTGTAGTTGGTGGAATTACCGACAGTGTACTTGATGAGGTTGCCTTCCTGGTAACTTTCAATGTTCTTCTCGCCTTTAAAACGGTTGTCGCTCAGGCGAAGCGAACGGCCGCTGGTAAGTATCTGCACCTTGAAGACGGGACGACTGTCGGAGGGCTGAGCCACCGGCTGAACAGGCTGCACGGGCTCGGGCTGAGGTTTAATCTCTTCAACGGCCGACTGCATTTCGCGGGGAGCGGACTGTTCCTGTCGTTCCTGCTGACGCACCTCGCGACGCACGGGCTCACTTTTTCTTGCTACTTCCTCGCGGGGCACTATTGTCGGAACGCTTACCGCTTCCTTTTTGGGGGCTTCGTATGGTACTACTATCCCGTCGCTGTGTTTTTTTTTATAACGGTTGAATGCCTGGAAGATGCCGCGGGCATGAGCTTCGATTCCACTCTCTGAGTTGAGAAGGTTCTCTTCGTCGCGCGTGGTGATGAAGCCTAATTCAATCAGACAGCTAGGCATCGACGTGGCGCGGAGCACAAGGAAACCAGCCTGATGCACGCCCTTGTTGGGACGGCTTGCCTGGGCGCAGACCTCTTTCTGTATCAGTTTGGCCAGTTCAACGCTCTTGGCCATGTTACGATCCTGCATGAACTCGAAGATGATATAGCTCTCCGACGACCTCGGGTCGAAACCTTCGTAGCGTTGCTTATAGTTCTTCTCCTCGAGAATAACAGAGTTCTCACGCTTTGCAACCTCCAGGTTATCCGCAGCGCGGTGCATACCCAGCGTGTATACCTCGAAACCGCGGGCCACCTTCCCATGAGGCAGCGCATTGGTGTGAATACTGATGAAAAGGTCGGCCTTCGCCCTGTTGGCAATATTGGCACGCTCGTCGAGAGGGATGAAAACATCGGTCTTGCGGGTATAGATGACCCTTACATCGGGACAGTTGCGTTCCACCATTCTTCCAAAGGCAAGCGCCACCTTCAGGTTGATATTCTTCTCCTTTGAAAAACTACCCAGTGCACCGGCATCATGACCACCATGACCGGCGTCGATAACGAGCGTGAAACGATGACCGGCCGCCACGGCCGAAAGGGTCATGGCAAGCATCATTGTCAAGGTGAAAATCATTTTTCTGCTCATTGTCGGTTGCAAATTTAAGTAATTCTATTCAAAAACGGAAGAAAAGGAAAAAGTTTTTATACGCTGAACACCGAAAATGCCTATCTGTGCAGCGAACAATACACCGTGGCTCCTTCGCAGTCGGCCCTCATCGGAGGATTACACTTTGTGATTTCCACGTCGGCAATCTCAGCCTCGGGAAACGCCTCGAAAATGCTTTGGCCAATCCTGCCCACTACGTGTTCGAGCAGACAGGATGGCTTTTGCATCACCTTATTTATGATTTGATATATGTCGGCGTAGTTCAGTGTATCCTTAACGTCATCGGACTGCAACGCGCGCGATATATTATAATGTACGCGCAAGTTCACCACATAGTCGCCACCCACCACTTTCTCCTGTGGCAGCACTCCATGACGGGCGTGAAAGCGCAGTCCCTTCAACTCTATATAACTGTTTTCTACTTTCATGGGGGTTCAGGTTTCAAGTTTCAAGTTCCAGGTTCCAGGTTTCAGCCCCCTCCCTTTGGGAGGGTCAGGGGTGGGCTTTACCCGCACCTGCTAGCACCGCAGTTGGTACAAATCAGACAACCTTCCTGATAAACCAGCGACTCTTGTCCGCAGTTGGGGCATTTCTGTCCGGATGCCACAGTGCCATCGGTTACATATTTCTTCAACGCGCGCTCCACACCGTTCTTCCAAGTGTTGATGCTCTCGCTCTTCAGCTGCAGCGAACCAACCAACTTCATCACATGGTCAATAGGCATGCGATAACGCAGCACGCCCGAAATGAGTTTGGCATAGTTCCAATATTCTGGGTTAAACTTCTCGGAAAGCCCCTCGACGGTGGTCTTATAACCGCGCTTGTTCTCGAACTGGAAGTCGTAGCGATGGCTGCCGTCGGGATTGGTCTGCTTGATAATCTTTCCCTTGGTCACCGTCTTGGGCAGCACGATGCCTTCATCGTCGTCCTGAAGTCCGGTGAAAATCTCGTAGGGATAACCGTTCAGCAGTCCCACGAAGGCCACCCATTTCTCCTTATTGTTCTGGAAGCGCACCACATCGCACTCAAGCGTCTGCGGACGAACCTCCGTCACCTCAGGATGCTTGCAAGGCATTGCAGCCTTTTTCTCGTTCTCTTCTTCGCCTTCGTTTTCCTTCTTCTTTTTCTTTTCATTCACCTGAACCATCACGCCCGAACGCGAGCCGTCGCGATAGATGGTACAGCCCTTGCAGCCGCTGCGCCATGCTTCCACATAGAGCCGGTTCACCAGAGCCTCGTCGACATCGTTAGGAAGATTGACTGTTACCGAGATGCTATGGTCGACCCATTTCTGGATGGCTCCCTGCATCTTCACCTTCATCAGCCAGTCCACATCGTTGGCCGTGGCCTTATAATATGGTGAGCGTGCCACCAGGGCGTCGATTTCATCCTTCGTATAACGTTTTTCAGTGTCGAAGCCATTAACCTTCATCCATTCCATGAACTTGGCGTGATAGACCACGTACTCCTCGAAGGAGTCGCCCACCTCGTCGACAAAGTCCACATGCACATTTGTGTCGTTGGGATTCACCTTGCGGCGGCGCATATAGACGGGCATGAACACCGGCTCGATACCGCTTGTGGTCTGCGTCATCAGCGACGTCGTTCCCGTGGGGGCTATGGTCAGGCAGGCAATATTCCTGCGGCCATACTTCTGCATGTCGGCCCACAGCTGCGGGTCGTTCTCCTTAATGCGCAGGATGAACGGGTTGGCGGCCTCGCGCTGAGCGTCATAAATTTCGAAAGCACCGCGCTCTTGGGCCATGGTCACACTCGAACGGTAGGCGCTCAGTGCCAGCGTCTTATGCACGTTCACGGAGAATTCGGTGGCTTCCTGCGTGCCATAGCGCAGTCCCATGGCGGCAATCATATCACCCTCGGCCGTGATGCCCACTCCCGTACGGCGGCCCATGCCACTCTTGCGGCGAATCTTTTCCCAAAGATGATATTCGGCTCCCTTCACTTCATCGCTCTGGGGGTCTTCCTTTATCTTGTTCATGATAAGGTCTATCTTCTCCATCTCCAGGTCGACAATGTCGTCCATGACGCGCTGTGCCATCTGCACGTGCTTCTTGAACTTGTCGTAATCGAAATAGGCATTCTTGGTGAAGGGGTTCACCACGTATGAATAAAGATTGATGCTCAGCAGACGGCAAGAGTCGTAGGGGCAGAGCGGAATCTCACCGCAGGGATTCGTTGATACCGTGCGGAATCCCAGATCGGCATAGCAGTCGGGAATGCTCTCTTTAAGGATGGTGTCCCAGAACAGCACGCCCGGCTCGGCACTTTTCCATGCGTTATGCACAATCTTGGCCCACAATGCCTTGGCATCGATGGACTTTCTTACTCTCAGCTTCTCATCTTCCTTTTCGTAGTCCGAGTCGCTCACGGGGAACTGCTGCACATAGTCGCCGTCGGTGGTGGCAGCCTCCATGAATGCATCGTCAATCTTCACGCTCACGTTGGCACCGGTCACTTTGCCTTCAGTCATCTTGGCATCGATGAAAGCCTCAGCATCGGGATGCTTGATGCTCACCGAAAGCATCAGCGCACCGCGTCGACCATCCTGGGCCACCTCGCGTGTACTGTTACTATAACGCTCCATAAACGGAACAAGGCCCGTTGACGTCAGCGCTGAATTGTTCACCGGGCTTCCCTTCGGACGGATGTGACTCAGGTCGTGCCCCACTCCACCGCGACGCTTCATCAGCTGCACCTGTTCTTCATCGATGCGCATCACGGCTCCGTAGGAGTCGGCATTTCCATCGAGTCCGATTACAAAACAGTTCGACAGTGAAGCCACCTGATACGAGTTGCCGATACCGGTCATGGGCGAACCTGCCGGCACGACATAGCGGAAATGGTCGAGCAGCTCGAAAACCTGTTCGGCCGTCAGCGGATTCTTATACTTACTCTCAATGCGGGCCACTTCGCGGGCAATGCGCCAGTGCATATCCTCGGGCGACTGCTCGTAAATGTTGCCATAACTGTCTTTCATGGCGTATTTGTTCACCCACACACGGGCAGCGAGCTCGTCGCCGCCAAAATAAGCCAAAGAGGCAGCAAAAGCCTCTTCGTAAGAGTATGTTTTCTTTTCCATGCGATTTTCAGATGATTTCTCGGATGCAAAATTAATATAAAAAGAATACATCTCAAAGAAAAACCATACAAAAAATTTCTATTTAGAAAACTTTTCTTCCGCGGAATCACACAAAGTTGTCCAAAAAGAAAACCACGGGGCTGATGAAAGCAAAAAGAATAATGAAAAAAACACGTTCAAGAAAGAAAATAATCAGTTTTCTCTTTGCTAAATCTATTTTTTATAGTATCTTCGCAGTCACAAAAAAAGATTATTGGAATATGAAAAACTTAGAAACACGTACAAGTATCCGAAAATACGCCCAGCGCGAAGTCAGCAACCAACTGCTCCACCGACTGCTCAGTCAGGCCGAACGCACCCAGACAATGGGAAATCTGCAGCTCTACAGCGTGGTCATCACCCGCTCTGAAGCCCAGAAGGCAGCACTTGCACCTGCCCATTTCAACCAGCCGATGGTGACTTCGGCACCCGTGGTGCTCACTTTCTGCGCCGATTTCCGCCGCACGTCTCGCTGGGCAGAGGAACGTAATGCACAACCCGGCTACGACAATTTCCTTTCCTTCATCAATGCCGCAACCGATGCCCTACTCTATTGCCAGACTTTCTGTAACCTGGCCGACGAGGAAGGACTAGGCTACTGCTATCTGGGAACCACCGTTTACATGCCCAAGCAGATTATCGACGTGCTGAAACTTCCCAAATTGGTGATGCCCGTGGCCACGATAACCCTGGGATGGCCCGATGAATCGCCTGCACAAAGCGACCGTCTGCCGCTCGAAGCCATTATCCACGACGAACACTACGAAGACTACGACCGCAGTCGCATCGACCGTTTCTATACGGCCAAGGAACAGTTGCCCGAGAATCAGGAATTCCTACGCATCAACAACAAGGAGACTTTGGCACAGATATTCACCGACATCCGCTACACGAAAAAAGACAACGAGGCTATGTCGGAAGGACTCTTGGAAGCTTTGAAGCAACAGGGGTTTATGTAGAGACCCACCCACGGCCCCTCCCGGGAGGGGAGTAATATGTTTTACCTTTTATAATTATACGATGAAGGTTATTGAAGTTGTTGCTGCTATTATTCATGACGAAGAGGGACGCATCTTTGCCACACAGCGGGGATACGGTCCGATGAAAGACGGATGGGAGTTCCCGGGAGGAAAAATGGAAGCCGGAGAAATGCCCGAAGAAGCGTTGAAACGCGAGATTTGGGAAGAACTGGAGACGAGAATAGAAGTGGAACAACTGTTCAAAACGATTGACTACGACTATCCTGACTTCCACCTTACCATGCATTGCTACATCTGCAAAGTAGAGAGCGGAAAGCTAACACTTAAGGAACACGAGGCCGCCCGCTGGCTCACCAAAGAACAACTCAGCAGCATCGACTGGCTACCTGCCGACCGAAGCCTCATTAGAAGGCTGACTGAATGCGAATACGTGAAATAGTCAAGACCTTTATTGGAAAAACATACGAAAAACAGATAGCCCGCAACTGCGAACTATCTGTTTTTGTATTTTGACCTTTCGGAGATGTAAATTGAACTACTTCACCACATATTTCTTTCCGTCGCGAACAAAGATGCCATGAGAGGCATTCTGGACTCGCTGGCCATTCAAGTTATAAATCGGAGAACGACCAGAGGCTGTCTTTGCCTGAACCTCCACGATACCCGTCGGCTCTACTCCCTGAAACGACTCAATATAGTCGGGCAGATAATAGCCAAGGTGAGGCGGCTGGTTGTAGGCCACATTCTGCCAGGCAACGCCCAGGCGATATACATGGTCGTGCATCAGCGTCGGCACACGGTAGTTTGTCGTATAAGTCGAAGAATAGACATTGATAGAAGAGGCATCGGTTGAGTTCCAAAGAATTACTTCTTCACGCCAGTCGCCAAAGATATCGGCCTGCAGACAGGGCGTGGCCTTGGTGCCGTTGCATGAGGCAGGACTGCCCGTAGCACGGCTGGCAGCCAGACTCAAAGTGCTGATATTTCCCTTATCCCACTTAGAGATAGTGATATCGTTCAGCAACTCTTCCTGCGCATCTCCGTCCCAGAAAATGCGGAAGTTCATGCCGGGATTCGTATCATAGATGCTGCGCCCCTTGCAATTATAGGTAGATGTCTGCGTGGCAAACGTAAACTCGCAACCACGATATTCGGCGTCCCAGTCGGCTGCCAGTCCACGGCCTGTGTCACGGTCACGCTTTCCGCTGCTGATCACCTCACCTGTTCTGGCATCGTGGATATCATAGCCGTAACCAATGCCGGCATCCTTATTCTCGTAGGCTTCCTCGTGCACGTCCATAATCTCATAACCGGGACGGTCGGGATCCAAGTCAGCCAAATGCATGGCATCGCCATGACCGAAGCCAACGGCATAGAGCAGCTTTCCGTCGTTATCGATGGTAGCCGAACCGTAGCACACCTCATCGCAGCCGTCGCCATCCACGTCGGCCACCGAGATATTATGGTTGCCGTTGCCCCATGCTGTATAGCTGTAGGGAGTCTTTCCGGTATTCGAGCTATAGGTCTGGGTGGTCTTTGTGAAATTCGAGTCATAATGATCCACCTGCGTCTTCGATACCGAAGCATGAAGCCACTTCGTCTTCAGTTCCGTTCCGTCCCAGTCGACCGCCCAAATGTAAGCCTTGGTGTAATAGCCGCGACACATCACGGCACTCGGATTCTGGTCGGGACCGTCCAAATAAGCCACACAGGCCAGGAAACGGTCGGCACGGTTGCCGTAGTCGTCATTCCAGAAGCTCTTTGCAGGATAGGCACTGGTCTTGTTCATCTCTCCTGCGCGGGAAGGATTGTAGTGGACGGTGTGCATGGCTGCACCCGTCATGCCATTAAAAACTGTCAGGTATTCCGGTCCTGCCAGCACATGTCCCAGTCCCTTACTCACCGTTCCGGTGTTACGATAGTCGGTGGTATTACTAGCATTCTTGATTTCATCAATGGTAGCAGCCTCGGTGACATACTTGCCCTCGCCGTCGGAACTTCCCGGAGCAGTCTTGCAAATCATCTCAGCCTTGCCGTCGCCGTCGAAGTCGTAGACCATGAACTGGGTGTAGTGGGCACCGGCACGGATATTGATGCCTAAGTTGACTCGCCACAACTGGGTGCCGTCGAGCTTGTAGCAATCGATGATAACGGGATTGGAATAGCCGGTATTAGCGTTGTCCTTTGAGTTCTCTGGGTCCCACTTCAGGAAAATCTCATACTGTCCGTCGCCATCTACGTCGCCCACCGAGCAATCGTTGGGATAATATTCTTTGCCGTCAAGCTTTTCAGGACGGTTCAGTGGAATCCTAAGATATCCCTGCGCCCAGGGCTTCACTTCAGGCGTGACGTCAACCTTCTGTCCGTTTTGGTAAGTAGCTACCTGGAAGACATCATCCTTACCGGCAGCCGCCATGAAGGATGTTGTCTGGTAGATGTTACTCTTGATGGGATTACCATTCTTCAACACTTCAAAGGTGGTGTTCTCATCGTCAGTACCCAATAGGCGCCAGCTGACAAAACACTTTCCGCTACTTCCCGGAATTGCCACCAGACCACGGTCAAGCTGTTCCATCTGGCTGACGGGAGTGTTCGGCTCTTGCGAGAAAGCCGAAGCACCCACAACCGCGAACAATGCAAGCAATAATATTTTCTTCATAAACCTTTTACTTGATTACAACTTTTCTGCCATTCTTGATATAGATGCCTTTCTTCAGCGGAGTCTTCACCTGGTTTCCGTTCAGGTCGTAAATCTTGCCGTCGTTGTTGCTGCCGGCAGAAACAGACTGGATAGCCGTAGTCTTCTTGACCACACGCAGCGTTCCAGTTTTCGTCAGCAATTCGCTGGTATCCCAACCAAGTCCGCTGGGCAATGCTGGAAGGTTAATGGCCGAAGGAGTTCCCGAGAAGCTGGCTGCCGTCCACATGCTAAAGGAGTCACCCTCCGAAGGAACGAAGCCGTCGC
>JAEEGI010027559.1_pt1 | contig 10861 bp, 8 predicted proteins | sample 8958751 | NCBI WGS metagenome assembly JAEEGI01 (sample SAMN16246545, study PRJNA631951) | gut metagenome | biome: gut microbiome; feature: rumen; material: KS-attached | host: Bos | place: Iran: Karaj | collected 2018-10 | reverse complement strand
CGACGAATAGGGATATTTTACTATTGCAGCCAGCGTCGAATAGGTCATCGCAAAGCCACCTGGGCGACGCCCCTTGAACTGGTGCACCAGCGTGCGGAACGAGTTGGCATTGCCCTCGAAGTGGATGAGGTCGTTCCACTGCTCCACGGTGAACTTATCCTTGAATTCCAAGCCCTTGCCCTCGCTGAAGTAGGCCCCGATGGTCTTCTCGCCCGAGTGGCCGAACGGCGGATTACCCAAGTCATGCGCCAGGCAGGCGGCAGCAACGATTTCGCCGATGTCACGCAGTTTCTCGGCCCACGGCTCACCCGCATATCGCGGCATGAGGCGGATGACCACCTCGCGCGCCATCGACTTGCCCACGCTGGATACTTCCAGGCTATGGGTCAGTCGGTTGTGCACAAAGATGCTGTCGGGCAGCGGAAACACCTGCGTTTTGTTCTGCAATCGGCGGAAAGGCGACGAGAACACCAGGCGGTCGTAGTCGCGCTCAAAGTCGCTCCTGACTCCCCCACCCTTATTGTCGTGGTAGTGCTCCAGTCCCAGCCGTTTGTCCGAAATCAATCGGTCCCAATTCATTCTCTCCATATCTTCATCGATTCAAATATTCATATATCGTTTTACCCACAAGGCAAACAATTTATCGTAGGCGTGATAGCCATTCTTGCCTAGTGTAATGAAATCTTTAGCAAGCAAACCCTTGACAGCCGAATTGACCGAACTGGCCGATGGTAAATGATATTTGCGGGCAAAGGCTCCACTTGTCACATTCGCTACCTCACCCTCGATGGCGATGGCGACGAAAACATTGCGTTGCTTTTCGGGCATCTGGCGCAACAACGCCTCATAGGTATCATTAGCCATGTCCAACGTGTAGCTGATAGCCCCATCTATCATTTCGGGAGTACAGGTTTCGCCCTGTTGTGTGCGCATAAACAACACATTCATCAAACGCTGCATATAAGCGGTAACACCGTTGAAATCACGATACACCCGATCCACGACCTCGGGCAAAAGGACCTTGCCGGCCTCGTTAAACAAGCCAACGGCAAAATCTCGATAAACGCCCGAATCGAGTGGCTTAAGATTCATCAAGGTCACCGATTGGTAAAAGGGTCGTGAAGGTGAAGTAAACATGTTATCCATCAGATGCCGCTGCGAACCAGCAAACACGAAGTTGGCATTGCGGCAACGCTGTATATAGGTGCGCAGCATGGCCTCCACATTGGCTCCATCATTGTAAGATGCAATCTGTTGAAATTCATCGATAGCCACCAGACAAGGACGATCAGCATTTTCAAGAAAACGAAAAATCTCGTCTATAGACGCCTCTGGCTTGTCGATCGAGCCCATGCTAACGCCCAATGAAGGCTGCCCAAACACATCAAATGTAATGTCGGGTCGCAATGATGCCACGACGTCAATAAAACGCTGCAACACTTTTTTGCCAAAAGGTCGGAGCGCGTCAATGATACTACGCCCCAAGACGTTGACAAAATCCTGCAGTGATGATGTCGCATAGATGTCTATCAAGAACGTGTAATAATTGTCCTTGACTACAGGCTGAGCAAAACAATGACGGATAAGGTCAGTCTTGCCCAAGCGGCGTGGTGAAATCAGTGCCACATTATTCCCGTTGGTCAACAGGTCTATAAGCTGCCCTGTCTCATCCACGCGGTCACAGAAGTAATGCTCGCCAGCATAGCCATTGGTCACAAATGGATTTTTCATATCGCTTTTGCTTTGATTCTCGCTGCAAAGATACAACAATTCCACAAATTATCATAATATAATTATCATAAAATGATAATCACTTTATGATAAATCATATTTGGTTGTAATTGAGTCGGTTACTTTTCCAGTTGCTCGGCTACCCAGATGACCCACTCGTCGATATTGTCAGTGAGGCGGGCGGGCAGCGGTAACGGGATGCGCACGTCGGGGGCGATACCGTTCTTGTCAATTGAGTTTTCGGGAAGCCCCACAGTGCGGGATATGGGCACATTAAGCCATAACCTGCAATTTGGCAACTGGACGTCAGAAAGGTTGCCAAAATCATTGCAGCCCGATGTATTATCACGGCCATAAATAGCAGTCCTGTTGCTGCAACTACTAATATCCCTCACTAAATTCTCGGCTGAACTGGCAACACTATTATCAATGATCAGGGCAGCTTTTTTAACGGACTTGTCCTTCTTTTTCAAGAATATCTCGGATTTTGGATAACTCAGATACTCCAACTCTGGATATTCAGTCGCCATCTGCTGGATTCTCTGGTGCCATCCCTGCTGTTTGAGGTATTCCATATTCTGTGGGGTATTGCGGATTTCAATAGTCTTATATAATCCTCCCCGGTGGTCATACAGCAGATGCAAATATGGATAATACATGTTATCATTACCACCACCATTACCGCGTACATCAAGAATGAGATTCTTGCAATGCGATTTCTTGAACTGCTTGATTGAGTTCTTGACCCATTCTTGATCAGGATAAACATCACAAGACGGATAACGGATCAGAAAAGTCTTATCGGTCACTTTACATGCAACAGGCTGTGGATTATAAACTTCCATCTGTTCAGCATAATTGATGGATTCACGATGGAAATAGGAGTACGGAGTAAGATTATCAATGGTTACATATAACGTCATGTGAAAATCGCTGAACCAACCAGTATATGCCGCAACAGCATCCCAGCATGACCGTTCTCCCCGTTCCACCTCGCCACGCAGTCGGCTTTTGGTTTCCTCATAATCTGACCTTGTACTGTCATTCACCCAAAAGGAAAAACCCGAGTAGTTGTCCTCAATATACTTCACGGCGTAGTCATAGTCCTCAAGGTGCTGCTCTACAGTCAGTTCGGGCAACTGTGCCCATACCATCACTCCAACAAAAAGGCATAAAACAAAGTTAACCAGTCGTTTCATCGTTTCTAATAGTATTCAAGGTAAATGGTCAAGTAGCCTGTTCGCTCTTTATTGCAACAAAATTACACAAAATACACGATAAAGCTACAGTCTTGATAAAAAATGAAATCTGGAATCTACCCTCGAAAAAGAAAAACACGGTAAGATGGCATGGCCAATCATTATTTGATGTATTTTTGCAGTTTGTAACCAATCATTGAATCATGGAGAAGATTGAGGTGAAGATTGTGAACCGTGGGCCACATGAGGTGCCCCAGTACGGGACGGCATTGAGTGCGGGGATGGACCTGCGCGCATGGCTGGAAGAGCCGTTGACGCTGCAGCCGCTGGAGCGTGCGCTGGTGCACACGGGCATCTATATCGCTCTGCCCGAGGGCTATGAGTGCCAAATCAGGCCCCGCAGCGGTTTGGCGTTGAAGCGCGGGCTAACGGTGCTGAACACACCCGGTACCATCGATGCGGATTACCGCGGCGAGGTGGGCGTCATACTGGTGAACCTGAGTGGTGAGCCGCAGACCATCGAGAACGGCGAGCGCATCTGCCAGATGGTGGTTGCCCGCCACAGCACCGTGGAGTGGACCATCGTTGAGGACCTCGACGAGACCGAACGCGGTGCGGGCGGCTTCGGACACACGGGAACAAAATAGTTGATAGTTAACAGTTAACAGTGAATAGTTAGTCGATGAAACGACATTTAGCGATTATAGTGATAGCGGTGCTGGCGGTGTCGGCCCTTGCGGGCAAGAAGCAGACATCTGGCCAGAAAGGAATCAGCCCTACCGACCAACGCAAGGCCGAATACATCTTCATGCAGGCACAAAGCGAGAAGTTGAACGACAACCTGGACGCGTTCTACGACTTGCTGGCTTATGCCCACGAGATTGACTCGACCAACACTGCCATCTCGTTTTACATGGGTTTGTGCAAAATACGCATGAACAATACCACCAAGGAGCAATGCGAACAGGGACTGGCGCTGATGAAGGAGCATTTTGACGCACAGCCCCAAGACCTGTACGAAACCACATTCTACAGCGACGCCAACATGCGGTTGGGTCACCCCGAAGAGGCCCTGCGTGCCTTGAAGGTGCTCAACGAGTACAACCCCAACCGCCTGGAACTGCAGTTGCGTCTGGCCGAGGCCTATTCGCAATCGGGCGACTACACACAGAGCAACGCCACCTATGGCAGCATCGCGGCCCTCTTTGGCAACGCCATCCAAATCACGACGAGCAAAATCGAGAACTACATGGCGATGAACGACAGCGCCGGCGCCTTGCGCGAGATGCGCGCCTTGCTCGCCACCGCCCCCCAAAATGATTCCTACAACATCGCGATGAGCGGCCTGTTCCAGCACTACGGGATGAGCGACAGCGCCCTCTACTATCTGGACCGTGCACAGGAAATAGCACCCGAGAACGGCATGATCTACCTGACCCGCGCCGATTACTGCCGCGAGGCCGGTGACAGCGTGGGATTTGAACAGCACATCTACAACGCCCTCACTGCCGAGCAGCTCGACGTCGACACCAAACTGGGCGTGCTGCTGCAATACATCCGCGAGAATATGGTTCAAGAGGACACCACCCAGCGCATCGACAACCTGTTCACCGTGCTCATCCAGCAACATCCCCACGAATCAAAGATCCACCAGCTCTATAGCGAGTACCTATACGCCAAAAAAGACATCAAGGGCGCCATCGAGCAGCTGAGCTATAGCCTTGACGTCAATCCCACCGATGCCGACGGCTGGCGCAACATGGTCATCCTGAATATGATAGACGACAACTATGCCGAGGCCATCAAGGCGTCGGAAAAGGCGATTGAGTACAACCCCGACAACCTGGACCTCAAGAGGTATGTGGCAGGATGCTACCATCAGATGAAACAATATAACAAGGCCATTGAGATTTACCAAAACCTCATCAAAGAAGTGGACTCCACCGACGTGGTGACACTTTCTGAGATTCTGACCGGCATTGGTGATGCCTACAGTGAGTTGGGTGACTCTATCAGCACCCAGGCCCATTATCAACTGGCCGTTGATCTGGATCCCACCAACTCGGGTGCCCTTAACAACTTCGCTTACTATCTCGCCCAGCGCGGCAAGCACCTGGACTATGCCGAAGCAATGGCTGCCGATGCCATTAAATACGACCCCGAGAACGCCAACTTCATCGACACCTATGCTTGGGTATTCTTTGCCAAGAAGGACTACGAGAATGCTTTGATCTACATCAAGAAGGCGGTTGAACTTGACGAGGACAACCACCTGCTGGAACACTATGGCGACATCCTGTGGTTCGTCGGCGAGAAAGAGCAGGCCGTGGAGCAATGGACCAAAGCGCTCGAAAAGGATCCTGACAACGAACTGCTACAACGCAAAGTAAAAGACAAGACTTATTATGAGACAGTGTTATGAATTGCTGGGGCAATTCATAACACTGAGGTCTAGGGTCTAGGGTCTAGAGTTTAGGGATTAGGGGTTCCATTCCTTTTTATCATCGAATTATAAGATTAAGATTATGAAAAAGACAAATATCGCTATTCTTATCATGCTCGCAGCCATGATGACTGCCTGTGGCACATTCAAGAAGGCCGCCACGGTGCCCGACACGACATCGACAACGACCACAACGCCGAATACCGTCACCGACCCCGTAGACGCCGTCATTGCCACCTTGGGCAACTGGCAGACGATGCAGACGGGCGGCAACATCAAGCTGAGTGCCGGCAGCAGTTTCTCGTCGGCCATCCAGGTGCGCATGGTGCGCGACCAGGCCATCTTTATCTCGCTGCGCCCCATGCTGGGCATCGAGGTGGGCCGCCTGCTCATCACCGCCGACAGCCTGTATGCCGTGGACAAGGTGCACAAGCGTTACATCGCCGAGAAAGTGTCACTGCTCACGTCGGGCATTCCCGTCACGGTGAGCGACGTTCAGGATATGTTCCTCGGGCGACCGTTCATCCTGGGCAAGGGAACGCTGAACGAGACATTGAAGTCACAAGTGACTGTCGGCGAGGCCTCCCCTCTGGTACTGACGGCCAACGAAAGCTACAAGGGCTATGGCTATGTCTTCAACTTCGACAAGAACGGACGCATCGCCTCGCTCAACATCGCACCCACAGGGAAAGCTGCGGCAGCCTATCAAGTCAAGTACAGCGACGTGCGCGGCACATCGGCGGGCAACATCGCCCACAGCATCGTTGCCGATGCCACCATCGAGAACAAGAAGATGGCGCTCTCGCTCACCTACAAGAACATCGAGTGGAACGGCAACGTGAAGATTGACCGCAGCCTGCCCAACGGCTACAGCCGCATGAGCGCCCGCGACCTGTTCTCGCTGTTCTCCAACTAAGCCGCATTGCCGTCTGCTGCAATATTTCACCCTTTCGTGCGTTATGTTATTATAATAACGTAAAACTGTCAATGAGATTCCATTCCCGCATATTGATGATTGTGATGTGCCTGCTGTGCGCCACAGTCGCATTTTCTCAAGTCAAAATCACCGGCAAAGTCATCGATGCCGCCGGCGAGCCCATCGAGTTTGCCACGGTGCGACTGCTGGGCACCGCTGTGGGCACTAACACCGACACCAAGGGCCAATACGAGATGACGGTGCCCAAGGCCGACACCCTGATGGTGGAATTTTCCTGTCTGGGCTACTCGACAGTGACCCGCCAGCTCATCAAACCCGAAGGCACGGTGACCATCAACCCGAAACTCTATGAGAAAACGCTGGAACTGGGAGAGGTAGAGATTACCGAATATAAGAAACAGACCACCACGATGCAGGGCATCGACGTGGACATGCTGCGCCGCACGCCCGATGCCTCGGGCGGCAGTGTCGAGGCCGTATTGACCACGATGGCGGGCGTCAGCTCCAAGAACGAGATGAGTTCGCAGTATATGGTGCGAGGCGGTTCCTATGACGAGAACAGCGTCTATATCAACGGCATCGAGGTCTATCGTCCGCAGCTCATCAGCTCGGGACAGCAAGAGGGTATGAGTATCATCAACCCCGACATGGTGCGCAAGGTCGATTTCTCGACAGGCGGTTTCAGCGCTGCCTATGGCGACCGCATGTCGTCGGTGCTGGATATCACCTACCGCGAGCCCGAGGCCTTTGAGGGTGCTTTTGCAGCCAGTCTGCAAGGCGGCAGCCTGATGTTGGGCCACAGCACGAACCGCTACAGCCAGATGCATGGCGCACGCTACAAGCGCAACTCGTCACTCATGGGTTCGCTCGAGAGCAAGGGCGAGTATGACCCGCAATATTTTGACTATCAGACCAGTCTGGTATTCAAGCCCACCGACAAGCTGCGCATCGCCCTGCTGGGCAACGTCAGCATCAACGATTACCGCTTCACGCCCGTGAACCGCGAGACCAGCTTCGGTACCAGCAAGGACGTGAAGTCGTTCACCGTCTACTTCGACGGCTATGAGAAGGACAAGTTCCAGACCTACTTTGGGGCCGGAGCCATCACCTATATGTTCAACAACAAGGGCACCGACCTGACGCTGCAAGCCTCGGGCTACCGCACCGACGAGCTGGTGTCCTATGACATCCACGGCGAGTACTGGCTCGACCAGGCCGGTCAGGAGCTGGGTGTGGGCAAGTACCACGAGCATGAGCGCACACGCCTCAAGATGAACGTGCTGGACCTGACCCTTAGGGGTAACGTGGGCATCAGCAACAACAGTATCTCCTATGGCTTCTCGATGCGCAAAGAGGACATCTACGACCGTTCCCGCCAGTGGCAGTGGCGCGACAGTGCGGGCTACTCCCTGCCCCACATCCCCGACCAGGTCAACGTCATCTTCACCGAGACCTCGAGCAACGACCTGAACACCACGCGCCTGGCCGGCTGGCTCATGGACACGTGGCGCTTCACCACCAGTGCCGGATACTGGTCGTTGAACGCGGGATTGCGACTGTCGCACTGGAACTTCAACGGCGAGACGCTGGTGTCGCCGCGTGCGAGCCTGGGCTTCGTGCCCGAGCGCAACGGCAACCTGTCGGTGCGTCTGGCAGGCGGTGTCTATTACCAGGCCCCCTTCTACAAGGAATACCGCCGGCAGGTCATGGACACGCTGGGCAACCGCAACATCCTGCTCAACAAGGACATCAAGTCGCAGCGCAGCATCCAGGTGATCCTGGGCGGTGACTATACCTTCCGCGCCCTGGACCGTCCCTTCAAAGTCACGGCCGAGGCCTATTACAAGAACCTGTCGAACCTCATCCCCTACGAGATCGACAACCTCAAGCTCGTCTATAGCGGCGTCAACTCCTCCAAGGGTTACATTGCAGGTATCGACATGAAACTCTTCGGCCAATTTGTCGAAGGCACCGACTCCTGGCTGAGTTTCTCGCTCATGAAGACGCAGGAGACCCTGAACGGCGTGAAGGTGCCCCGTCCCACCGACCAGCGCTACAGCATCGCGTTGTTCTTCACCGACTACTTCCCCAACATCCCGCGCCTGAAGTTCAGCCTCAAGGGCATCGTCAGCGACGGTCTGCCCACCACGGCGCCCCACCTGACGCGCGCCGACTCCTATGTGCGCCAGCCTGCCTACAGACGTGTTGACGTCGGGCTGAGCTATGAGCTCGTCGGCAAGGACAACCATCCCGTCAGCGGCTTGTTCAGCCATTTCAAGGAGATCTGGCTGGGTCTGGACTGCTTTAACCTCATGGACATCTCAAACGTGAGCAGCTACTACTGGGTCACCGACGTCAACAACATCCAGTACGCCGTCCCCAACTACCTCACCCGCCGCCAGCTCAACGTCCGTCTCTCGGCCAGCTTCTAAAATAATTGCCTCACGTTTTTCAAGACAACAGTCACAACTTGGATTGACAACAGCCACAAGATTTTATTTTGGGCTGCCGTAGTCCCTTTGTTGCACACCCATTGCATCAGGGCATAGACTGTTGATAAAAAATGTGACAATATATTGTATCATAAAGGCAAAAACGTTAACTTTGCAGGTTAGTAAGTAAACATCTATTATTATCAACCAATAAAAAAACCAAAATCATGGCAAAACCTTATGTAATCGGTATCGACATGGGCGGCACCAACACCGTCTTTGGCATTGTAGATGCCCGTGGTAACGTGATTGCAAGCAGTTCTATCAAGACTGGCAAGCACAGTGACTTTAATGACTATATCGACGAGCTGCACACCGAGCTGTCTCGTCTGATTGAGGACAATGAAGCCGACGGCAAAATCAACGGCATCGGCATCGGCGCCCCCAACGGCAACTACTACACGGGAATGATCGACCAGGCTCCGAACCTGCCCTGGCCCATGCCCATCCACCTGGCCGAGATGGTAACTGAGAAATTCGGCATTCCGTGCCTGATCACTAACGACGCCAACGCTGCTGCCATCGGCGAGATGACCTATGGCGTGGCACGCGGCATGAAGGACTTTATCATGATCACGCTGGGCACTGGTGTGGGCAGCGGTATCGTGGTGAACGGCCAGATGGTATACGGCCACGACGGCTTTGCCGGTGAGCTGGGCCACGTGATCGTGAAGCGCACCAACGGCCGCGTGTGCGGCTGCGGTCGCACGGGCTGTCTGGAGGCTTACTGCTCGGCAACGGGTGTGGCACGCACGGCACGCGAATTCCTGGAGCTGCGCGACGAGCCGTCAAAGCTGCGCGAATATGACATCGAGGCTATCACAAGCAAGGACGTGTATGACTGCGCCGTTGCCGGTGACAAGCTGGCAAAGGACATCTTTGAGTACACGGGCAACATCCTGGGCGAGGCTCTGGCAGATTTCACCAATTTCTCGAGCCCTGAGGCCTTTGTGCTGTTCGGTGGCCTGACCAAGAGTGGCGACCTGATCATGAATCCCGTGAAAGAGGCCTTTGAGCGCAACGTGCTCGGCATCTACAAGGGCAAGGTAAAGATCCTGATCAGCGAGCTCAAGGAGAGCGACGCCGCCGTACTGGGCGCCAGCGCCCTGGGTTGGGAAGTGAAGTCATGAAATGGGCGTTGCCCATTTCATGAAGCTTAGAGCTTAGGGCTTAGAGCTTAGAGGGGCATCCGCATTAATGCTCGCTAGGCTCGCAGTTTAGAGCTTAGGGCTTAGAGGGGCATCTACATTAATGCTTCAGAATTAGAGAGATCTCAAATCAAAGAATCACATTTGGAGGAACAGGTTTCATATCAGTTTGAAAAACTAATTGCATGGCAAGAAGCGAAGGAATTGACAAAAGCCATCTATAAACTTTTGGTTAAATTCCCTCGTCAAGAGGATTACGTATTATGCGATCAAATCCGTCGAGCCGCGATTTCTGTTCCATCAAATATTGCAGAACAATCGGGCCGAACATCACTCAAGGAGAAGATACATTTCCTAGAAATTGCCTATGGCTCACTGATGGAGGTTTATTGTCAACTGCAGATAGCATGTGAGCTGAATTACATCACGACGAACGAGCTTGAAACAATCAAGCCAATGATTTTCAAGACATCTCGTCTGATCAGCGGATTAAGGAACAACTATGTGAAAAAAGCAGAACTCCCTAAGCCCTAAGCTCTAAGCTCTAAACCAACAAAGTGGCTTGGCAAAATTGCCAAGCCACTTTGTTATTATATAAAGAATGAATTATTCTTCGGTCTTGGGAGCCTCTTCGGCTACAGGAGCCTCGGCTGCGGGAGCGGCGGCTTTCTTGCGGCTGCGGCGAGTGCTCTTCTTGGCAGCGGCCTTCTCCTGGTTCTTAGCCTCGAGCATAGCCTCATTGAAGTCAACGAGCTCAATGAAGCAGGTCTTGGCGTTGTCACCCAGACGGTTACCAAGCTTGAGAATGCGGGTGTATCCACCGGGACGGTCGACGATCTTGGCAGCTACTGTTGAATAGAGCTCCTTAACGGCTTCCTTGTTCTGGAGATACTTGAAGACGATGCGGCGCG
>JAEEGI010027557.1_pt1 | contig 10862 bp, 12 predicted proteins | sample 8958751 | NCBI WGS metagenome assembly JAEEGI01 (sample SAMN16246545, study PRJNA631951) | gut metagenome | biome: gut microbiome; feature: rumen; material: KS-attached | host: Bos | place: Iran: Karaj | collected 2018-10 | reverse complement strand
CGTTCATCTTGTACCCGCGAAGTTTCAGCTTTTCATATTCTTCCGCGTCTATCGGTCCTACCATGCCGAGCAGATGCGGCGCAAGTGAGCCGTCATAATACTCTCTGAAAGCGCTGACAGAAACGTCAACGCCTTTGTAAACGCTGCCGCAGTCCTTTATATATGCCGCGGTAATATCGTCAACGTCGTCAGCAAAAATATACGGGTTTGCTTTGTTGAAAACGTTGAGCCTCATCTGATAGCAGACCGACGCGATTTTTCTTGCGTCGCTCTTTGAGTAGTTTTCAAGTTTATATTTTTCAATAAAAGTGTCCATGCAGTTGTCCGCCGTTGCGTAACGGTTAAGGTCAAGCATGTCTTCGCCGAGCATAACGGAAATGTCATGCTCGCTGTCTTCCTTAAAAGCGTAATTGCCTTTTTCGTCAAGCACTATGGGGAGTTCGTCTTTCCATTCCTGCTCATTTTCTTCAAAAAGCTTTATTAGCGAAAGTATTATTTCATTTCTCTGTTCCTGCTCTTCCGATGAAGGAAAATCAGCCGCGTCAAAAATTACGGAATTTGCCTGTCTGTTACCCACAAGCACCGTTCCGTTTCTGTCCAGGATTTCGCCCCTCGTCGCTTTTACGCTGCTTTTTTCAACTGTTGCGGCGCCTTTTTTTTCATATTCTTCGCCGTGGACTATCTGCGCGTTGAAAAGTATTCCTATAAATCCCGTAAAGACTATTACAATAAAAAACACGGTAAACCAGTGACGTCCTACTTTATCCCTGCGCTTTTTTTCTTTAAGCTTTTTTACTCTTATCTTAACGCTGCCCGCGTCATAATAATCATAACCTTCCAGGTCTTTTTCGTTCTTCACTTTATCACCGTCCTTTGCGAAAATTTAAAATTAAATTACGTTCTGTTCTTTTTTGACACCGTTCTTACAATCAGATAGATTACCGGAATAAACAGCGCCGTATATGCCGCAGACGCCAGATATCTGTTCAGAAAAATCTGCCGTGCGCTTTCCCCCGCGGATTTCCAGATGCAGCACGCAAAGTATGCGCTGTTATAAACAAGCAAAGCCGCCGCGCTTAAAAGAATACTCGTTTTTAAATTGTTGCGCAGAAGGCTCGTAACCAGAAAACCGGAAAAAAATCCCGTCAGCGTGAGCGCTATGCTGTGAAAACAAAGACTTTCTGCAGAAAAAGCGTCAAGCAGTATTCCTGCAAAAAGTCCGAAAATCATTCCGGGAATTTCTCTTTCAAACATGCCTGTGCACACAACTGCGGGCACAAGAAGCATAGCGGGCACTCCCCACGGACGCGGGAAGAAGCCTGCCGTATTCTGGATTAAAAATATAATCAATATGACCAGTGCCGGCTTTGCGCGGCGTATCATATTTATTCTGTTTTCGTTAAAGATTTTGTTGTTGTCCATTTACTGACTACCTGCTTTGTTTATTCCCTGTCCGTCAAACTCGGTTATAATAAAAGCGCTTTTGATGTCGTTTACGTCAATGTTGGATTCTATCTGCGCGAAGTATGAAATATCTGATTTTGATTTTCCTATTTCCCTTACGGTGCCGACGATCAGATCCTTAGGCAGAATACCTCCTATTCCGAGCGTGCATACAACGCCGCCCTCTGCTATCGCTGTTTCTTTTTCAAGTCCGGGCATTTTGCAGACGTTTGTTTTTACTCCGTCGTCAAATCCTGTAACGTAACCGATTTCGTTGCTCCTCGTTTCATAAACCGCGGCGGAAAATTTCGGGTTTGCGATAGTTCTGACCGTGCATGAAAAAGGCGTTACGCTTTCTACCGTTCCTACAAGGTTTTTGCCGTAGATTACAGGGTCGTTTACTTCTATTCCGTCGGTTTCGCCTTTGTTGAAAATAAGGGTTGAATAAACGCTGTTTGTGTTTTTGGAAAGGATCTGCGCGTTGCAGAATTTAAAATCTGGATTTTCTTCCTTAACGCCGAGAAATTCCTCATATACGCTGAGCGTTCTTTTTGTGTTGTGATAATCGGCAAGCTCGCCCTGATAATCCGCAATTTTCTGCTTGAGTTCCGCGTTTTCATCTTTGAGCGCTTTTGCCGAACGGAAATAATCGCAGAATCCGTCAAGGTAATTGCTCAGATAAGTCGAAACCTGCTGGAACGGCTTTGTTATTGTCACAGCCGCGGTGGAAAGGGGTGAATTGCCCGAATGCGCGACCCTGGCTATAACCGCGCCGAGTATAAGCGCCGCAATAATAATACCGAGCAGTTTTACTGCCTTTGTTTTAAAAAACCGGCTCATAATTTTCCCCTTTCTTTCAGTTTATTTTAAAAAATAAAGTAATAATTATAATTTCTTTTCAAGGCAGATGCCTATTCCGTCTGCAGTGCAGTCAATCGGTGTATCCGCAACCTCAACGGGAATTTTAAGTTCGTTGGAAATATATCTGTCCAGTCCTCTCAGAAGAGCGCCGCCGCCCGTGAGAGTTATTCCGTTGTCCATAATATCGGCCGCAAGTTCAGGCGGAGTGTTTTCAAGCGTTGTTCTTACGGAATCGACTATCTGTTTTACAGAATCCGAAAGAGCTTCTCTTATTTCTTCCGAGGTGATTTCAACGTTGAGCGGCAGTCCGTCAACAAGGTTTCTGCCCTTTATATCCATTGCGCCCTCGCCCTCGTATTCAAACGCAGAGCCGAGTTTTATTTTTATTTCTTCCGCCGTTCTTTCGCCTATGAGCAGGCTGTATTTTTTCTTAACGTAGTTTACTATTGCTTCATCCATGCTGTCGCCCGCAACTTTTATTGAAATGGACGTTACAATATCTTTGAGCGCTATCACGGCTACCTCAGACGTGCCGCCGCCTATATCCACCACCATGCTGCCCGTTGCGGAAGCTATCGGAAGACCTGCGCCTATTGCGGAAGCGAGCGGAGCTTCTATAATACTTATATATTTTGCGCCGGCGGATTTAACTGCGTCGTTTACGGCTCTTCTTTCAAATTCGGTAACACCGGAGGGAACGCAGACCATAACCCTTGTTCTGTTGAACGGGGAATTTTTTATGGCTTTTTTAATGTATCTGCGCAGCATTTCGGCGGTTGCGTCAAAATCGGCAACAACGCCGTTCTGTATCGGATGAAGCGCACATACAGAGCCGGGTGTTCTGCCTATCATTTCTTTTGCTTTTGATCCTACGGCAACTACCCTTGCGGGGTTGAAGCGCTGGTCCATAGCCACAACGGAAGGCTCTCTTATAATTATTCCTTTGCCCTTTACAAATACAATCGTGTTGGAAGTACCGAGATCAATTCCTATATCCTGTGAAAAAAGCATAATTCTGCACCTTCCTTAACCTAAATCTTTTAAAGTAAAATATTTTTCAATAAAGCTTACCGGGTCAAAATCTTTTTCTTTGCATTCATCGTTTATAATCATCTGAACCGCTATTGACACGTGAGCATAGCCGAAAACGTAGCAGTAATGCGTGCAGTTATCATTATACCTGCTGCTGAAAGCCTTGCACTCAATGCCGAAAAGCTTTTCTTCGGTCTCTTTTATATCCGAAACCATATCGCTTCCCAGAAAAGCTACGCCCTTATCCCTTGCAAGTTTTGTGGCATAATCGTTCTCAACGTCTCCGGTTGAATTGACCTCTGTATAAACTTCGCACACAGCGCCGCTTTTTGTGCATTCGCCGTCATGCTGGATCCTGAATTTTCTGATTTCTTCATCAAATTTCCAGCCATCGGGAACGGTAAGTTTGAAATAAGCGTTTTCTATCTGATTGCTTTTTCTTTGTATTACGTCGGGAAAAGAGATAATATTTGTCTGTTTTTTGCCGTTTTCGTCTGTTACCTTTTCCACAAGGTTGCCGAACTCGTCCTGAACGTATTCTCCTTTTTTCATCACAAGCGTGTGTTCGTGCCCCTGATAATCGGTAATTACGTTATTTTTTTTGCAGGCTGTGAATGCCGTAAGCATTAATATAAAAATCATTGCAGCCGCAACTGTCTTTTTCATAGTTACACCTACCCATTGTTATTCATTAAATAAGTATATCATTCACCGGCGCCGTTGTCAATTAAAATAATGTAAACAATTTATATTAATATTGCAATATATAAGATAAAATGTTAATATATAAGAGGTGATATTTATGCCTTTACTGATAATAAGAAACGATATAACAAAAACAGACTGCGACATCATTGTAAACGCTGCAAACAAAACCCTCCTCGGCGGAGGCGGCGTTGACGGAGCCATACACAAAGCCGCAGGCAAAGAGCTCAAGGAATACTGCAGCAAGCTCGGCGGCTGCGAAACCGGAGAAGCTAAAATCACTCCGGCATTTAACCTTAAATGCAAATATATAATCCATACCGTTGGACCTGTCTGGAAAGGCGGATTTTTCAAAGAAGAGGAAAAACTCCGCTCATGTTACAGAAACTGCCTTGCCCTTGCAAAGGAATATAAGGCAGAATCCATTGCTTTTCCTCTTATTTCAGCGGGAGTTTATGCTTTTCCTAAAAAAAAGGCGCTTGAAATTGCGCAGGAGGAAATAACAGAATTTCTGAAAAACAGCGATATGACTGTATATATCGTTATTTTTGACAGTGAATCTTACAAAATAAGCAAAGCCCTTTTTAATGACGTCAAGGAATATATAGACCGGAACTACGTTGAATCGCACAGTTTTCCGCGCTTTACGATGCGTGAAAACTATTCCGTCAGCGCCCGCAGTTCTTCTTTGCCGATAGAAGACGGCGAATCCGCATACACCGTTCTTAACGGATATGCCTGTGAAGATAATCTTGACGACCTGCTCAACAACGTTGACGAGAGCTTTTCGCAGATGCTGCTGCGTAAAATCGACGAAAAAGGAATTACTGACGCCGAATGTTATAAAAAGGCTAATATTGACAGAAAGCTTTTTTCAAAAATCAGGAACAATATAAATTATAAGCCCAAAAAAACTACAGCAATAGCATTTGCGATAGCGCTTGAAATGAATATTGACGAAACAAAAAATTTTCTGATGAAAGCGGGATACGCACTTTCACACAGCGATAAATTTGATATAATTATCGAATACTTCATAACCCGCGGAAATTATAATATTTTTGAAATCAACAACACGCTGTTTGCGTTTGATCAGATGCTGCTCGGCGTCTGATGCAGACATATTGCAAAAAATCATAAATGCTGTGCTTTTTTTTATAAAACCCTTGATAATCCGAAATTTTTATAGTATAATAATTCGGTAATAACTCTTGCGAGCGTTGCTTTTATCATGTGGCATGCAGGTCCTGTGCGACGGGGCGCCGTGAATCATGTCAGGCGGGGAACCGAGCAGCATTAAGCGGTTAGCGCTGTGCGCCACAGCCCGCCTGCATGCTGCATGATAGAGGCATCGCTCATTTTTTATTGTCTGGAATGATTGTTTTGTATCAGGTACTTTACAGAAAATGGCGTCCCAAAACGTTCAGCGACGTTGCGGGTCAGGAGCATATCACCTCCACGCTTTCAAACGAAATAATCAGCAATAAAGTATCCCATGCCTACCTTTTTACGGGGTCAAGAGGCACGGGCAAAACAACGTGCGCCAAAATATTTGCAAAGGCAGTCAACTGCCTTCATCCCGTCAACGGCAATCCCTGCTGTGAATGTGAGATCTGCAAAGGTATAGACAACGGTGATATTCTTGACGTTATCGAGCTTGACGCCGCCAGCAACAACGGCGTTGACAATATCAGGGATATTATTGACGAATCCAACTTCACACCCGTCAGCACAAAATACAGGGTTTATATCATAGACGAAGTTCACATGCTCTCTCAGGGCGCGTTCAACGCATTGCTTAAAACGCTTGAGGAACCTCCGGAGCACGTTAAATTTATCCTTGCCACTACGGAAGTTCACAAAATTCCGTCAACAATTCTTTCAAGATGCCAGCGTTTTGATTTTAAAAGAATTTCACCGGAAGCAATAGCCGGCAGAATAGAATACGTCGCCTCGCAGGAAAATATCGATATTGAAAAAGACGCGGCTCTGCTCATCGCCAGAATAGCGGACGGCGCTCTGCGCGACGCATTGTCTTTGCTTGACAGATGTTCCGGCACGGGTGAAAAAATAACTTACGACGTTGTAAGCGCCGCAGCAGGTCTTGCGGGCAAAGAAAAGCTTTTTGCGCTTGTTGACGCTGTAAAAGACAACGACTGTTCGCTTGCCCTTTCAATAGTCAGTGAACTTCATAACGATTCATGCGATATGGAAAGGCTCTGTTCTGACCTTCTGAACCATTACAGAAATCTTATGATAGTCAAAACCGTCAAAAATCCCGAGGAGCTTATTATCTGCGTTGACGAGGATATGAAAAAATACAAAGAACAATCCTCGCAGTACACGCTTCAGCAGATTTTATACTGCCTTTCTGTTATAGAAAAAAGCCTTGTTTCACTTAAAAACAGTATCAATAAACGCATTGAAACCGAAATGACGGTTGTCAGACTCTGCAGCCCCGAAATTAATGAAGATTATTCAGCCGTAATTTCAAGAATCGAAAAGCTTGAAAAAGCTTTAAATTCCGGCGATCTGCCAAAAATAATTGTAAATAAAACTTATCAGCAGCCCGAAAAAGCAAAAACTCAAAAATCGGAAGAAGTAAATCTTCCACCCGCGGCTGAAAATAAAAAAGATATTCCCGCGTCAAACGAACAGGAAAATTCGTCCGACGTTCCTTTTGAAAAATGGAGCGACGTTATATCCTCCCTTTCGGGAACAGACATTCCGCTGATGGGTATTCTTTCAGGCTCTTCGGCATATATCAGAGGGCAGTTTGTGCTTATAAAATGTGATAATCCTACTTTTTCTCAGTTTATTAAACTGCCTCTTCACTCTTCGGCTCTTAAAGATGCTATTGAAAAAATAACGGGTACTAAATACCGTCTCGGAATATATAAAAATCCGGAAAACAGTCAGCCTAAGCGCGATCCGCTCGCTGATCTAATTAATAAAATAAATAATTGACCGAAAGGATGTTTTATAAATGAAAGCAAGAATCCCGGGAGCCGGCAATAATCAGGGCAATATGATGAAAAGAATCCAGCAGATGCAGGAGGATATGCAGAACGTTCAGCAGGAAGTTGAAGCTTCCGAATTTTCCGCGTCCGCAGGCGGCGGAGCCGTTGAAGTTACGGTTAACGGTTCACATGAAATTCTTTCCATTAAAATGGAGCCGGACGTTGTTGATCCCGAAGAAATCGAAATGCTTGAGGATCTTCTTATTGCCGCTCTTAATGAAAGCATTAAAAAAGCAAACGACGCTATGGAACAGGGAATTGAAAGAGCAAAAGGCGGACTTTCGATTCCGGGTCTTTTCTGATGGCAGGGTCAGCCGCGCCTTTAGCAAGGCTTATAGAATTATTTGAAAGGCTGCCCGGTATCGGCAACAAAAGCGCGCAGAAGCTTGCATTCCATATTCTTAATATGAACGACGCGCAGATTAAATATTTTACCGACACCATCATTAACGCACACACCAAAATTCACAGATGCCCCGTGTGCTGTGATCTTACAGACGGTGAAAAATGCCCTGTCTGCTCCGATGAGCGCAGGGATAATTCCGTTATCTGCGTTGTGGAAAATTCAAAAGACGTTATGGCTTTTGAAAGAACAAAGGAATACAGCGGTCTTTATCACGTGCTGCACGGTGCAATTTCTCCGATGAACAACATCGGTCCTGACGATATTACCGTAAAACAGCTTATTTCCCGCTTGAGTGACGATAATATCAAAGAAATAATAATGGCAACTAATCCCACTGTTGAAGGCGAAGCTACGGCTATGTATATTTCGCGCCTTATCAAGCCTTTGTGTATAAAGGTCACAAGGCTTGCTTACGGTGTTCCCGTGGGAGCCGACCTTGAATACGCAGATGAAGTCACCCTTACAAGAGCTATTGAAGGCAGAAGTGAGATATAGGCAATACCGCGCTATTTCTCTTTAAAAGGCGTCAAGCCTTCCTGCATCAAAATTGTACAATCTGACGAAAAATCTTACTGCACAATTCGCAAACCTAAACTGTGCGGCGCTGCCTATAATTTTTGACAGCTTTTTCAACAATTGACTGACAATCTTTGACAATTTCAACAGTGTTATTTTTCTGTCAGTTTTTTTAAGATTTTTTTGACAATACTTTCCACATCGGATTTTGTCGTTTTTTATTGCAGCAGTTGACTTTTTTGAGTTTTGCACAGTTTCAACAGCTACTACTACTATTACTAAATATATATATTTTATTTTTTAAAAACGGAGGATTTTTTTATGAGATTTCAATGTAATACGGCTTTGCTGTCACAAGCATGTCAAAACGTTCAGAGAGCTGTTTCAACTAAAACGTCCATACCCGCTGTTGAAGGCATTTTAATCAAAGCGCTCGGCAACGAGATCATTCTTACAGGTTATGATCTTGATATAGGTATAAATACTTCCATCAACGCAAATATTGACGAGGCGGGCTCTATAATTCTCAACGCGAGGGTATTTTGTGAAATTCTTCGCCGCATCCCGTTTGAAACTGTAAAAATAGAATGTGACGAAAGAAACCTGGCGGTTATCAGCTCCGGCGATATCAAATATGAAATTATGGGTATTTCCGCCGATGAATATCCTGAACTTCCGGCGGTAAAAAGCGGATTTCCCGTTGTTATAAGTCAAAAAATTCTTCGTGATATGGTACATCAGACAATTTTTGCAGTTGCGTCCAGCGAATCAAAAGTGGTATATACAGGCATTAAATTTGAGTTATCGCATAATCAGATAAAGCTTGTTGCCGTTGACGGTTACAGAATGGCTATCAGAAAAGAAGCAATCGACTTTACAAGCGACGATATGACGTTTATAGTTCCGTCAAAAACACTTGCGGAAGTTGTGAAACTTGCTGTTTCGGATAATGATGAAGATTATATTTCAATGGGTGTAGGCAAGCGCCATATTATGTTTGAAATAGGCAATTATACAGTTATATCAAGGCTGCTTGAAGGTGTATTTTTAAATTATCAGGCGGCTATTCCGGTTACGTCATCAACTACGGTTAAAGTGGATACAAGCAGCTTTATAGACAGCGTTGAAAGAACGTCTTTGATTATTACGGATAAAACAAAGAGCCTAGTTTCATGTGTGTTTGATGATAATTATATTAAGGTTAACAGCGTTACTTCACTCGGCACTGCTAACGACAGGATCCCGGCGGATATACAGGGCAACAGAGTAGAAATAGGTTTTAATAACCGTTATCTGCTTGACGCGCTCAGGGCAAGTGAAACGGACGAAGTTAAAATAGAACTCAACGGGCCGATTTCACCCATACTTATTCTGCCTGTTCAGGGGGACAGCTTTACTTTCCTTGTTCTTCCCGTGAGGTTAAAAAAGAATGATTAAAAGAAATGAGATATATTTATGAAATTCCAATGCAGCACGTCTTTATTTTCACAAGCCTGTCAGAATGTTCAAAGAGCAGTTTCCACAAAGACGTCAATACCTGCTGTTGAAGGTATACTCATTAAAGCTTCAGAAAACGAAATAATACTTACCGGATATGATCTTGAAATAGGAATAATTACTTCCATCAGTGCAGATGTTGAACAGCAGGGATCAATTATCCTTAATGCAAGAATTCTTTGTGAAATTCTTAAATGTATACCGTTTGAAAGCGTTAAAATCGAATGTAATAAAAGAAATCTTGCTGTTATAAGCTCTGGCAAAATAAAATATGAAATAATGGGTATTTCCGCCGATGATTTTCCTGAACTTCCGGCGGTAAAAAGCGGACTTCACGTAGTTTTAAGTCAGAAGCTGATGCGCAGCATGGTTCATCAGACTATATTTTCGGTAGTTACAAATGTATCAAAAATTGAAGAACAAAAAGTTATTTATACTGGAATAAAGTTTGAATTGAGCCATAACGAAATAAAGCTTATTGCGCTTGACGGTTACAGAATGGCAATAAGAAAAGAAGCAATCGACTTTACAAGTGATGATATGACGTTTATAGTTCCGTCAAAAACACTTGCGGAAGTTGTAAAATTAGCAGTGTCCGACAATGATGAAGATTATATTTCAATGAGCGTAGGCAAACGCCATATTATGTTTGAAATAGGCAATTATACAGTTATATCAAGGCTGCTTGAAGGTGAATTCGTAAATTATAAAGAGGCAGTTCCCGTTTCGCCCACAACCACCGTAAAGGTTGATACAAGGAAATTCATAGAAAGTGTTGAGAGAACTTCGCTTATTATAACAGATAAAACAAAGAGCCTTATATCCTGTGTCTTTGAAGATAATAATATTGAAGTAAGCAGTATAACTCCACTCGGTACGGCTAACGATATGATCTCTGCAGACGTTCAGGGCAACAGAGTTAAAATAGGATTACATAACAGACAATTACTTGATGCTTTAAGAGCAAGTGATACCGACGAAGTAAAAATAGGACTCAACGGATCTGTTATTCCGATAATTATTTCACCTGTTCAGGGTGACAGCTTTATTTTCGTTATTTCACCTATGAGGTTAAAAAAGAATGATTAAAAAAGCAAACTTTAAATTAAAAGTTAAACAAAAAGAAATTATTGAAAAAAAAATAACTACCGAATTTATCAAACTTGACGCGTTTCTGAAGCTTTGCGATGTTGCCCAGACCGGCGGTCACGCAAAAATTCTTATTCAGGACGGCGAAGTTAAAGTCAACAATGAATTATGCTTTCAAAGGGGAAAAAAGCTCCACCCCGGCGACGAGGTTGAAATTTACGGTAAGATATATAAACTTGTATGAAAATTTTAAAGCATGAAATCATAAATTACAGAAACATAGAAAATATCTG
>JAEEGI010027556.1_pt1 | contig 10862 bp, 5 predicted proteins | sample 8958751 | NCBI WGS metagenome assembly JAEEGI01 (sample SAMN16246545, study PRJNA631951) | gut metagenome | biome: gut microbiome; feature: rumen; material: KS-attached | host: Bos | place: Iran: Karaj | collected 2018-10 | reverse complement strand
CGACATTCTCACCGTTTGTGCATCGTCAAAAATGTCTTTATGCTCTAAAATCTTTCGTCCCGAACGCCAAAGTTCTTCGTAGACCACCAATAAATCATCTTCTTCTAGCGAGCTAGCATCAAACTCAAACTTCACATTAACCGTTGCACACGCTGTAGTCTTTGGCGCAAATTTTACCTCTGCTACTACATTTTTATTATTAATTTTCAACGCCTCTGCGGTAGGACGTTTCATCAAAGTCCCCTTTAATGTATATTCCTTTGTCGTTAATAACCCACAATATTCCACTCTATCCACTATTATCGCTTTTTCGTTTATCACCACATTTTTACTATCACCATTTTCGTTACGCGTTGTCGTCTTAATCTTGGCGTTTTTATCTGTATCTTTGGTATAATCAAACATCCCAACATCCTGCTCAGTGTCACTGCCAAAAAGTATCCCCTTACCATGATAATCACCAAAATAGTAATCACTCTGTTGATCAAGAATAACTTCATTGATAACTTCATACGGATGCTTTTGATTATTAGCGTCGCCAAAAGAATAGCCAAATGATTCATTACCATCCTGTAACGACCAAATAAATGATTGTACCGCAAAATACTCTTCCTGCCCGCTTACTCCCGTACTGCGAATATAATCAATCGCCGCAACAATCTTATTAAGTGTAGTCTGGTCCATAATTTTCCTAATATCCTCTGCCACCCTCTCACTACCTACTCCAAACAAAGTCCCATGCTGTACGCAATAAACATTTGCCAAATCACCTCCGCTATTACGAACGTACATCCTTTTTTCCTTCGTCCACTCTTCCACATTTATCGCGTTACCGTTTGCGTCATATGTAGTCACAATTTTTGGGCCGTTTTTGTTATATAAATCTACTCCGTTCTTATCGAACATCCTTGCTTCGTACCCACCGCCACCATCAACGCCAGTATATACAAGCTCTCCTATCTGTAAATTAGCGACACTTAATTCTTTTCCGTAAACTAAATTTACAAAGAAAAGCATCCATACAACAAAGATCGTTCCAAATATTAATAAATATAACTTTAAATTTAACGAAGTATTTTTTATCTTTCTATTTATCATGCTTCTACTCCATTTATTTTGATATTTTTGCTAGCATCTTGCCCAACCTAAGCGTAAAGTATCAAAGCACTTCTTTTATCACAAGCATAAGTATTATAGAGGCGCATAAAAATACAAAAAATAGGCAATTTTCGCCCATTTTTTAACATATTTTGCAAAAATAACAATAAGCATTTTCACCCCTGTAATTTTCTAGCTTCAGATAAGAAAAAATGCCATTTTTTACTTGAATTTAAACAAAATTATATAAAAAGTGTTGACTTACGAAATAATAAGTGATATATTAGTAGTTAGTAAAGCCCCCAAAAGGGCTCTGCTGCACCTAAATAAACTACAAACATTGACTTTCGAGTCAATCGTTGCGTGCTTTAGAATCCGTTCGGCCTTGAAATTATTCTTCTTATTATTGATTTCAAGTGAATAAGTATTACCTCCACTTAAGAACGGGCCATTCTAAAGCTAGCAACCCCTTTAACCGGCAGACCCCATTTGTATGAGGTGGGTCATGCTCTCGGAGTTTCCGGGGCCTAGGGAGGTGTGTTGAAGGGCAAAAAAGCCTCAGGTGATGCCCACCCTTACCTGAGGTTTTTTTGTTGTGTTATTATATAGACCATGAGTAAAAATCTCGTCATAGTAGAGTCTCCTGCCAAAGCCCACACTATTGAAAAATACTTGGGTGATGATTTTAAAGTTCTTGCTTCTATTGGGCATATCCGCAAAGATACCAAGGTAGACAAGAATACTTTTGACGTGACTTACGAAATCGATCCAGATCATAAAAAAGTCATTTCTGAACTCAAAAAAGAAACAAAAGCCGCTGACAAAATCTGGCTAGCAACGGATGAAGACCGCGAAGGAGAAGCCATCTCTTGGCATCTTTGTGAAGTCCTTAATTTGCCAGAAGATACTGCCCGTATTACTTTTCACGAGATCACCAAACCTGCATTAGAAGCAGCTATTCAAAATCCCCGCACCGTAGACATGGACATGGTGTCTAGTCAACAAGCCCGCCAAACCCTTGATATGCTTGTAGGTTTTGATCTCTCTGGTGTAGTGCGCAAAAAAGTACCGGGCGCCGTTTCCGCCGGTCGCGTACAAAGTCCAGCCTTACGCCTAGTAGTAGAACGCGAACAACAAATCGAAAAATTCCAATCCAAAGCATCGTTTAAAGTTACTGGCGATTTCTCAAAAGACGAAGAAAATATTAGCGCCGTGCTAAACCAAAGCTTCAACGACGAAAAAGACACTGTAGAATTCTTAGAAGAAATCAAAACCGCTAATTTTACCGTTAATTCCATAGATACTAGCCCCGGCGAACGTAAACCAGCTGCACCTTTCACTACCGCAGCCATGCAAATTGAAGCCAATGCTAAGCTTGGTTTTACCGCACGTACTACAATGTCCGCTGCGCAAGGTCTCTATCAAGCTGGTTTAATTACTTATCATCGTACAGATAGCTTAAACTTAAGTAATCAAGCGTTATCTAGTATCGCAAGTTATATTGAATCAGAGTTTGGCAAAGATTATCTTAAAGTTCGTAAATTTAAAACTAAAGATGCCTCCGCACAAGAAGCCCACGAAGCTATTAGGCCTACAGACATCTCTCGTGAGATAGCCGGTAAAAACAATTACGAAAAACGTTTATATAATCTAATCCGCTCCAGAACTTTAGCCTCCCAAATGGCTCCTGCTCAACTCGAGAAAACCACTATAAAAATCCAACCATCCACTAGTGCTTATAATTTTGAGGCAAAAGGTGAAGTTGTAGTATTTGACGGCTTCTTGAAAGTCTACGGCAAGTTTAACGAAAATATTCTTCCTAAACTTCAAAAAGGTGATCAATTAAAATCAAATCGAATTGTCGCACGTCAAACTTTCGCAAAAGCACCAGCACGTTATACAGAAGGTTCTCTCGTAAAGAAGCTCGAAGAGCTCGGCATCGGCAGACCATCCACTTACGCCAGTATTATGTCTGCTATTCAAACCCGCGGCTACGTCGTTAAGGGAGAATCAGAAGGCGAAGAAAGAGAAGTCACAGAATATGTCCTAGAAGATGCTCGGGTCAAAAAACAGAGCGTCAAAGAAAAAACCGGCGCCAACAAAGGCAAGTTAATCCCAGCTCCTATCGGTGAATTGCTTGCTGGTTTCCTTGTCGAGAACTTCAAAAATATCGTCGACTATAAATTTACCGCTAATATTGAAAAAGATCTCGATCTCATCGCCGATCATAAATTAGAACGCGTCAAAATGCTCAAAGATTTCTATGGTTGGTTTAGCAAAGAAGTCAGCGCATCAGAAGGGGTAGAACGCTATAATAACGCTCGCGTCCTTGGCCACGATCCCAAAACCGGCAAAACAATCTACGCCAAAATTGGTAAAAATGGTGGTTTTATTCAACTTGGCGACAACGAAAAAGAAACAGGCGAGAAACCTCGCTTTGCTCCATTACCAAAACGTAAATCCGTTAAAACCGTTACCCTAGAACAAGCGCTAAAGCAACTAGAACTCCCGGCTCTACCACGCAATCTTGGTAAAAGCAAAGATGGACTTGAGATAGTAGCCGCTTCCGGCCCATTTGGACCATATCTTAAGGCAGGGAAATACAATATTTCTCTCGGCAAAGAATTTGATCCTTACACCATTACCCTAGAAGAAGCCGAACCTCTCTATGAAAAGAAACGCGATTCCTACATAGCCGATTGGGGCGAAATCCAAATCATAGAAGGTGCGTATGGCCCGTATATCAAAGGTCCTGGTCGCCGTAATAATGTAAAAATCCCAAAAGAACAAGATCCAAAATCAATCACTAAAGAACAAGCAGAAGAAATGCTCAAAAACAAACCTAAAAAGACTACCAAGAAAAGTTCTAGTAAAACCCGTTCAAAATCCAAAACTACAAGCAAAAAATAACACAATATTATGTTTATGTTTTAAAGTTTTATATAATTTTTTTATTTTTCTCACAAATTTATGTTAAAATATTAATAACAGATAATATTTAGGTGCTAACCTATTGACAATAATTTAATATTATTGTATCATTTTCATAAATTTTTAATAAATTTAAGTCGGGCAGAAAGGAAAAGGCACTTAAGGATGGATGGTGCAGAAATAATCGATCGAGCAGTTGAGTCAAGCTTGAGCTTAATTGAGCGAGAGCGCGAAAAAGAAATTATCGCGCGACGTTTTGGTCTATCAGGCCAAAAAGAAACATTAGAACAAATCGGGGAAATGCTTAATGTTACAAGGGAGCGGGTACGACAGCTAGAAAAAGCCATCCTCATTAGATTAAAAATAGCCGCTTCTGATCATAAAATACCCGATCTTCCTGCCGCCGAAAAATTAATAATTAGACATCTTAGTGAATCAGGTAGAGTTGCACGTGTAGACAGTTTAGCTAAAAAAATCCTCGGGCATAATCCTACAAAAACTGAAAAAGCCAAGTTTAACTTTCTTGCCACTATTTCTAATTCTCTAGTCGCTATTCCTGAAAACGATAACTACTACAATGCCATTGCTATTGCTGAGTATGGCGATAGCCGTGAAATCATTAAAAAAGTAAACGAATTAACAAAGCTCATTAGTGAAAATAAAAAACCAATGACGCTAGAAGAGCTGGATGCTCAATTAGACTACGAACACCCAAGTTATATTGCCGCTATAGCTAGTATTAGTAAAAAACTTGCTACCCTAAATGGCCTCTGGGGTCTAACCAAATGGCCATCCGTCAATCCTAAAAACATTCGCGATAAAATTTACGTAATCTTAGAAGAGAATAAAGAACCTATTCATTTCTCAAAAATAGCTGAAGCTATTAAAGAGTCTAACTTTAAACGTAAAAATGTTACTACTCAAGCTATTCATAACGAACTTATCAAGGATCCTCGTTTCGTATTGATTGGTCGCGGAATTTATGCCTTAGATAGCTGGGGCTACAAAAAGGGAACTGTGGCAGATATTATCACGAATATTCTTAGCAAAGCGGGCGAAGAAGGTTTGTCTAAGGAAGAAATCGTCAAGCAAGTTCTTAAGGAACGTAAAGTAAAAGAAACAACTGTTTTGCTAAATCTTCAAAACAAAAAAGAATTTGTTCGCATCGACAAAGACCACTACAGACTAGCATAAAGCTGTGCTAAAATGTAACCATGGGCGTTTTATCTTTTTTGCTTAAACCAATTGTATGGATACCGATTGTAATTATCTTATTTATTTTGGCTTATCGCAATTATCGTAAACTTGATCGCCTTAAATTACTAAATGTAGATAGCGTACTTCTTATGATAGAAGTGCCAAAAACCAACGACAAACAAGAACTTGCCGCTGAGCAATTATTCGCATCACTTCACGGTATTTTACGTGATAGTTATGAGCTAAAAACTACTGGTGGCGTACAAGAACATCTTAGTTTTGAAATCGCCAGCACCAAAAATCAAATCCGTTTTTATGTTTGGGTGCCAAAAATTCTTCAATCCTTTGTTGAAGGGCAAATCTATTCACAATATCCTAGCGTACAAATTTACGAAATGGATCATGATTATGTTGACACGCGTAAAAATTACTCGGTTATTTACACCTCAGAAATAGTCTTAACCGACGATGATGCTTTACCAATTAAAACATTCGACACCTTTGAGGTTGATCCACTTGCCGGTATCACCGGTACTCTTGCAAAACTCAGTCCAGAGGGGAACGAAGAACTTTGGATCCAGGTTTTAACCCGTCCAGTTTCAGATGATTGGCACAAAAAAACCGACGTATGGATTGACCGTGTTAAAAGCGGGTTTAAAGGAATAAGTTTTGGTAAATTTAACATCGACACTGGCTGGTTTGCTGAGGCAATTGCGGCTTTATGGCGTCCACCAGAAGGCGGTACGCTCAGCCAAACACCTACAGTTGTCGAGCTGTCAGATAGAGACAAAACCCGCATCGCCAAGGCCGAAGAAAAAGCCACTAAACTCGGCTATGAGGTAAAAATCCGTCTTGCTTATCTTGGTAATAATCAAATGAATGCAAAGCTCAACATGCAAGCATTAGTTGGTACTTTCAAACAATTTAATTCAACCAACCTAAACGGATTCAAATCTATTGGCTCTTCATTTAACCCAGAAGCTTTAGACGCCTATAAACTTCGTCAATTCACGGACCATGGCTTTATTCTTAACATCTCAGAGCTAGCTTCCGTTTATCACTTACCGCATACCAATGTAGAGACACCTAACATCGTATGGACTACTAGTAAAACATCAGAACCGCCAGCTCAACTCCCTGTTCTAACAGGGAACAACATAATCGATAAAGAAATTTCTGCCTTTGGTTTAACGAATTTCCGCGGCATTCAACATCAATTTGGCATGTATCGTCGCGACCGCAGCCGTCATGTTTACATTGTCGGCCAAACAGGGGCAGGGAAGAGCGGCCTTCTAGAACTATTTGCCCTCTCTGATATTTTCCATAATCAAGGGTACTGTATTATCGACCCACACGGTGATTTTGCTATTAATAATATTAGTTTCATCCCCTCTTCTCGCATAGAAGATGTTGTATACTTCAATCCAGCCGACACTGAACATCCTGTTGCTTTCAACCCACTCGAAGTCGATAACGAATCACGTAAGCCTAACATTTCTTCTGAAGTAATTGGCGTATTGAAGCGTATGTTCGGCGACTCTTGGGGCCCACGCCTAGAACATATCTTACGTTACACTTTGTTAGCGCTACTTGATCGTCCAGAGACAACTCTCCTCGATATTTCACGCATGCTAACAGATAAAGAATTCCGTAAAGAAACCTTAAATTATTGTAAAGATGTAACAGTCCTTCAATTCTGGAAACATGAATTCGGCACTTGGGGTGAAAAACAGGTTAACGAATCCATTGCGCCAGTTCTTAATAAGGTGGGCGCCTTTACAGCTAATCCAATCATCCGAAACATCATCGGTCAACCAAAATCTAGCTTTAATGTCCGCAAAATCATGGACGAAGGCAAAATCCTAGTCGTTAATCTCTCTAAAGGTCTAATCGGCGAAGATAACGCCGGTATTCTTGGTGCTTTCCTCGTCACTAAAGTCCAGCTAGCAGCTATGTCTCGCTCTGATATTGCTCATGTAGAAGACAGACGCCCATTTTATCTCTATGTGGATGAATTCCAAAATTTCGCCACTGATTCTTTTGCTGTCATTTTATCTGAGGCGCGCAAATATGGTCTTAACTTAACTGTAGCCAATCAATACATTGCCCAGATGACCGATTCAGTACGTGATGCCGTATTTGGTAACGTTGGTACTACAATCAGTTTCCGCGTTTCGGCCGATGATGCCCCGTTCTTACAAAAACAATTTGACCCAGTCTTTGACGAAAATGATCTCGTCAATCTCAATAATCGCAACTGTTTCATTAGTATGATCATTAAAGGCGAAAAATCCATTCCATTCTCCGCGTCTACTCTTGCTATACCTAAAACACCTCAAAATAATAGCCTTGCTATTATTGCAAGCTCACGTCAAAAATACTCCCGCCCACGCAGCGTAGTAGAAGAAGAAATTCGTGAAAATATCGAAGCAGCCGACAAATGGAAAACTAATCTCTCCGACTCTGGACGTGAAGCCGGCATGCGTGGCGCCGAAAAAAATCAAAATAATAATACTGGTGGATATTCCTTTAGCTTCCAGCCACAACAATCAAACAGCCAGAAAAACAAGAGAAACAGATATAAAAATACTCCTAAAGATATTTTCAAAAAGCAAAAATTATCCCCAAATCAAGCAGAAGGAGAGGAAAACACTACTAATACACTTAAGGATTTATCAAAACTTATTGGACAACAGAATATAAGCCATAAAAAACAAAATTAAATGTTATAATATAAACAGTAGGGCATCGAAAAAGAGGGAATTATCGAGCTTTCTATTTTGTGAAAATATACTAACTCTATTCTTGTAAACTAGAGGGTTCGATTCTGATTCTAATCCGATCGAATACCTCTAGTTTTTTAGTAGTAGCAAGGCGAATTTCAAGGGGAGGCGATTCATGTGTTGCAAGAAACTAATAACCATCACATCCTTTACTGCCGCAAAAAATGGAATTGCGGTCATGCAAAGAAGTTGAGAAATCATCCCTTCATGCAAGTTGAATTACCCATCGAGGGTGTACATGACAAAATCCATGCAAATCTTGATGCGGTTCCCGTACCAGATTTGAAACAATGCAAAGAAGCTATTCAGGTACTACACATCTTGGAGAAACGAAATGCATTAAACAGAAAAGCCGATATTTTTACTAAGATAAATTTGCTCCTCTGTATTTGGGGCGGCTCAAAAAATATGGAACCTACATGTAACGCACTCAGAGTTCAGCTTAAAATTGCTGAAGACTACTACAATGTAAACCCTCGCTAATTTGCGGGGGTTTATTTATACAAATAAAAGGGAATTAACAGATAATACTATCTTAAAAAATAGAGCTCTTCCCTGTTGGTATCGGGGAATCGCCCACTTTTACCCCTGTAAAATATGTGATATGTCCCCATATAACACCCTAGCGTATCTTGAATAACAGAGGTAACCCGACAAAAATAATGACCAAAAGCCGTCGATAGCTAATGAAAATCCAAAAATCTTATATATTCCAGAATTATATAAAAAATAGGGCATTATGAATATTGTAAATATAGGACATCACAGGCCAACAGCCAAAACATAAGCGTATTTAGACGATTAACTAATCGTCTTTTTGAATTATATCCAATGTCGTACAATGTATATTTTACGACCAATAAGGAAAATCCACCTATATAAATATAGAATCATGTGAGTATTTCATTTACAGCAATCTACCTATATTACTTCCGGAATCAAGCCATTAATAGTAACAATTAAATATACAAATAACAGGTTATGTACTGCGTTCCTACTAACTTAAATAAGTATTCGCATCAAAAGCACTCTCTTCCAAAAGATTACTCAGGGAAGTGATTTTTACATATTATGACAGATATTTAGGCGTAAATCTACACTCGACCCCTGTAAATATGTTTGCTTTCAGCAAATTTTTATTATATTTTATGCTGAGTCTGCCCAAAAAATTCATGGTCCCTTCCCTATCTTTTTTAGGGGTAAACATCACAAAATAAAACACTTTCCAAAGCTCTTCTCTTCTTTTCGCCTGTCCCAAAAAACTGATAGAACAAAATCCGAACATAGGGCAGAGTAGAAAACTACTTATAGAACGCCCTTCCCTCCACACGTATATCTACATATTCAACCTGTAAATTATTCTGATCCAAATGTTTTTTCATTCTTACCGCGTCTTCAACTTGCACTGCTACTCCCCTATCCAGATTCATCTTATATCTTTCTCCCCTTCCCTTTAGGAACACATCGACTTCTCTTATTCTACCGGATGGCAAAACCACATGATCTACTTGTAAATCATTATCGCTGAAATTTTCCTCAACCCTAGCTACGAAAGTTTTTACTCTATCACTAATTTTATCGTTCTGTCCATTCTCGTTAACAATATCAACGGTAGGAGCCAAGCTTGCGATCTTTTCTTTTTCATTCCTACTTGTGACCATCTCTTGTAACGAGCTAAAACCTTTAGCAATCACCGCAAGTAAAAGCAAAACACCAACTACACCTAAAGCAATAAACGCAATTTTATGGCGTTGCTCCTTCTTTTCTTTTTGCTCCCGAGCTAAGCGGACTTTTCTTTCTTCACCCTGTCCGCCACCTATCGTATAGCCAATCTGGAAGCTATTCTTACTCATGATGATATTTTAGCATAAGCTAGATCGTTTCAAGACCAGGCAACGTACCGTCAGCCAAAAAACGTAAACTCGCGCTACCACCAGTTGAAATGAAATCAAATCTTAAAGACTTATCCTGTTCCGCTAAATTCAAAACATAGCCAGTAGTATCGCCGCCAAGTATCATTGTTTTAGCCGAAGATTTACCTAAAAACTCTGCTACTTCTCTTGAAGTTTTTTCAAAACGAACATCTTCAGTTTTACCCAAATTACCATTCCAAACCACCGTCCTAGCGGATCCCAGCTCCAAAATAAACTTCTCCAAACTCTTTGGGCCAATATCCAATTTTATACCGTCTTGCTCTTCGAAGTCTTCTGCTACATAAACATTATCGGCATCCGTTTCGTAACCATCTGCAGCAATCTTGCCGCCCACCAAAACAACGTCAGCTTTGTCTTTTAGCAAATTAATGATCGGTGCCTTATCCTCGATCTTAGCTCCACCCACCATTAAGACAAAAGGTCTCTCAAAATCACCACTTCGTATCTCTGATAACTTTGTCACTTCCCTTTCCACCAAGAGCCCCATACAAGGCTTTAAAATTTTTGGTAAGCAAATTGTCGATGCGGCCTCACGATGAAGTACAGCAAAAGCATCCTGGACAAATATAGTCGCACCAGTAGTCTCGACGATTTGACGCGCAAAATCCATATCATTATTCTCTTCTCCAGGATAAAAGCGCAAATTCTCTAATAGCGCAATTCCCTTCTCTGGTAAAGTATTAATACCAGCTGTCACATCTTCACCTACGCACTCTGAAATAAAACGAATCGGTCTTCCTACTAAATTAGCTAATTTTTGTACCAATATTTCCGTTGATAATTTATCATCACGCTCGCCTTTAGGTCTACCAAGATGAGATATTAAAATAATTCTAGAAGCACCATGATCTATTAAATAATGAATCGTCGGCACACTTGCTCTCAAACGAAAATCGTTCAAAATCTCCCCATCATCATT
>JAEEGI010027550.1_pt1 | contig 10864 bp, 13 predicted proteins | sample 8958751 | NCBI WGS metagenome assembly JAEEGI01 (sample SAMN16246545, study PRJNA631951) | gut metagenome | biome: gut microbiome; feature: rumen; material: KS-attached | host: Bos | place: Iran: Karaj | collected 2018-10 | reverse complement strand
GCTGAGGCTGTATGTGGAGACGCAGGTGAATCATTTCAATGAGTCGCTGGCGGCTTCCGGCTGGGCGGATCGTTTGAGGATCGCCTGGGATCAGGGAGTGGGCGATTCGTTCCAAAAGTGGTTCGGCAATGTATTCGAGGTGGCCGGGGGATGGATCATGGGACATGTATCCCGTGTGCTTTCGCTGGGGAGCTTCCTGATCGGTGTCATTTTGGTGCCGGTCTATACCTATTATTTTCTGGTGGAACGGGAAACGATCAATATGCGCTGGCGGAATTATGTGCCGCTGTGGGAGTCCAAGGCCAAAGAGGAGGCGATCTGGTTCCTGAATACGGTCAGTGAATCCATGGTGGTGTTTTTCCGGGGACAGGTGCTGGTGGCGCTTTGCGAAGGGATATTGCTGACCATCGGTTTCCTTTGCATTGGAATGAAATATGCCATCCTGATCGGCGCGGCGGCCGGTGTTTTCAGCATCATTCCTTATTTGGGGATGGCGCTTTCCATTGTGCCGGCGGTCCTGCTGGCCGCCGTTCAGTTCAATGATTGGATGCATCCGCTTTTAGTAGTGGGACTTTACATCATTGTTCACCTTTTTGACGGGTATATCGTCTTCCCCAGAGTGATCGGGGACCGGGTCGGTATGCATCCGGCTATCATTATTGTGGCCGTCCTCGTGGGTGCTACTTTGATGGGCGGCGTTCTGGGAGCGCTGCTGGCGATCCCGGTGACGGCTGTTTTGCGGGCGCTGATGTTCCGGTATGTTTGGATGCGGGGAAAGGATATCCGCGATATCCGTGACTTTTAGGGGAACATGAGCGGGATAATGCCTTTCATCTATGTAGCGGCCGGGGGTGCCGCGGGATGCGCATTGCGTTACGGAATGGATCAATGGATCAGCCGGGCGACTTTTGTTTTTCCTGTCGGGACGTTTGTGATCAATTTGATCAGTTGTTTCCTGATGGGAGTTTTCGCGGCGTTTGCGTTCACCCGCGGAGGCTGGATGAGTCAGGAAGGGAGATTCCTGCTGATGAGCGGTTTTTGCGGAGGGTATTCCACGCTGGCCGCGCTGGGGCTTCAGACCCTGCATTTGATCAAGATCCATCATTACGGATACGCGGCGATCAATATACTGGGGACTCCCGCGGTTTGTCTGCTGGTGTTATGGGGCGGCTACTGGCTGGGATGCAGTCTGGCGGCCGGGCATCATCCCTGATGTCAAAAGCATACATATTGTTGTGAATCAGATCCAAGATTGTCATCTTTACACCTTTATTGACGGGGCTTATTTGAACGGCCGCCGTCCGGAAGATGTTGCCCGCGCATTGGTGGAGGGAGGATCGGATATCATTCAGTTAAGGATGAAAACTGCCTCCGTGGAAGAAGTGATACGCATCGCGGAACGAGTCCATCCCATTACGCAAGCTGCCGGGGTCCCATTAGTCATCAATGATCATCTGGAGGCCGCACTGGCGGTCGGAGCAGAGTATGTCCACCTGGGACAAGAAGATTTTTTTGACGGTGGGTATCATACGGTGCAGGATGTGTTTCAGGGGAAGACGGTTTCCGCTGGATTTCCTGATGTGGGATTGAGCAGTCATGCCCCGGCTCAGGCGCTGAGAGCGGTCGAGGCCGGTGCTGTTTATCTGGGTGTAGGGCCGGTCTTTGCTACCAGGACGAAACCGCAGGCAGTTCCGGTGACTTTGGAATATGTTCGCTGGGCATCTGAGAATATCCGTATTCCCTGGTTTGCGATCGGCAGTGTCAATCTGAGCAATTTGGAGCAGGTCGTGGAAGCCGGAGCCCGGCGAGTTTGCGCTGTCTCGGACATCCTCAACGCTCCGGATATAGCCCGACGCTGCCGTGAGTACAAAAAGATATTGAGTCGTTTGAAATAGAATTTAAAAAAGAAAAACAGAGTTAAGAGATTTTATGGCAGATAGAGCAAATAGTTTTCCCCAGAATGTTCCTGGGCGGTATTTTGTGGATAGTCAATGCATAGACTGTGATCTATGCAGTGAGACGGCAAGAGGCAATTTCGCGCGCAGTGATGAAGGTCATGCTTATGTGGCCAAACAGCCGGAAACCCCGGAAGAGGAAGAACGTTGTGCGCAAGCATTTTCCTCTTGTCCCGTAGAGGCTATCGGGAGAGATGATTCCTAAACATCATCGCACCACTTTGAAATAATCTCTTGCGGACTGATCCCGCTGTTTCTCAAGGCACGCAGTGAGAGTGAATCACAGCGCTTGGCCAGACGGTTGCCGTTTTCATCCGTCACCAACGGACAATGATAAAAACAGGGAGATTTCAGCCCTAATGCCCGATAGAGAAGCAGCTGGCGGGCTGTGGAAAGAAGCAGATCCGCTCCGCGAACGACTTCCGTGATCCCCATTTGCGCGTCATCTACGGTAACGGCCAGCTGATAGGAGGGCAGATCGTCATGCCTCCAAATGATGAAATCGCCAAAGTCCGCGTTTTCACTTTTCCCCGCGCTAAAAGACTGGTCCCCGAAACGCCCGTCATGGAAGCGGACGCGTTCTCCATCCGGCACTCGAAAACGCCAGACGATTTGTGCACCGCGGGGAATATCCCGGCTAGAGCGTTCCCGGCATGTTCCGGGATAAATCGGTTCTCCATCCGGGGAAGGATGCGGAGCGGAAGCAGCCTGAGCCACATCCTTGCGGGAACAGGTGCAAGGGTAGATAAAACCGTCTTTTTTTAACTTCTCAAAAGCCTCCCGGTAGAGCGGCAGTCGTTGACTTTGGCGGATGATGCCGCCTTCCCAGTGGATGCCCAGCCAGAGAAGATCTTCCACAGCTGCCTGGCTGAATTCAGGTTTGCAGCGTTGAAAATCCAGATCCTCATCCCGGTAGATGAGAGTGCCGTTGTGCTGTAAAGCTCTGGAATAAGCGGTGTAAAAAGTGCGTGCGTGTCCCAGATGCAGATAACCGGTCGGGGAAGGAGCAACGCGTCCCCGATACGGAGGGCTTGACTCACATTGGTCAGAAGGGTTCATTGGGATTTTGCTGAAGCCATTCGCCCAAACCGGGAATGGAATGACCGAGTATCTCTTCGGTCTGGCTTATATCCAGCGAAGTATCCGGTGAGCGTGGCGCTCCTTTGTATTCCCGTAAAGAGCCTTCCTTCATGAGAGGTTTGATATCGGTGTATATCCCGGCCAGCAGGGTCGCGATCTCATATCTGGAAAGACGTTTTCCACCGGCGACATGAACGATGCCGGCAACTTGTTTTTCCAACAGTTCGCCCACGATTTCTGCTGTCAGTTTTGCTGCGATCGGACAGCGGTATTCATCGGAAAAGAAGCATAGCTCCCTGCCTGCTTTCCAGGCGTTGCGGATCTCTTCGTTGAATCCGCGGTTGCCTCTGGGAGAGATGCCTCCGTTTAGAGAAGTGCGGATGACGGTATGTTTGGGATTGCTCAGGATATACTGTTCGGCTTCTGCCTTGGTCTCACCGTAGATGCTCAGCGGATTGACGGGATCTTCCGGCTGGTAATTTCCTTGTTTGCCGTCAAAAACGAGATCCGTTGAAAAGAAAAAGAAGGGGATATCCGACGCGATGTCCGATAGAAAACGAGTGGTGAAAACATTGACTCTGCGTGCCAAACCGGGGTTTTGCTGACAGATCACACTGCTGCTGATGGCGGCGCAATGGATGACGGCGGCAGGATGATCTTTGACAAAAGCATCCATCACCTGACCGCAGTTGGTCAGCTCCATCTCCCGGTGCGTGATTCCCCGAACCGGGAGTCCTTTCGCGGAGAAAGTCTTGACAAGATAACTGCCAATCAAACCGCCCGCGCCTGTTACCCAGACAGGAGCTTTATCACATCCATTTTCCGATTTATTATGCACAGTCAATGTCCGGTTTACGCGTTGTACGCGGTGGAAACGGTATTTCCGCCGTGGCCGGTCCAATTTGTATGGAAGAACTGACCGCGAGGCCGATCTATCCGTTCATAAGTATGGGCTCCAAAATAATCCCGCTGTGCCTGCAAAAGATTGATGGGCAGACGTGCCGCGCGGTATGAATCATAAAAGGCCAGTGCGGTGGAAAACGCAGGAACGGGGATCCCTTTCTTAGCGGCTGTGGCGATGACATCACGCCAGGCACGCTGATTGTCTTTGATGGCTTTGCGGAAGAAATCATCCAGAAGCAGACATTTCAGTTTGGGATTCTTGTCAAAGGCTTCTTTGATCTTTCCCAGAAAAACGCTGCGGATGATACAGCCGCCGCGCCACATCAGGGCGATATTTCCATAGTTCAGTTTCCAACCGTATTTTTCCGCCGCTTCACGCATCAGCATATATCCCTGAGCGTAGGAAACGATCTTGGAAGCGTAAAGAGCCGAGCGTATTTCTGCGATGAATTTGTCCCGATTTGTGGAAATAGCGGGTCTGGGGCCTTTCAGTTTGCGTGCCGCCTTGACACGTTCTTCTTTGAGCGCGGAAACACAGCGCGCGAAAACAGCTTCTGCAATCAGTGAAACCGGCATTCCTGTGTCCAGAGAGGTATTGACTGTCCATTTGCCGGTACCTTTTTGACCGGCGACATCCAGGATGTTGTCCACCAGAGCGCTTCCATCAGTGTCTTTGTAGGCAAAGATGTCACGGGTGATTTCAATGAGATAGGAATCGAGTTCGCCTTTGTTCCATTCCGCGAACACCTGATGGATCTCATCGGGAGTCATACGCAGTCCGGCAGCCATCAGGTGATAAGCTTCGCAAATCAACTGCATATCTCCGTATTCGATGCCATTATGGACCATTTTGACAAAATGCCCGGCACCGTTGGCTCCGACCCAGTCACAGCAAGGCTCACCGCTTTCAACTTTTGCGCAAACGGATTGAAAGATCGGCTTGACGCTTTCCCAAGCGGCAGGGGAGCCGCCCGGCATCATGGAAGGTCCGCGGCGTGCGCCTTCCTCGCCGCCGGATACGCCGGTTCCGATATAGAGCAATCCTTTACTTTCCACATATTTTGTCCGGCGGATCGTGTCTGTGAAATGAGAATTGCCGCCGTCAATAATGATGTCACCGGGTTCTAACAAGGGGATCAGCTTTTCGATCAGATCATCGACAGCGCTGCCGGCCTTGACAAGCATCATTACCCGGCGGGGACGTTTCAGTTTTGAGACTAATTCCTCCAAAGAATGAGTGCCGATGATACGGGATCCTTTGGCCTCATTCGCCAGAAATTGATCTACTTTGGAAACTGTTCGGTTATAAACGGCCACAGTGAAACCGTGGTCATTCATATTCAGAACCAGATTCTGTCCCATAACGGCCAGACCGATCAACGCAATATCCGCTTTTTGTTCCATAAATCTTTAGTCTTTCTTTTCCAGAAGTTTTTTGGCTAGATCTTCCGTAATTTCAATAACGGTTCCATGGCGATGATCTTTGGGAAAGGACATTTCCTTGGAACAATCCGTCCATGTTTTAAAATCTTTTGTTTGAACAGCTCCGTAATAATGAGGATTGGCATAATGGTCAAAATAGCAGAACCAGGTGTCGCCGATCTTCAGCAGTGAAGGGCCTTCCACCCAGCTGATGGTAAAGGGGGCGGATACATTGATGAAGGGGCCGGTCGGAGTTTTACCTGTTGCCATGCGCAGATTCTTTTTTATCGGATCCAGCCTTTCATCTTTGCACACGATAATATAACGGTCGCCGTCCATGACCATTGTGGAGTCGATCACGTTGAAGCCGGGATCCCAGAACAGTTTGCTGTCTGAAAAAGTTTTAAAGTCTTTAGTCGTGACGTAGAAAGCCCGATGGTTATAGTTGTCTTCGCTGATATTGGATTCGCCTGGGAATTTATCTGTTACAGTGGAAGACCAAAAGATATACCACAGTTCTTCCTTTTTGTCGTAGAAAAGCTCCGGAGCCCAGATATTGCGTGTTTTGGGTTCGTTCTGCATGACCGGAACGCCTTTCTGCTCAGACCAGTTGATCAAATCTTTGCTGGAAGCATAGCCGAATTGTTTGCTTTCCTTGCTGGTCCAGCCGCTGGTCCAAACCAGATGGAAGGTGCCGTCCGGTCCCTGTGCGATAGACGGATCGCGCATGATTTTCGCCCCCACCGTTGATTGGAGGAAAGATTTGTCATTATTCAGTGCGGTCCAGGTATAACCGTCCCGGCTCAAAGCCAGGTGCAGCCCATCTTGTCCGTTATCCCGGAAAGAGGTAAAGAGATACCAGCCTGTTTGGGGATGCGTGGTTTCATTGGGTTCCGCAGCGGAGCTGATATTCTGGGTGATCAGACCTAATAACAGCGTGAACATGACCTTCTTCGCTATATTCATGCGCATATTCTCTCCTATATGGAAGGTGAGTTCAAACATAAAATCTGTCCTATCCGACGTAAAAAAGCGGGAAATATTTTCAAATTACTTCTCATCCAGAGACTAAAGAGTTTTATCGCTGATTTTTTTAATTTCAGAAAAAAAGAAATCCAAAAAATTTTTTAAAGAAGAACATTTTTCTCTTGAAATAGTGTGGGGTGCTCTTTTAAAATGCGGGCTCGAGCATGTTTGGGACTCCTTTGGGGTCGATGCGTAACTGATGCGTTTTATAACTGGCATATTTGAGAGACTACAGTCACATCCTAAGCGGGTTGTGTTTCCAGAGGGACAAGATTCCCGGGTAATACAAGCCGCGCGCCAGTTCTTTACCTTGAAACTGGGGGTTCCCATTCTTTTGGGAAATCGCAAACAAATCAGGGAAACGGCGGATAAACTGAGTATCTCGCTGGAAGGCGTGAGAATTATTGATCCAATACAAAGCGATGATTTGGAGACTTTTGTAAGAAGGTTTGAATTGCTTCGCAGAGGTTATGGATTGGATCTGACGGCGGCGAGGGAGGCGATGTATCAGCCCAATTTCTATGCCTCGATGATGCTGGCTATGCATCAGGCTGACGCAATGGTTTCTGGTGCAGTGGATTCCAGCAGTGTTGTTTTGCGTCCGCTGCTGCAGATCATCCATCCTGCCGAGGGAACTCAAACGGTGTGCGGCTGTCAGATCATTGAGCTGGGAGACGCGGATAATGCTAAGATCGGTTCGGACGGGGTTTTATTCCTGGCAGATTGTTCTATTCAGCAAGATCCTACGATCGAACAACTGGCGGATATCGCTGTGGCGACCGCGCGGCTGGCACTGCAGATAACAAGTGAACCGCCCCGGGTGGCGCTGCTTTCATTGACGACTCATGAATCCGCAATGGCTCAGGGGATCACTTCCAAGGAATATGCCGCTGCGCTGCTGGCGGCGAATCGAGCTGAAAAGGAAGGGATCAAAGCCTTTTTTGATGGAGAGCTTCAGGCTGACGCGGCGCTTATTTCAGAGATTGCTCACCGGAAACTGGGTGATGATGCGCTGGGAGCTGTGGCCGGAAAGGCCAATGTTTTAATTTTCCCCAACTTGGAGGCTGCGGATATCTCCAGCCGCTTAGTTCAGCATTTGTCACGCACAAATGTCTATGGCGACATTCTTTTGGGTATCGATCGTCCGGTAGCGGTATTATCGCGCGCGGCTACGGCTCACGATATTTTGGGCGTAGCGGCTATCCTGGGCGAACAGTGCAATCGGTATCGCCGGATGTATCCGGGTGTGGGCATCAGGATACCGGGCGAATAATCGATCCCATGTTTTCAATAAAGAAGATTGTGTACGGCGGTGGTCTACTGCTGGCGGCAGCGGGACTCTTTGGCTGCGTCAGCATGACTCAAAAAACTCCCTATTCTGCCTTCAAACATATAGACGGCCTGGTCGCGTTTTGGGATTTCTCGGAAGAACCGGGAATGCCTAAATGTTCCAAAGGAGCAGGATGTTATGAGCTTACAGAGTGTGGAAATCCTATTCCCGTAGTGGAGGATGGACCTTGGTCAGGTCGTTCTGTCCAGTTGAATGGATCCAGCTATCTTTCTTTGCCTTATGAGAAAACAGGTGCGCTTGATCTTAAAGACAATCAGGTGACAGTTCTGGCCTGGATTAAAAAAGAATCGAGGCAAACAGGTTTTGTAGGAGGAATGTGGAATGAGTATCAGGAAGGCGGAAAACGTCAATACGGGCTTTTTGTCTCGCTTCCTCATTACAATGGAGCTGATCAGGTATGCGGACATATATCCAAAACAGGAAAACCGACTCCTCCTTTTCCTTATTCCATAGACTATTCCGCCAGTAAACAGACGGTTCCTTTGGGACAATGGTGCTGCGTGGCCTTTACTTACGATGGAAAGTATATACGTTCTTATCTGGATGGTGTTTTTGAGCCTCGTGAGCCGGAGCTGATTTCTCACACGAAAGGCTTTCCGGGATATCCAGAGGGATTAGTTCAATCCAAGAATCCTTACTATTATCCGGATGGGATGGGGAGTAACGGGTCGGATTTTACTGTCGGCGCGGTGCAGCTCAAATCAGGAATGGGAAATTTTTTTGTTGGCAAGATCGGCGGATTGGCGGTTTTCAATAGAGCTTTGGACCCGGATGAGATCGCTAAAATTTCAAAAATAAGAAGAGATTGATCGTTGTTTGGTCAAAAATTTTGCGGGGGATGTTTGAAAAAACATCCTTTTTTTGACCTTTTAAGGAGGTGTGAAAGAGTTGTTCAAAAACATGATTTTTGTCCATTTGCGGCTGTTTTCTTAAATAGATATAACATTTTTATTTAAAACAAATTACATATATTATCAGATGTTGTTTCCAGAGGATTGTGAATAACTTGTGAAAAAGGGATAAAAACATTTGAGGAGTGTTTCTGGAGAGAAAAAGGAAAAAAATTTTTAAAAAATGGAGAAAAAATGGTTGCCAAGTGGAGATAAATTATGGTATTTTTCTCTCAGTTCGCAGCCATGACTGACGAAAACACTAACAAACCTGTTCGTTTCTACTCGACCAGCACTCAAGAGCTGGACGAGAAGAGGCGTATTCAGGTTCCAACAAAGTGGCGCAAAATCGGTGAGGTTCCCAATATTGTAATGCGCAAAGGACAACCTGTTGCTGAAGGCACAAAGGAGGGGGTTGTTCAGATGGAGATGGTGTTGACACTGATCAGAGCGAGCAAGGATAACTCTGCATGTATCACGGCCATCCCACTTTCTGTTTTCGAGCGGTACACTCAGAAGATCGATACATTCGATTTGCTGGATCCAGTTGCTGAGAAACTTCGTCGTTTCATCGGCACGCGTTCCGAACAGGTAACGATGGATACGCAGGGACGTATCACGATTCCGTCATGGATGCTTGAACGTGTTGGCATCGAAGCCAAATCAGGTGCTGGAACGGTTTCAAACAAGGTTGTCCTTGTGGGTGAGGTTGACCGTTTCAGCATCTGGTCTAAGGAGGCTTATGATGCCGATGAATTTACGAATGAACAACAAGATCTGACCGATATTGTCGGTCGGATCTAAAATGCGAGTAATCGAAAGTTTACTCGGGACGTAGATATGGGTTGGCCTGATAACAGTGTACAATTATTCGATGGGAAGTCTGAAAGACTTTCAGCAGGTACCGCAGAGATGAGTATATGCGGTACAGCGGCGACGGCAGAGGAGTCGCTTCGTGTTCGCATTGGACAGAGGTCTCGTCTGATTCGTGTTTTTGAGGTTATCTTCAATCCTTGGAGAGCTATCAGTCTGCACCGGCAAAGAGTGGAGCAGATCCGTCTGGAAAAGCTGGCCAAAGTTGAAGTAGTGAAAAACGACCTGACATATCAGGACGTAAAGGTTCGCCTTTTCGGCAAGGTGTTGTCCAGACGAGAACTGTACACCCGGCTGAATCAAAAGGAACGTGCCAAAAAAACGAGCCGCCTGACGGATCGTGTGAGTATGGCGCGTCAGGTGCGCTCAGCGGCGAATCCTTTCAGTGCAAGAGCCACATCTGTACAATAGCATGAGAAGTGGACGAATACACGCACAATCCGGTATTGCTGAAAGAGATACTGCAACTGCTCGAACCGAAGGACGGTATGATCTTCTTCGACGGAACAGTCGGCGCGGGTGGGCACGCATCTGCGTTATTACAGAAAATCTCTCCGTCGGGTCGGCTGTACGGGTGCGATCGAGATGGGGATGAACTCCAGAGAACTTCTCTAAAACTTTCCCGTCAATTTGGATCACTCTGCCAGCTGAAACAGGGGAATTATTCCGATGTGGATCAACTTTTCAGCGGTGTTGAATTAGACGGGGCTCTGCTGGATCTGGGCTGCAGCTCCATGCAGTTTGACCGGATCGAACGCGGATTCAGTTTTCAGGGCGATGCTCCTTTGGATATGCGTATGGATCGTACACAGGAGCTTACAGCGGAGTATGTTGTGAATGAATACTCTGCGGATGAACTGGCGGATTTATTTTTCTACTATGGAGGAGTGAGGGAATCCCGCCGTTTGGCTCGTGCCATTGAAGAGGAAAGAATGCTGAGACGCTTTGTCAGCACGAAACAGCTGGCCTCATTCATAGAAAGCAAACTGCCCAGAGCCGGTAAAAAGATCCATCCGGCCACTCGCGTCTTCCAGGCTATCCGTATTGAAGTCAATCAAGAGTTTGAACATCTGCGTTCGGCTTTGGATAAATTGATCCCCATGTTGAAAACCGGTGCGCGGCTGGCGGTGATCACTTTTCATTCGGGTGAAGATAAGATCGTCAAGGATTTCGGAAGGACACTGGCCAGAGATTATGTAGTGGAAGGAGAAGTGGATATCCCGGAATTTCGTAAAGAACGCGCTCCTTTGCTGAAAATCCTGACTCGGAAACCTATTGAACCGACAGAAGAAGAAATAAAACAAAATCCCCGTTCCCGAAGCGCACGGTTAAGAGTTTTTGAAAAAGCAGGTTAGGATATGGCA
>JAEEGI010027548.1_pt1 | contig 10864 bp, 4 predicted proteins | sample 8958751 | NCBI WGS metagenome assembly JAEEGI01 (sample SAMN16246545, study PRJNA631951) | gut metagenome | biome: gut microbiome; feature: rumen; material: KS-attached | host: Bos | place: Iran: Karaj | collected 2018-10 | reverse complement strand
GTGGAAATCGCCTTGATAGAAACGGCCCAGTTCAATGAAGATGATATCAGTGGTGGGGCTCGTCCCCAAAAGACATTAAAATCCCTGTTCCGTGACACGAATGCGCCAGCCGCTGTAGCCACAGCGCCCGTTGTTACGCCCGCAGCCAAGCCCCAGGCAAAAGTTGCAACCCAGCCAGCGCCAGAAGCAGTATCGCAAGCAAAAGAGCCAGTTAAGACGGACTCTTCAATCAAGAGTACCGTGCCATCTCCTTTACCTAAAATTTCGAAGATAGCCAAGATAAAATTAAGTACATCCAGTGCCGACGAGAAGCCTAGAACCTCACAACAACCAGTTGAATCCGTACAGGAGCCAGTTCAAATTCAGACAGAGCAACCGGCTGTGTTGGGTGAGATTCCTTTCGATGAAAAACAACTGTTGTATTATTGGCAGCAGTTTGCTCAATCGTTGGAACCAGAAGACCATGTGGCCAGTATGCGCATGCAAGGTTTGGACGTATTGTTGAAAGAGGATGAATTGGTTGAGGTACATGTGTACAACGATATGTTGAACAAACTGATACTTCCCTATATTCCCCGTTTGGAAGCATACCTTCAGCGACAGCTCAATAACCATAAGATTCATATCGCAATCAAAAAGGTTGAGGTTACGGAGGAACAAGTCGTGCGTTTCAATCCCCGAGATCAATTCAAGACCATGGTGAAGAAGAACAAAACTCTTGGTCTATTGCAAAAGGACCTCGATTTGCAAGTGGAGCTTTAAAACAAGATGAATGCTGACGGTCTTATTGCCCTCTATGCACGTCATCCTCAGGTTAGGGCACTCAAACGTGTCTTGGCTGACGGGAGATTGACTCCTGTTTATATAGAAAACCTACAAGGCTCAGCGCCCGCATTGACATTTGCAGCGTTGGGCCTTGGTATATCTGTTTTGGTTGTCCTTAACGACGAGGACGAAGCGGGCTACTTTTATCATGACCTGGTACAATTGGTAGGTGATGAACGTGTGTTGTTCTTTCCGTCGGCTTTCCGTCGGGCGATAAAATATGGACAGCACGATTCTGCCAATGAAATACTCCGTACTGAAGTACTCTCACGGCTATCGTCAGGCAACGAGCCTTTGTATGTCGTCACGTTTCCTGAAGCTTTGGCTGCTAAAGTGGTGGCCCAAGATGCGTTAGAAACATATTCGCTGCGAATAAATGTGGGTGATAAGTACGATTTGTTCGACTTGGAGAAGCGACTTCTTGAGCTTGGCATGAAACGTACCGACTATGTTTATGAGCCGGGCGACTTTGCTTTGCGCGGCAGTATATTGGATGTATTTTCATATAGTTCCGAGCTCCCTTACCGCCTCGATTTTTTCGGTGATGAAGTGGACAGTATCCGCACGTTCAATGTGGAGAGCCAACTGAGTGAATCGCTCAAAGACGAAGCCGTGATTGTCCCGGCCGTGGAGGCAGAGTCTGTCGGGCGGGTATCGTTGTTCAACTTTTTGCCTCAAGGCAGTTTGACCGTGTGGCGTAATCCGCGATTTGTTTGCGACTCGGTGGAACAGGTTTACCGGGAAGGCTTTTCCCAGCAGGCATTGCTTGAAATGGCGGCCGCCGGTGACGGTGTGGGAAACGAAGAGCACAATCTCCGATTGAAGCAAGCGCTTCTCTTGCGTGGTGAGGAACTGCAAACGGAGATCCAGCCCTTCCGTCAGATTATTCTCGGCTATCGTCCCGACCGTGTGCCAGGCAGCCGTTTGAAATTTCAGACCAATGCGCAGCCGTTGTATCATAAGAGTTTCGACCTCTTGGCCGATTCTTTGGCCGACCGCATGGACGAGGGATACAAGGTGTTCATTTTGGCAGACAGCGTTAAACAGACGGAGCGTCTCCGTGACATCTTTGAAGAAATCAATGACAAGGTGCAGTTTACCCCCGTGAATCATACGCTTCATGCTGGCTTCGTGGACGAAGACCTGCGTCTCTGTGTGTTCACCGACCATCAGATATTCGACCGTTTCCACAAATATAATCTCAAGAGCGACCGTGCCCGCAGTGGCAAGGTGGCTCTTTCTTTGAAGGAGCTCAACCAGTTCGAGCCCGGCGACTATGTCACCCACGTGGACCACGGCATCGGTCAGTTCGTGGGACTGGTGCGTGTTGTGACTGGCGGGGTGGAGCAGGAGGTGATGAAGCTCATTTATCAGGGCAACGATGTGGTCTATGTCTCCATCCATTCGCTCAACAAGGTCAGCAAGTACAAGGGCGGCGAGGGCGAGGCGCCGCGGCTGAACCGCTTGGGCGGTGGCGCGTGGGAGAAGCTCAAGGATCGAACCAAAAAGAAAATTAAGGACATTGCCCGCGATCTCATCCGTCTCTATGCCCAGCGCCGTCAGGAGAAAGGTTTTGCTTTCAGTGCCGACGGTTACATGCAGCACGAACTCGAGGCCAGTTTCCTCTATGAGGACACGCCCGACCAGTTGCGCGTCACCCAGGAGGTGAAGCACGACATGGAGAGCCAGCGCCCCATGGACCGCCTTGTCTGTGGCGACGTGGGCTTCGGTAAGACCGAGATAGCCGTCCGTGCCGCCTTCAAGGCCGCCACTGACGGCAAGCAGGTGGCTGTACTTGTGCCCACCACCGTGTTGGCTTACCAACACTATCACACTTTCCGCGACCGCTTGAAGGACTTTCCCGTGCGGGTGGAATATCTCACCCGTGCCCGTTCGGCAGCCAAGGCCAAGGAGATAAAGGAGGGTTTGAAGAGCGGTCAGGTTGAGATTGTCATCGGCACCCACATGCTCATCAGCAAGACGGTGCAGTTCAAGGATCTCGGCCTGCTCATCATCGACGAAGAGCAGAAGTTCGGTGTGGCTGTGAAGGAGAAGTTGCGCCAGCTGCGTGTCAATGTCGATACGCTTACCATGAGTGCCACGCCCATTCCCCGCACCCTCCAGTTCTCGCTCATGGGGGCCCGCGACCTCTCCGTCATTCAGACGCCGCCGCCCAACCGTTACCCCATACGTACCGAGATACACCGCTATGGCCACGAAATCATTGCCGAGGCCATCAATTTCGAACTCAGTCGCAACGGCCAGGTCTTCTTCGTCTGCAACCGCATAGCCAAGTTGGCCGAGGTGGAGAAACTCATTCTCAAGCATGTGCCCGATGCCCGTGTCGCCATAGGCCACGGCCAGATGCCGCCCGAGCAACTGGAGAAAATCATCATGGGTTTCATCAACTACGACTACGACGTGTTGCTCTCCACTACCATCGTGGAAAACGGCATCGACATCCCCAATGCCAACACCATCATCATCGACAATGCCGACCACTTCGGGTTGAGCGATCTTCACCAGATGCGCGGCCGCGTGGGGCGCGGCAACCGCAAGGCTTTCTGCTACCTGCTGGCGCCGCCGCTGTCCGAACTGCCTTCCGATGCCCGCCGGCGCCTGGAGGCCGTGGAGAATTTCAGCGAGCTGGGCAGCGGCATCCAGATAGCCATGCAGGACCTCGATATCCGCGGTGCCGGCAACCTGCTCGGCGCAGAGCAGAGCGGATTCATTGCCGACCTGGGCTATGAGACCTATCAGAAAGTGCTCACCGAGGCCGTCACAGAGTTGCGCAACGACGAATTTTCCGAACTCTACGCCGACGAGAACAAGGCGCAGAATGAACTCAAGGGCGACCTCTTCGTCAACGACTGCACGGTGGACACCGACCTGCCGCTCTACTTGCCTGAAGAGTACATCCCCGGCAGTGCCGAGCGCATGGCCTGCTACCGTGAGCTCGACTCCCTGCAGACAGACGAACAGGTCGATGCGTTCAAGCAACGGCTGGAAGACCGTTTTGGCAAAATACCCCGGGTCGGCCTCGACCTCATGGCCATCGTTCCCCTGCGCCGCCTGGGACGCAGTCTCGGCATGGAGCGCATACTCCTGAAAAACGGCCAGATGATGCTTTATTTTGTCTCCAATCCCGACAGTGCCTTTTACCGGAGCGCCACCTTCGGACGCAGCCTCGCCTACATCACCCGCAACCTGCGGCGGTGCACGCTCGGCGAAGTCAAGCAGAAACGCCGCATGGTGGTAATGGATGTTCCCAACGTAGGCGAAGCCCTCGTCGTGCTTCGCGACATCGCCGCCATGGCACCCGATTGACCCGGCTGAAGTCCGGCATACAAACGGCGCTTCGTCGGAAAGAAGCGCCGTTTGTAAATGTTGAAACGCCGTTTGTGTTTTCAAAATCGTGCGCGACCGGCGTACCGTTTCTGTGGCGTGTGTCTTTTCAAGTCGTCGGCAGATGGGTTGCAAAAACGCATTTTCCCGGGTGTTTTTTCATTGGTGAAGTTTCACCGACCCCCTTCAATTATTGCAATGAGACAGGGAATGATACACATGACATAAAAGATTAATTAGCCTGTATCGTAAAATTTTTTCAAAAAAACTTGGCTCCTTGTATATGGTTTTCGGCGAAAAACAGTAAATTTGCAACATGTATGTTTCAGAAATACTGAGATTAAGAGTAGCATTATTATAAATCCCCAAATAGAAACCGTATGAAGACAAAAAGATTGTTGATTGTCGTAGCGTTGCTGGTTGCAATGGCTACAGGAGCTAGTGCTCAGGGATTGCTGGGCAAGATTAAGGAAAAGACCATAGACAAAGCGAAGCAGAAAATCGAGAGCAAAGTGGACGGCAAAGTCGATGAAACCCTTGATGGGGTGCTTAACGGCAAGAAGAGTGACAAGTCCAAGAAAAATGACAAAAAGTCAAACGGCGATGTCGATGCAGAAGAGGGAGGACCTGAAGAAGTGGATGCCGAATATCAGCAGAGCGATTTCGTGCCTGGTGCCGTTGTTTTCTTCGAGGATAACTTGCAGGGTGAGCAGATGGGAGAGTTTCCCTCTAAGTGGGATTTGCTTGAAGGGAATGCCGAGGTGGCTAACATGAATGGCAAGCCGTGTATCCACATTTACCCGGGTTCAAGTATCGAGCCATTGATGACCGACCAAACAAGTTATCTGCCTGATGTCTTCACAATAGAGTTCGACTTCTGGATGAATGATCCTGCGACCGATTTGGACACCTATTACTGGATGAAATTCATGGATACCAAGAAAGAATTATGTTATGAAATCTATTTTGGTGAAGGCTTTAACAAGTTGGAGGTTGAGGTTAATTATAAACCGACGAATTCCAATGATACGCGAGATGCAGGCCATGATGTCCGTTATGCATTCAAAAAGAATGATTTCAACCATCTGGCCATCTCCTTCAACAAGCGTGCCCTCAAGGTTTATGCGAATGGCAAGCGTGTGATAAATATTCCTAATTGCAAACCTGCTGTCAATTTCTTTATCGAAGGAAGAAATTGGGGCGGCTACAATGGAGACAAAGCTTATCTGACTAATTTCCGCCTGGCCAAGGGGGCAAAAGACCTTTATGCTCAACAAACCACTGATATGTCTGCCGTAGAGAAAGCCATTGCTGAGACGGGTAAGTTTGTCACCAATAACATACTTTTCGAGACAGGCAAGGCCACGCTGAAAGCCGAATCGATGGCTGAGATACAGAAAGTGGCCGAATACATGAAGAAGAACCCGTCGGTCCGCTTCGAGGTACAAGGGCATACCGACAACCAAGGCTCCGATGCAGTGAACGACCCGCTGTCGCAACAGCGTGCCGAGGCTGTGGTGAAGGCTTTGGAAGGACTTGGTGTGGACGCATTCAATTTGAGAGCCGTGGGCAAAGGCTCTCACGAACCCGTCGCTGAAAACACTACGGACGAGGGACGCGCCAAGAACCGCCGCGTGGAATTCATAAAGAAGTAAACTAAGCATCGGATTTCTGTAGTTTTAAATAATGGTAATGAGAAAATTGTATTTAGCACTTGTGTGCATCGTAAGTCTCGCGATAGTGATGGCTTGCGGAGAAAGTAAACCCAAGGCAGTGACGGGCGACGAAAAGACCGACCAAAAGTTGGAACAAGCAGAGAAGAAACTCTCTGAGATGAACGGAATAGAGAAGTGCGAGGCCACACTGGTCAAACGCTACGCAGGCAAAGTGGCCTTGGCTGACCTGCAGCCGGATTTCGAATGCATCGAAGTAGAAGAAGGCTACGACAGTTTCAGTGGTAATGGTGTCAACAAAGCACAGGCCGTTTATAAGAAAAAAGATGGCTCACAGATTACTCCCGAAGAGTGGCAGGCGTACGTAACTAAAATCTATGAGGTAACGCAGAAGATTGCTCAGGATGGCAAGAACGTCCGCGGATTCGGAAGTAATTTGGATGTCAAGACGCGCGAGCAGGCACTGGAGGAAAAAACGCTCCAGCAGTTGCTTGATGCCGGTAAGAATCTGGAGTGGGGCTTCTTGAAGGATGACCGTTTCGAGGCATGCTACCTCTCGCTGGTTAACAGAGCCAAGAACAGCTATGTGACTGTTACGTTTGCCGAAGGCCTTCAGAAAAACATGGATGAAGCATTCAAAGATGCTGAAAAGTATTTGAACTAATTGGTGTTTCGTACATTTCGTCTCAGTTTGGCAACTAAGGTGAAAATAATATCGCCCCGTCTTCAAAAAGAGACGGGGCGATATTATGCTGAAACAAGGTTGGGTCGCTTATTTGGCAGCCATTTTAAAACTATGAAATAGCCTTGAGGCTATTTTCATAGCTACCTTTGCTTCGCTACTTTCAGACTTATGTCCTAACTTTAGACTTTAAAGGCGGCGTCTCAAAAGTTTGAAACGCCGCTTCTAATTTTTGAAACGCCTTCTCTAAATTCCCCTGTGTCTCTGTGGGGATTTACTTTCGCATCCCAGGTTAATTTCGGGCTTCGCCCTACATTGTTAATTATTCATTGACTCGTTTCGCCTGTTGTCCCGCCAGCCCGTGGCTGACGTTGGACGGCTGAAATTGCGATTTTGCTTACAAAATTCTCATTATTCATAGAAAATTCCTATCTTTGCGACAAATAGTAACTAAAACAGAATAGAAAGATGAAGAAAATCCTCATTTCCTTATTTCTTTACACCCTGATGGGGGTATGGAGTACGTCGGCTCAGGCCGCAATTGATATTAATGTGACTCTAAATTCTACCAACTTCCCCGACGCCAACCTCCGCAAAGCTTTGGCGGAAGCGTACAACATGAAGGAAGGCGATGAGTTTCAGGACTTAGGAATACCGAAACTGACTATTTCCAACAAAAACATCAGTAGCCTGAAAGGTTTGGAACTGATCGCCGGCAAAATGTTTATTTATTTAGACTGCAGCCATAACAACCTGAAAGAAATAAACCTTTATTCTCCTGAGAATTTTTATTCAGGCCATGTGCAACAATTGTTCTGCAGCTACAACCAACTGACATCGCTGGATGTTTCCAAACTCAACATTACGGTATTGGATTGCAGCAACAACCAATTGAAGACACTGACTTTTGATGAAAAGGACATGGAAGAACGCATGTGGTCAATTGATTGTTCGTACAATCAATTGACCACATTGGATGTGTATCATGCCAAAAATTTGCAAACTTTGGAATGTTCGTACAATCAATTGACCAATATCCATCTGGCAAATTATGAGCAGACGGCTTTGACCAAACTTAATTGCATCGGTAACAAGTTGAAGACTCTGACCGTTATGGCCTATACGAACTTGAAAACTCTTTACTGTGTCGGAAACGAACTGACCACTCTGAACGTTTCTAATTTAACTCATTTGCAAGAAATAAAGTGCGATGCAAACCAGTTGACCGGCTTGAACACCAGTTCGGTGACAGACTTGGTGACACTGTCGTGCTCGTCAAACAAGATATCGTATCTGGTGCTTCCTGCCCGTCTGGAAGAATTATCCTGCAGCCACAACGAACTGAAAGAACTGGATGTATCTGAAAACCGATGGTTGACCACACTGGACTGCTCCTACAACCGCTTGACATCTTTGAAACTGAACCCAACGAAAGCCCTTTTTGACTTCTCTTGCCAAGGCAACCAACTCAACGGAGCCAACATCAGGAGTCTTATAAACAGTATATGCCCCGAGACGAAAAAACATACATTTTACTTCGTCGACATGACCTATGAGAACGAAGGCAACTCCATGTCAGAATCAGAAGTACAAGAGCTTCAACAGAAAAACTGGTATCCTCAGATACTTGTAGTAAAAAATACACCATGGATAGACTATCGGGGAGTGTCGGAATATGACTTGCAGATTACCGGTGTCCCTGTGACCGTAAATAACCAGGGAGACATCTTGGGCGACGGCCGCTTCAGCTACGACGAGGCGAGCAACACATTGACCGTCAAGAAAGGCCCCAAGGACGGAATTGGAATCAAATTCACCAGTACGTCCTCCAATCCGATAATCAGCAGTCACATACCAGGTCTGACCATCCGGTTCGAAGACAATGCCACCCTGACGTCATCATCAACACCATTACGGTTATACAGTGACGCCACCTTGACCGCACCGAAGGCGGACACCTACGTCTATTTGGACGGAGAACAAGTTGGTATTTATTGTCAAGGTGCCAATGTCACTCTTGACGGTGTTTACGTAGAGTCACGTTTAGGCCAGTATGGTATTTATAATTATGAAAATGTAAAGACCTTGACACTGAAAAACGATGCCGGCCTGTGGGTGGAAGGCACCGAACGCGCCATTCATAATTTCAATATACAGATGAATGACGGCATTCAGATTATCGATCCTGCCGGTGGCATCGCCAAGAATGGCACCGTCTATTGGAAAGATGGCAATACGGTGGCCAAGAGCGTCTATATTGGTAAGCCAGTGGAACACTCCTACCTCTACGTGGACGGCACGGAGGTAACCAAGGACAACAAGGACGACATCCTTGGCGACGGCACGTTCAGCTATAACCCGAGTTCAAGGACTCTGACCATCAATAAGAGCTATACATCCCGCAATACTCTGAACCAGGTTATCAAGAATAGCGGTGTGAACAACCTCATCATCAACGTGCCCGGTGACGTGACGCTTTCCGGCCCAGATATGACTTATTCGGACATCATCAGTCTGACTTATAACACCACTATTACCGGCGGTGGTACACTGAGAGTTATCACCAAAGACCAATCGAAATGTGGTATCTATATCAGTTATGGCAATACTCTCACCATTGCTGACGTGACGGTGGAGGCCGAAGGTAAAAACGGTATCAGCGGTTATGTTTCCTCTACCTTGGTAGTGACCGACGCCACGGTACATGCCAAGAGCACTCTCACGTCCAACGGGGCAGCTATCGAAGGTTTCAGTACTATCACGCTCAATGGTGTGAGCTACCTCGATCCTGAAGGTGCCTATGTGGACAAGGACGGTTATCTGGTTGACGCTTTAGGCAACAGAGCTTCCGAAGTAACTATCGGAGTGAAGGCCTATGACCTTTGGTTGAGTGGTACCAGAGTAACGGTCAACAACCAGGATGATATTCTCGGTGACGGCAACTTCAGTTACGCTCCCGAGGACAACAAACTCACCGTAAAGGGTAGCCTGAAGACGAACGACGAGCATGGTATCCAGAACCAAATAAACGGCCTGACCATATATGTGGCCAAGGACGCCGCGATTGAAGCCACCGGCTATAAAGCCGCTATTGTAGTGATGTCTTATACGACCATTACCGGTCCCGGTCTTCTGACGTTGCGTTCCAATAACGATTGTGGTATTTATGCTAGCAAAGATGCCACGGTTGTCTTGGACAATGCCAATCTGGATATTAATGGTTACTGGGGCATCGCCGGAACGGGCAGGGGCAGTGAACAATTGAGGATTTACGATTCTACGGTAAAGGCTGTGAGCACATCGGACGAAGGTGCCATCTGTGATTTCAAAGGTTACCTCAGCATTGGCGGTACCATCAAGGTGCCCGCGGGCGGATATACGAAAGACGGAGCTGTCGTGGACAAAGACGGCAAGGTGGCCAAGGAAGTGCAAATCATCAAAGCCTTCAAACTGTCCGTGCTTGGTTATCCCGTGGATGTGGACAACTGCGGCGACATCCTGGGTGACGGCAGTGCCAGCTACGACCCGGAAAACAACCGTCTCACGCTTTGGGACATTACCGTTGACAAGGCTGGCGCCCAGCTGGTTAATTCGCTCATTGACGGACTGATCATAGACGTGGCCGGCAAGGTAGATGTAACTGTCGGATCAACACTGTACATAGGTCTGATAGATTTGAATGATGCTTCCACAACGATTACTGGTTCAGGCAACTTGATGCTGAAAGGCGCACGTAATGAGTCTTGCGGTACAATTTTTACACGCGCCAGTTCATTGACGATAGAGAATCTGACGACGGACTTGGAAGGTAAGATTCAAAGTGCCGGTGCATCAACTCTGACTGTTAAGAACGCCAACATCCACGTGAAGGACGATTACACGGCAGCCGTCTTAAACTTCAAAGACCTCAAGCTCGAAGGCTGTAGCATCCTCAGCCCCACAGACGGCCAGGTAAAGAACGGCACCGTGGTTGATGCCAACGGCAACGTGGCCAAGGACGTGAAGGTAGGTACCTTTAACCGCGCTGACGTGAACCGCGACGGTACTGTGGACAGCGCCGACATCGTGGCTGTCATCAAGGAAATGCCGGACGGTGACAAGAAAGCCGACGTGAACAACGACGGCGCCATCGACTCCGCGGACATTGTGGCGGTGATTAAAGCTATGAAATAGCCTGAGGTTATTTCATGGCTACCGTCGCTTCGCTACTTGGTGGAGCCCGACATTGGACTTAAAACCGCAGAAGCGGCGTCTCATAAGTTTGAGACGCCGCTTCTAATTTTTGAAACGCCGCTTCGGTGCGTGCAGGCGGGGAGGGTATGTATAGATGTGGTGTCAG
>JAEEGI010027544.1_pt1 | contig 10865 bp, 11 predicted proteins | sample 8958751 | NCBI WGS metagenome assembly JAEEGI01 (sample SAMN16246545, study PRJNA631951) | gut metagenome | biome: gut microbiome; feature: rumen; material: KS-attached | host: Bos | place: Iran: Karaj | collected 2018-10 | reverse complement strand
AACTTACGATAACAAAGGGACGCGGATATGTCAGCGCCGATAAGAACAAGAATGAAGATCTTCCCATCGGTGTTATCGCTGTTGACTCTGTTTACACTCCCGTTGAGCGTGTAAACATGACGGTTGAGAATACCCGTGTAGGTCAGGTTACCGATTTCGACAAGTTAACTCTTGACGTTCATACAAACGGTACACTTGCTCCCGAAGAGGCAGTCAGCCTCGCAGCCAAGGTATTGAGCGAGCACTTAAGTCTCTTCATCGACCTTTCCGATTCAGGAAAGACTCTTACCGTTCTTGACGAGAAGCCCGAGACGGCAGGTACCAGCGCAGTAGATATGAGTATCGACGAACTTGAACTTTCCGTTCGTTCATACAACTGTCTTAAGAGAGCAGGTATCAATACCGTTGCTGAGCTTGTTAACAAGACTCCCGATGAGATGATGAAGGTTCGTAACCTTGGACGTAAGTCTCTTGATGAAGTTTTACTTAAGCTTAAAGAGCTTGGTTTGGAACTTCATAACGCTGAGGATTGATAAATCCCTAAACGTATGATGGCATGGACGGTAAGCCCGATGAGCGCGTCCGTGTTTACTCATAAATGGAAACCATGTGTTGTCTGCGTAAGCCCGATGAGCGGCAGGTGATACACCATTGTGTTGAGAAAGGAATAAAAAATGGCTAAGTACAGAAAATTAGGAAGAACAGCTTCCCAGAGAAAGGCTCTCTTAAGAGGCCAGGTAACTTCTCTTATCCAGAACGGCAAGATCATCACTACCGAATCAAAGGCTAAGGAAGTTCAGAAGATCGTTGAAGGCATCATTGCTTTGGCGGTTAAAGAAAAAGATAACTTCGAAACAGTAAAAGTTACCGCAAAGGTTCCCAAGAAGGACAAAGACGGTAAGCGCGTCAAGGAAGAAAAGGACGGCAAGAAAGTTACCGTTTACGAAGAGATCGAAAAGGAGATCAAGAAAGACCTTCCTTCAAGACTTCATGCAAGACGTCAGATGCTTAAGGTTTTATATGTTGATGAGACCAACAAGTTATTTGATGATATCGCTCCCAAGTATGCTAACCGTAACGGTGGTTACACCAGAATCGTAAAGATTGGTCAGCGTAAGGGCGACGCAGCTATGGAAGTTTTACTTGAGCTTGTATAAGTAATCTTCAGAGTCCGACACAGAAATGTGTCGGACTTTTTTGCGCTTCGCACAAAAAAGCCAATAAATGCGCACTCGCGCGAAAGGACTATGTTGCTTTCAGCAACCGCGCTCGGCGCGAAGAATGTCGCAAGCGACATTCTTTTTTTATTTCTTTATACTTTTATGCATTTAAAGTATACTGTATATAGGTTTTGAAAGAGGGAATGACATGAAAAAGAAACTTATAGCGTTACTGTTATGCATATCGACTATGATGCTTATTGCAGGCTGTTCGATCACGAAAGTTTTGGACAAAGACATGGATATGCTTGTGAGCTCCGATAAGCCCGAAACCTCGAGCAAAGATGTTTACAAGATACCCAAAAAGGAGCCGGATCTAAGACCCGTAAGTGAGCCTTCGAATATGGATCCGATCCCGCTCGTCTTCGGACACGACAAAAAGGTAACCTATGTGTTTCCCGACGGAACACTGGAAGGGACATATGACATTCCCGCATATTCAACGCTGATCGGATTTGACGGATTTACCGTATATTATTACGCGTACGATATATATTATGACGGCGACGAAAAAGAAGTTATGTATTCTTACGATGTAAAGACAAAAGCCGATAAAGAGATATGTCGTATTGAGTTCGGAAGCTTTATGTCTTATTACAACGGGAAGATATGGTTTCTTTGTCCCGATGGGGACGGTTCTTACAAAGAATATTATGCGGATGTGAATACCGGTGTGATAGAAGAAAACACAGAGATATCGGATGTTCTTCATAAGTATTCCGCACGCCATGATTACGATTACCGCTTCTGCTCGGAAAGATTTTTTGATGAAGCGGGATACATTCTTTTGTATGACCCGATCAGAACTTATATGTACGACAAAGATGCGGTTGTGGCATTGAGTCTTCCTGCGGATGCCTACGAAACGGCCTACTGGGACGAGACTTCGGTATATGTGAATACGATGTCGGATTATGAGGGTGCCGGCACATTGTACAGGTATGATATTAAAGATTCGACCGTATCGACTATAAGCGAAAAATATCAGGGAACGCTTGCGGTATATGATAACAGGCTTTACTGGTATGAGAGCGAAAATGAATTGAACGGTGAAACAAAGTATCATGTTTACTATATCGATCTGGATACATTTAAGACCGGTGAGGCTGTTACAATGAGAAGAACTCCGGGAATTTCGGAGTATTACACCGCGATATCCTCTTTTACTCCGTGCGAGACCGGATATTTCTACGCCGAATGCGGCTTAGGTGAGATCAAATGGTGTTACTCGTATGTGTCGGCAAGCGGAAAGGTAGTGAGCAATAACGCGATCGCAGAGCCGATAAGAGAATGTAAATGGAAAGAGATAGGTTCGGTGCAGGCTGTCAGCAATGAAAGTTACTGTGCGAAATGCGGTAAAAAGACCGAAAAATTCTATGAGGAGTTCTTTGTTCTGGATTCCGATCTAAGTCCCTTTGCCAAGGATATAAACGATACACTTTACGGCATATGTCAGTCCAATTTGGCAGGCTACGGAGCGACCGATCCTTTTATCCCGGCGGATGACGATGAATGCGAAATTCACGGAACTTATATGGGTATGGCTTCTTACGAGCATACCTTATCTGATGCAAAGATCATAAAAGACCATTACCTCACGGTCGACATGAACGGATATATGTACATGGGCGGCGCACACGGCATGCCTTTTACGGGACACTATCTGTTCGATCTTAACACCGGTAAGGAGGTCTTAATGTCCGATCTCTTTAACGGTACCGAAGAGCAGTTCAAAGAACTCATTGCGACAAAGGTTAAGGAAGACCTTTTAAGCTATGAGGACCCCGAATATGCGCCCTACTATACAACGGATCCCGATGAGCTTTATGAGAGCGCATATGAAAACGCAACGCTTGATCTGTTGCCGGTCGGATTTAACGAGAAAGAGCTGTATATCGATTATCAGCCATATGAGATGGGGCCTTACGCAGCGGGATTCATTGTTATATATATAAGTTACGACGATATAGATCTTAAATGGGATTGAGCGGTCAGGCACTTTGACTTTTGAGGGTTTATGAAGAGATTAAAGGACAACAAAGTGCTTTTGGTGAGCATGGCGATCTTATTGGTGCTGCTGTGTGTTTACTACCGAAAGCCGCTTGGTGAGTTCATGTTAAAATGCCGCGATACGGCGGTGATTAAAATAGAAGAGTACAAAGAAAACAGCATCGAAAGAAAAGCCGTCCGCGCCGAAAGAAAAGCTGAGCGAGCCGCAAAACGTGAAGAGAAACGTGAAGCGAAACGGCTTGCAAAAGAAGCGAAAAAGCTTGAAGAGCAGCAAAACTCGGCACCTGCCCAGGTGCAGGCGGAGGAGCCTATCGTTCTCGATACGGAGGAGCTTATCAAGACACGGTCGTTCTCAAGCGAGGAACTGGCACTGATAAGCGAGCAAAACGGCGTCGTTCTGACCGCTTCCGACGGTTCAAGATATGTAACTCGTTCATTTACCGATGAAGACGGCAATCCGACCATGAGTTACATGCTCATTTTGGAGAGCGTTGACGGCATCACTTTTCGCCCCTGTGACGAATACGTTTATTCGGCTGCTTGTGTTAAACTTTTCGATTCTCCTTCTTACATAAACGCAGTTAAGACTGCGGGTCAGTGGGAAGAGTTTAAACGTGTCGGGATAGCCGAGAACGGCTGTTATCAGCTCGTGACGGACGATGGTCATATACTGTATTCAAACGGTGAACATTTCAGACGCTACCGCGAGGACATGCCTTTAACGGAAACGATCAACATGCCTGCGGAGCGTATCGAGCTTGAAATAGATCATTTAAATCAGAATCCCACGCTTCCGAACGGCTGTGAGATAACAAGTCTGGCAATGGTTCTTCGCAAACTCGGGTTTGATGTAACAAAGGAGAATCTTTCGGACAATTATCTCCCGAAGGCCAAGGTGGGAAAGGCAAACTTTTACAAAGAGTTTGTGGGCAATCCGAGAAATGAAGATTCTTACGGCTGTTATGCCGGAGCCATAGTGAATGCGGCCAATTCGTATCTGGCTTCTCAGGGAAGCTCATATAAGGCAGTAGACTATACCGGAAGTGATTTTAAGACGCTTCTTGAGCTCGTAAAGGAAGGAAAACCCGTTATAGTATGGACGACATGCTATATTAACGAAGACCCGGGTTATACCACAAAATGGGTGGTTGACGGAGAGTATCTTGTTTGGAAAGCAAATCTTCATTGCGTGGTGTTAAAAGGATACGATACCGAAAAGCACACGGTCATCGTGGACGATCCGATGAGAGCGACCGAAGAATATGACATGACGCTGTTCATAAAACGCTTTAAGCAGTTTTACTCACAGGCTGTCGTGGTCGAATGATGATAAAACGCCTGCACGAAAAATGATCGTGCAGGCGTAGTGTTTTCTTTGTACCATATTTACTTATCTTCAACCGACGAGGTCTGATAGGCTATGTCGGGGTTCTTGTCGGCGTATTGCTTAAGGGTTTCATGACCGCCCATGAACCGGACCAAAAGAGCACAGATGATGATTATCCCGAGTATCTTAAGAACCGGGATGATGATCGTATTTTTGTACGGTTTCAGAAAAGTATACAATTTTTTGATGAATTCTTTGACCTTATCTTTCATAAAACTTGTGTTTTGTGCCCGCTTAGGGTAAAATTTTGTGGATTGAGGCTATAGGCCTATGTAGATAATACCGCATTTTTATGGTGTAAGAAAGATGGAAATAGTAAAAACGGAAAATCTTACATTTGAATATATAAGGCGCGATGAAAATGACAACGTTGAGGGCATAACGACCGCTGTCGACAATGTTTCCTTAAGTGTTAAGCAGGGCGAGTTCATAGCGATACTCGGACACAACGGTTCGGGTAAGTCTACGCTTGCAAAACATATCAATGCTATACTGTTTCCTACCGAAGGAACTGTCTGGGTGAACGGGCTTGATACGAAGGATCTTGATAACATATGGACTGTCAGAAATACGGCGGGCATGGTGTTTCAAAATCCCGACAACCAGATAATCGGTCAGATAGTGGAAGAAGATGTCGGATTCGGCCCCGAGAATATGGGCGTTCCCACAAAAGAGATATGGGAGCGCGTTGAGGAAAGCCTTAAGGTAGTCGGTATGTACGAGTACAGAAAGTCTTCACCAAACAGGCTTTCGGGCGGACAGAAACAGCGCGTTTCGATCGCCGGTGTACTTGCAATGCATCCAAAGTGTATCGTGCTCGATGAGCCTACGGCAATGCTCGATCCAATCGGGCGTAAAGAAGTGATCGATGCCGTGCGCGGACTTAACGATGTTGAAAAGATAACGATAATACTGATCACTCACAACATGGACGAGATAGTTCATGCGGACCGTGTTTTTGTGATGGATAAAGGTCATGTCGAGATGGAGGGAACTCCGAGAGAGATATTCTCGCAGGTCGAACGCTTAAAAGAGCTTCGTTTGTGCGTGCCTCAGGTAACCGAGATTGCATACGAGCTTAAGAAGCGGGGACTTCCCATTCCCGCAGGCATACTTACGATAGATGAACTTACGGAGGCACTGAAGAAATGCCGATGATACTTAATCACGTGTCCTACGTATACAATCCCGGCACACCTATGGAGAGCAGGGCACTTAACGATATCAATTTAAAGATAAACGACGGCGAGTTTTTGGGACTTATCGGTCATACCGGATCGGGCAAGTCAACACTCGTCCAGCATCTTAACGGACTTTTGCTTCCCACTTCGGGGGAGGTTTATTTTAACGGAGCGGACATTTCCGACCCCGAGTTTTCGAGAAAAGAGTTAAGAGGCAAGGTGGGACTTGTGTTCCAGTACCCAGAACATCAGCTTTTCGAGGCAGATGTATTTTCGGATGTGTGCTTTGGCCCCATCAATAAGGGATTGAGTAAAAAAGAAGCCGAGCTTAAGGCCTTTACCGCTCTTAAGCAGGTAGGTATTGAAGATGAATACTTCTACCAGTCGCCTTTCGACCTCTCGGGCGGGCAGAAGCGAAGAGTGGCCATAGCCGGAGTGCTCGCGATGGAGCCGGAAGTGCTGGTGCTCGATGAGCCTACCGCGGGACTTGACCCCGCAGGGCGTGACGAGATACTCGGTATGTTATCCAACATTCAAAAAGAGCGCGGATGCAGTATAGTGCTCGTAAGCCATTCGATGGAAGATGTGGCGGAGTACGCCGATCGTATAATAGTAATGAACAAAGGCTCAATCGTATTTGACGATACCCCCTCGGAGGTTTTCAAATTCTCGGACGAGCTTGAGAATATGGGACTTCGTGCGCCTGAGGTAACAAGGGCGCTTAAGAAACTTAAAGAAGAAGGCTTTAACGTTGACGTTTCATGTGTGAACGTCCGTGACGGCGTGGAGACAATTTCTAAATGCTTCGGGATATAACGCTTGGTCAATACTATCCTGTGGATTCGGCAATTCACAGACTTGACCCGAGAGTGAAACTGTTCGGAACGATGGTTTTCCTTGTTTCACTCTTCATAACGGACAACTTCATAGGGTATATTCCGGCGATAGCTTTTCTGATCACCGTGATCTCGCTTTCAAAAGTGCCTTTTAAATATATGGTAAAAGGTATGCGCGCGATACTTTTTCTTTTGCTGTTTTCGGTCATCTGCAACCTTTTCATGGCAAGAGGTGATGTGATCTTTTCTTTCTGGAAGTTAAGCATCACAAAGCAGGGCATAAAGACTGCAGGTTTTATGGCGATAAGACTTTCGTTTCTGGTCATCGGTTCATCGATAATGACGCTTACGACAACGCCAAACCATTTGACCGACGGACTGGAAAAGGGACTTTCGTTTTTGAAGATATTCAAGGTTCCGGTTCACGACATCGCAATGATGATGTCCATCGCACTTCGCTTTATTCCCATTCTGGTCGAAGAAACCGATAAGATCATGAAGGCACAGATGGCAAGAGGAGCAGATTTTGAATCCGGCAACCTGATAAAGAAAGTTAAAAGCCTGATACCGCTTTTGGTACCGCTTTTTGTATCGGCTTTCAGACGGGCAAACGACCTTGCAATGGCGATGGAGGCAAGAGGCTACAGAGGCGGCGACGGTCGTACCAAGATGAAACCGCTTAAGTATCATGCAAACGATGAGGTCGCTTATCTTGTATTATTTGTTTACCTTGGCGCGATCATAGCCATAAGAGTGATTTTTTAATGAAAAGGATACTTCTTTGCGTCGCTTACGACGGCACAAACTATTCGGGGTGGCAGCTTCAGGACAATGCTCCCACGATCGAGGGTGAACTTAATAAGGCTTTGTCGAACCTTCACGGCGAAAAGATAACGGTCATCGGTGCGAGTCGTACCGATGCGGGTGTTCATGCGCTTTGCAACATGGCAGTGTACGATACCGATGCACGTATGCCCGGCGAAAAGGTTTCTTTGGCCCTCAATACCGTACTTCCCGAAGATATAAAAGCAGTGTGGTCGCGTGAGGTCGCACCGGACTTTCATCCCAGACACACCAATACCGTGAAAACCTATGAATATACGATATACAACGCACCGATAATGCCGCCCACAAAGCGTCTTTATGCCTATCACGTGAAGGATGAACTGGATGTGGCAATCATGGACAAAGAAGCCGCATCTCTGGCAGGAGAGCATGATTTTAAGAGTTTTGCCAGTGTATACACAACAGCGGAGACTACTGTGCGCACAATCACCGATATAGGCGTGCGGCGTGAAGGTTCTTATGTTAAGATAAAGGTCAGCGGAACGGGTTTTTTGTACAATATGGTCAGAATAATCGCCGGGACGCTCATAGATGTGGGACTTGGGCGAAGATCGGAAGGGTTTACCCAAGCAGCCCTGGACGCTCTGGACAGACGGGCAGCGGGACCGACCGCACCGGCGAAAGGGCTTATGCTCATTCGATATGAATTTTCGGACTATCCGGAACTTAACCTGTAAAAGGCCGGTCGGAGATAAAGATCGGATAAATATGACAATTATAAATTCATGATTTCGAAAGGGAGGTTACAAGATGTTTTGCAGTAATTGCGGAGAAGAGTTAAAAGAAGGCGCTAAGTTCTGTCAAAAGTGCGGAGCACCGGTAAATGCGCAGGGACAGGCCCCTGCACAAAATGTGGCACCTCAGCAGGTTCAAAATGCGGCAGTTCAGCCGGTTCAATACGGCGCACCGAATGCGGCCCCCGTGCCTGCTCAGTACGCTGCATATCAGCCGATGCCGATGAAAAACGGAAAAGTAGGCGTGGGCGTTGGTTCGGTGATCATGTCGAGCATATTTGCATTGATAACGTTATGTTTTGCGCTGGCAGGCTGTCTGGGACGTTTACGATTGCATCCCTTTTTAGGCAGAGAGGTATATGTTCTGGCAGGATTATCGGCTCTTTTGCTGGTTTCATGTCTGCTGTTCAAAGTTTCCAGGTGGATACCTTTTATTCCGATATTGATCTGGACATTTTACGATATTATAGTTTACCAAAAATTGTTCGATTTTTATGCCGTAAGAATGATAATACATCCCAATTCCTTACGATTGATCATGATAGTTTTGGTCCCTGTCGCTTTTGTTTTGTTTACGTCAGCCGTTTTTTCAAAGGGCGCCGTCAGGATAGTGACAGGGGTGCTCGCTTCGATAGTATATGCGATCACATCGTGCGTCGGAGTCGCTGCTTTGTTACGTGTCGTAAGGTTATTTGGGAGATCACGCGCTGTTTTTATGGGTATTGACAGTGAAAGGTTACCGTTGTATGTCAGATTCGCATTCTATTTTTGCTGCGCAGTGATCTCACTGTGTTTGGTATTTGCTAAGGCAAGACCGAGCAAAAAGGCCGTTTCGCAGCGTTAAGCGTGAAAAAGCGCGTAAATACAGAAAAAAGCCTTGACACCGTTATAAACACTGTAATATAATCATTCGGTGCGACGAGATTACTATGCCCATTCCAATGCCCCGGTACGGCAGGTCGATCGGATCGCTTGTTACCTTAAAATAGCATGGAGGAACTACAATGAAGACATTTATGGCCAGTCCCGCTACCATCGAAAGAAAGTGGTATGTGGTTGACGCTACAGATATGACTCTCGGACGTATGGCAAGTGAAGTTGCCAAAGTTTTAAGAGGCAAAAATAAACCTACATTTACTCCTTTCATTGACACAGGCGATTATGTGATCGTTGTCAATGCAGAGAAGATTTCCGTAACAGGAAAGAAACTTGATCAGAAGACATACTTCCGTCACTCTGATTATGTTGGCGGTGTTAGCGAAGTTACTCTTCGTGAGAAACTTGCTACAAAGCCCGAAGAAGTTATCGAGCATGCAGTAAAGGGAATGCTTCCCAAGGGACCTTTGGGTCGTCAGATGCTCAAGAAGCTTTTCGTATACGCAGGACCTGATCACAAGCATGAGGCTCAGAAGCCTGAAGTATTGACATTCTAAGAGGACTGAAAGGAGAATAAGACAATGGCTAAGGCTAAAGCAGCAAAAGCAGTAAAGTATTATGGCACCGGTAGAAGAAAGTCCTCTATCGCACGTGTTTACTTAATCCCCGGTAAGGGAAATATCACAATCAACAAAAGAGACATTGACGAGTACTTCGGACTCGAGACCTTAAAGGTTATCGTTCGTCAGCCCCTCGTAGCAACCGAAACGGTTGACAAGTACGATGCAGTCATCACTGTAAAGGGTGGCGGATTCACAGGTCAGGCAGGTGCTGTTCGTCACGGTATCGCAAGAGCACTTCTTACCGTAGATGCAGACTTCAGACCTGTACTTAAAAAGGCCGGTTACTTAACAAGAGATCCTCGTATGAAGGAAAGAAAGAAGTACGGTCTCAAGAAAGCGCGTAGAGCACCGCAGTTTTCAAAGAGATAATTACAACAAAATCATCCCTCCGCATTTGCGGAGGGATTTTTTTGTTGTAAGAACCTCTGTAAACAGAGGTTCCTTCAAGCAAAGCTTGAAGGCTTCGCCTAAAAACAGTCCACCGGACTGTTTTCTAAACGGCTCAGCAGTTTTCAAAGAGATAATGATAAAAAAATGGACTCCTTTTATGGAGTCCCCTTTTTTGTCTTCAATTCATTAAAATATGATAAGAGTCGATCGGCTATTTCGTCATCCTTTTTTAAAGAATCAACCAACTCATATATGCTTGCGTCTGTGTTTTTATCAATCAATATTGTCTCCGGACTGGAATCAGATGTTACACCACAGAGATATTCTATAGAAGTATTGAAAGATTGGGCCATAAAACTAATTGTTTGATAAGAAGGAGATCTTTGTCCACTTTCGTATCGGCCATATCCCATTGCTGACATATTCAATATTTTTGCTGCTTCTGCCTTGTTTAATCCCATTGATTCACGGACAGAAATCAATCGTTGAGGATTCAAATACATATGTAACTCCTTATTGACAATAACCATTGGTTATGATAATTTATAGTAACCAATGGTTATATTCTACCAAATAGATGATCCGTGCGCAAGGATAATTATGGGAAAAATTGAGGAGGGTACTTATGAAGGATACGCTTAGTGTTATTTTGGATGCGGAAAAAGAGGATAGATATAGCATATATCCGATTATCTTGCGAATAGACAGAGTTCTTTTAGAGCATGGTTGGAAGTATTCAGGTATTATGAATATGTATATACC
>JAEEGI010027539.1_pt1 | contig 10866 bp, 8 predicted proteins | sample 8958751 | NCBI WGS metagenome assembly JAEEGI01 (sample SAMN16246545, study PRJNA631951) | gut metagenome | biome: gut microbiome; feature: rumen; material: KS-attached | host: Bos | place: Iran: Karaj | collected 2018-10 | reverse complement strand
TGAGGAGGGGGGAAGCCGCCCCGTCACCGGCACGGGCGCCGGTGACGCCTCCCCTTGCAGGGGAGGCAAGGCGCACCGGGTCGCAATGGCACAGGGGACGGGGGAACGGCGGGAGGGGCATACCCTAAAGGGCACTTAGCCCCTCCCCTACGGGGTTGGGGGAACGGCGGGCTGTCGAGGGCGCCAGCCCCTACGGGAGCGGGGGAGACCCCTCCGTCACCGGCACGAGCGCCGGTGACACCTCCCCTTGCAGGGGAGGCAAAGCGCACCGGGTCGCAATGACACGGGGGCGGGCGCAAAACGACCCTGAGGGGAACCTCAGGGTCGGATCACATAGTCAAAGAACTCGACGGGCTCCACGCCCAGGGCGCGGAGGGCGGCGGCGCTGCGGGCCTGATCGGCGGGGGTATTGTACTCCGGGATCCGGGGCACCCGCACCCGGATCCGCCCGGCGCCCACCAGCGACAGGAGCAGCCGCAGGTTTTCCCGCATCAGCGCCCCGTCGCCGCCGGTGTAGCGGCGGTAGATCTCCCCGTCCATGTCCTTGCAGTCCACGATGAAAAAGTCCACCGCCTCCGCCGCGGTGCGGACGGCATCCGCCGGCACGGCCAGGCTGGTCTCCGCCGAGATGCGCCAGTCCGCCGGGCAGATTTCCCGGAAGCGGCGCAGAAAACCCGCGTGCAGCAGCGCTTCCCCGCCGCCGAAGCAGACCCCGCCGCCGGTGGCGCGGAAATACAAATCGTCGATCCGCAGCCGCTCCGTGAGCTCCGCCGCCGTGACGGGCTCGGGCTTTGCCTCCCGCAGCAGGCGCCGGTTGATGCACCAGCGGCAGGATAGGGGGCAGCCCGCCCCGGCCACCAGGGTGGTGACCCCGGCGCCGTCGGTGTCCATGCGCAGCCGCGCCAGAGACAAAAGCGGATAGAGCGGCTCAGTCATTGCCGTTTTCGCCCTCGGGGACGTACATCACGTCGCCCTCCAGCTCGTACTCGTCCGGGTCGTCGGGCTCGGGGCACCAGGTGGGCTCGCCCTCCAGGGGCTCGTTGGGATCGAGGGAGGTCTCGCCCTCCAGCGGTTCCTCGATGTAGCCCGCCACGTCCCCCCAGGCGGGGGTGGGCTCGGGCGTAGGCTCCGGCTCCTCGCTGGGGCCGCAGCCCGCGGCGCCGAAGGCCAGACCCGCACAGAGGGCGGCCACCGCCACCTTCTTGCCCAGGGTCTGCCGGGCGGCCAGCTGCTGCTCCAGATAGCGGAGCTCCGATTCGCACTTGGGGCAGGTGCCCTTGCAGGCGCCCTTGTGGGTACACTCCGAGGTCACATAGGGGATGTCGTTTTCGTCGGCGATCCGCTGACGGATCTCCTTGAGGATCTTGCATTTCTGTTTGCCCAGCATGGCAGACGCCTCCTGTCAAAGAAATTGGGAACGTGGGTTAGACGCCGGGGAGCGGGGGTTTGTTCCCACGAAGTGGGAACAAAGTTTTGAGAGTTCAGAGTTCAGAGTTCAGGGTTCATGGTTCAGGGTTCAGGGTTCAGAGTTCAGGGTTCAGGGTTCAGAGTTCAGGGTTCAGAGTTCAGGGTTCAGAGTTCAGAGTTCAGAGTTCAGAATTCAGAGTTCAGAGTTCAGAACAGCGTCGTTCCCTCGTCTTCTCAAAACTCAAAACTGAAAACTGAAAACTGAAAACTTCCTCGTTCCCTCGTCTTCTCAAAACTGAAAACTGAAAACTGAAAACTGCCCTACAGCGGCCAGGTGGGGAGCCACTGGTAGAGGGCGGTGGAGAGCTCCCGGCCGATGGGCAGGCCGTTCAGCACCGGGAAGAACAGGGCGAAGAGCGCCACGCTCCAGCCCACCGGGACGCAGACCCAGCCCAGCCAGTCCCGCCGGTTCTCCCGCAGCAGGGAGAAGACGTAGCCAAGGCTCAGCACCAGAAAGAGCGAGGAGGGGAAGTAGTGATAGGCGAAGGTCAGCCGGGGCACCAGCACCCAGGGCAGCAGCTCCGCAAGGTAGCCCACCAGCAGGAAGGCCGCGCGGCGATCCCGCCGGGCGAGAGCCATGAAGCCCAGCAGCGGCAGGCTCAAAAGCCCGCCCCAGCAGAGCACCGGGTTCAAAAAGGCCGCGATGGAGATCTTGGTCTCCGCGCTGGGGTACTCCAGCACGTAGAGGATCGGCCGGTGGTCGATGAGCCACTGGTACCAGTTGGAGGAGTAGGGGTGGGTGGCGCCCAGGACGCTGTTGGAGTGGTAGGTGAACATATAGACCTGGTTGCGCCAGACCATGGCGGCGTAGTCCTTGCTGAAGGGGGAGTAGCCCGCCGCCCGGCCGTAGGGCAGGTAGCTGAAATAGTAGATCAGTACCGGCACGGCGATGAAGAACACCAGGCAGAAGAGGACGTTGCGCAGGAAGGCGGGGAGCAATTCGGAATTCGGAATTCGGAATTCGGAATGGGGGGACGCGGGCGACGGCATGCTTCTCTGCGGGCCGTCGGGGGCGCCGGCCCCTACAGGGCGCTTGTGCGCCTCGACAAAGCGCCGAATCCACTTGGCTGCCCAGAGCAGCGCCAGCCCCGCGCCGGCGTAGATGCTGGTCCACTTGGCGGCGGCGCCTAGGCCGAAGCTCACCCCGCAGAGCGCCAGGGCCCAGGACTTGTCCTCCGTGAGCCAGAGGTACATAAAAAAGTACATCAGCAGGATGAAGAACACCGAGTAGGTGTCGATGGTGGCGATGCGGGTTTGCACATAGTGCATGAAGTCCGAGGCCCAGAGCAGCATCCCCAGGGTGGGGATCCAGCGGCCGCCGAAGAGCTTTTTCAGAAAGACATACAGCAGCGGCAGCATCAGCACCCCGAAGAGGGTGCCGGAAAAGCGCCAGCCGAAGGGCGTCATGCCGAAGAGCAGGATGCCCAGCCCCATGATCTCCTTGCCCAGGGGCGGGTGGGTGATCTCGTAGGGCCAGACGCCGTTTAAGTGCTCCCAGGCGGTGCGGGCGTGGTAGATCTCGTCAAAATAGCTGGAGTTCTGGAAGGAAAAGAGCTCCGGGGCGGTGTCCGCCTCGTCGCAGAGCGCCGGGATGGAGCAGCGGAGCGGGACGGGCTGCCCGTCTCCGTCCAGCACCACGAGCTCCCCCAGCCAGGGGCTGCCGCCGGTGCAGCGCAGCCGCAGCCAGTGGGGGCGCAGCGCCGAGGAGGGGGAGAGCTCCGCCCACTTGAGCACCGCGATGTGATCCTGGCTGAAGACGGCGGCCTGCTCCCAGGCCTCCCCGTCCTCGGAGAACTCCAGGGCGTAGCTGCCCATGCCCACGCCGGGGTAGAGCAGGATGCGGCTGGGGTAGACCCCCTCCGGCAGCTGGATGGTGGCCGCCTGGCCCTCCATGGGCACGAAGCTCTGGGGCGCGGCGGTGCTGCCCAGGCGGAAGAAGGCCGCAAAGGCGTAGAGCAGCGTCACCAACAGCAGGGGCAGAATGTCCCGCCGCGAGAGGGCGCGGGAGCGGTCCCGCGACAGAGGCCGAAGCCCCCGTCCGTGCTTCGTCGGGGGCGGCTGATCGCCGGGGAGGGCGCAGCGCAGCGGGTTCGGCATGGCCAGGTACAGCGCCAGCAGCAGGAGCCCGGTCAGTATGGGGAGAAAAAGATTGAAAAAATTCATGGCAGTTACCAGGTTTCAGAGTTCAGGGTTCGGGGTTCAGAGGACGGGGGAGACGGACAACCCCTCCGTCACCGGCGCAGGCGCCGGTGACACACCCAAGACCCCTTGCAGGGGAGGCAAGGCGCACTGCGGGGACGGGGGAGTGCACCGTAGGGGCGGGGCTCGTCCCCGCCCGTTGGTCGGACATGGGCGCAGGGACGACGGGAGGGGCATACCCTAAAGGGCACTTAGCCCCTCCCCTACGGAGATGGGGGGACGGCGGACAGCGGGCCGCCGAGGGCGTCAGCCCCTACGGGGAGGAGACGGCGGACGGACAACCCCTCCGCCCCAGTGTGCGCACTGGGACACCTCCCCTTTCAGGGGAGGCAAGGCCGCCCCTACGAGGGCGCGGGTCGGCGGGCGGCTGATAGCCGCCCCTACGAGGACGGGGGTTTATTTCAGCAGCTCGTGGAGCTCCTTCACCGAGGGGAGGACGTAGTCGGGCTTGCGCTCGGCGGCGGCGAGGATCTGCTCGTCCGTCTCGCCGCTCATCACCAGCACCGAGACGCTGCCCGCGTTCTGCGCCACGGCGATGTCCGTATAGAGCCGGTCGCCCACGGCGCAGATGCGCCCGTTTTCGATACCGGTCATCTTTGCGATCACGTCGATCATGTTGCGGTTGGGCTTGCCGATATACTCGGGCTTTACGCCGCTGGACGCCGTCAGCAGCGCGCAGATGCTGCCGCAGTCCGGCAGCACCTCGCCGGCGGGCATGGGGCAGACCCAGTCCGGGTTCGCGGCGATGAACTTGGCGCCCCGGCGGAGAAAGTGCACCGCCTTGTCCAGCTTCTCGTACACGAGCTCCGTGTCGAAGCCCTGCACCACCACGTCCACGTCAAAGGCCTCGGTGTGGCCGGCCTCGTCGTTCACCAGGTCGATGCCGTAGCTCTGAAGCTCCCGGTAGAAGGCCCGGGTGCCCGCCAGATACACCTTCGCCCCGGGGTAGTTCTGGTTGAGATAGAGCCCCGTGGCCATGCCGGAGGTGAAGACGTTTTCACTTTCGCAGGGGAAGCCCAGCCGCCGCAGGCGGGTGATGTAGTCCACCCCGGCTCGGGAGGAGTTGTTGGTCAGGTAGATGTATTTTTTGCCCAGGCGGGGCAGATCCTCCATCAGCGCGATGGCGCCGTCATAGACATTGTCCCCCAGGTACAGGGTGCCGTCCATGTCGAAGAGGAAGAGCTCGCAGGCGCGGAGTTTGTCAAGGTTGGTCATGTTGTGTTCTCCTATATCTATAGTGAGTGAATAGTGAATAATGAATAGTGAATAATTACGGTGTGCCGCTGTGCGGCACGGATTATGATTTGTCGCCGAAGGCGACACCGAAATGATTCATTCTTCATTTTTCATTATTCATTGAGGAATAAGGGCAAAGCCCTTATTCCTCCTCGCCCCAGAGCAGGGCGCATTTCACGGCCTTGTGCCAGCCGTGGAGGAGCTTGCGGCGCTTTTCCTCGTCCAGCTCGGGGGTGAAGATCTTGTCCACCGCCCAGTTGTTGCGCACGTCGTCCAGGCTCGACCAGTAGCCCACGGCCAGACCCGCCAGATAGGCCGCGCCCAGCGCCGTGGTCTCGATGCAGCGGGGACGGTACACATCCGCCGCGATGAGGTCGGACTGGAACTGCATCAGGAAGTTGTTGGCGGAAGCGCCGCCGTCCACCTTCAGATCCGCGATGGGGATGCCGGAGTCCCGCTCCATGGCGCGGACGATGTCATAGGTCTGGTAGGCCAGGCTCTCCAGCGTGGCGCGCACCAGATGGGCGCGGCTGAAGCCCCGGGTGATGCCCACGATGGCGCCCCGGGCCCGCTGGCTCCAGTAGGGGGCGCCCAGGCCCGTGAAGGCGGGCACCACATAGCCGCCGGCGGTGTCGGGCACCCGCTTGGCGTAGCTCAGACTCTCCGAGGCGGAGGTCAGCACGCCCAGCTCGTCCCGCAGCCACTGGATGGCGGCGCCGGCGATGAAGATGGAGCCCTCCAGGGCGTACTGCACGGTGCCGTCGGCGCTGGCGGCGATGGTGGTCACCAGCCCGTTCTGGCTCTTCACGATGTCGTGGCCGGTGTTCATCAGCAAAAAGCAGCCGGTGCCGTAGGTGTTCTTCATCTGGCCGGGCTCGAAGCAGCACTGGCCGAAGAGGGCGCACTGCTGGTCGCCGGCGGCGCCGGCGATGGGGATCTCCCCGCCCAGCAGCTCAAAGTCCGTCGTGCCGTAGACGCAGGAGGAGGGCTTGACCTCCGGCAGCATGCTCTCGGGCACGTCCAGCAGGTTCAGCAGCTCCTTGTCCCAGCAGAGCTCCCGGATGTTGTAGAGCATGGTGCGGCTGGCGTTGGTGTAGTCGGTGACGTGGACGCGGCCGCCGGTGAGCTTCCAGATCAGCCAGGTGTCGATGGTGCCGAAGAGGAGCTTGCCGGCCTTGGCCCGGCGGCGGGCGCCGGGGGTGTTGTCCAGCAGCCACTTGATCTTGGAGCCGGAGAAGTAGGCGTCGGGCACCAGACCGGTCTTGTCCCGGATCTTGTCGCCCCAGCCGTCCTTCACCAGGCCGTCGATGATGTCACTGGTGCGGCGGCACTGCCAGACGATGGCGTTTGCGATGGGCTCGCCGGTCTCCTTATCCCAGACCACGGTGGTCTCCCGCTGGTTGGTGATGCCGATGGCGGCGATGTCGGCGGCGGTGACGTTGAGCTTGGCCATGGCGGCGCGGGCCACCTCCAGGGTGGTGTCCCAGATCTCGGTGGCGTCGTGCTCCACCCAGCCGGGCTGGGGGTAGATCTGCTTGAACTCCTTGTTGACCACGGAGCAGATGTTGCCGGATTTGTCGAAGAGGATGCAGCGGGAGCTGGTGGTGCCCTGATCCAGGGCCATGATGTACTTCATTACAATAACCTCCGTATTCAATATAGCTTCCCCCTCCGGGAGAAGTGGCCGAGGAACGAGGCCGATAGGGGGAATGCGCAGTGCGCAGGGGACGAGGGACGCGCCCCCTTCCGTCACGGCTTTGCCGTGACACCTCCCCCATGGGGGGAGGCTTCCCCCTCCGGGGGAAGTGGCGCGAAGCGCCGATAGGGGTGTGCGCAGTGCGCAGGGGACGGGGGACGCGCCCCCTTCCGTCACGGCTTTGCCGTGACACCTCCCCCATGGGGGGAGGCAAGGGGGCATTTTTACTTCACGATCAGCCTGGTCATCCTCGCCAGGGTCAGGCGGTTGCGGATGGCGGAGGAAATGTCCAGGAAGCTATCCTCGCAGGCCGGGTCGATGCCCAGCTCCTCCAGGGTGTGCTTGGCCCCGATGGCGGCGTAGAGCGCGTCCAGCTCCTCGTACGTGGGGATCTTGGCGATGACCTCCCGGATCTCCTGCCAGTGCTCGGCGATGGCCTCCGGCGGGAAGGTCTTGAGCACGTCGTTCTCGTTCTCCTTCAGGATGCCGTCGGCCAGGGGCCCGAAGATCTCCCGCACCCAGGCCGGGTCGATGGGCTCGAAGGGCTTGACCGCAACGCTCTCCCGCTCGGCCAGCTTGTGGTAGGCCTTGGCGCACATCAGCGTGCCCACGCCCACGCACTCGCCGTGGAGGCCGTGAGCGTTTTCAAAGTACTTGGGCTTCATCTCCACCAGGTGGGCCACCAGGTGCTCCGCGCCGGAGGCCGCCCGGGAGTTGGACAGGATCTGCATGGTCAGGCCCGAGAGCATCTGGGTGTAGGCCATGGCCTCCAGATCCGGCTTCTTGCCGTCCCGCAGTTCCTCGGCGCAGCGCACCATGATGTCCAGCGCCTCCTGGGCCATGTCGCAGACCCGCCGGCAGAAATACTCGCCGGAGACGATATGCGCGATCTTCCAGTCCGCGATGGACACGTGCTTGGCCAGGATGTCCTGCACGCCGGCGATGGTCAGGAACATGGGCGCGCCGGCGATGATGTTCATGTCGCAGATCACCGCGTCGGCGGCCTGCATGGGGATGGACTTCTTCTGCCCGTCGATGATGATGGAGCAGATGTCCGCGGTGAAGCCGTCGGAGGAGACGATGGTGGGGATGGCCACGAAGGGGATGCCCAGACGCCAGGCCGAGTAGCGGCCGAAGTCCATCAGGGTGCCGCCGCCCACCACCACCACGTAGTCCGGGGTCTTCTCGAAGCGGGTCATGCAGTCCTCGATCAGGCCCTTCTCGCTGTGCAGGCCCTTGGCCTCCAGCACGATCTCCTGATCGGCCTGCACGTGCACCATGCCGGGCAGGTTGTAGGTGTTGGTGTCGTAGATGACGATGCGGTGGCCCGTCAGGCCGCAGTCCGCCATGTACTGCTCAAAGCGCGTGAGCGCCCCGTACTCGCACACCACCAGCTTGGTGCGCAGCTCGTGGTCGCGCCCGCAGGCGCAGGGGCCGAGATACTGCTTGGTGTTCAGGATCATGGTGCTTACCTCCGTATATGTTCTTTTTTTCGCTTTTCGTTTTCAGGGGACGGGGGGATCAGCCTGCGCAGATCAGCTCCGCGTCCAGCAGATATTCGTTGTCCTCGCCGATGGCGATGGCGTCCCACTGGGCCCGGGTGCCGGCGTAGTTCACGGTCTCCAGGGCGTCGCAGCCCAGGAAGGCCTGCTTGCCGATGCTCGTCAGGCTGGCGGGGAGAGAGACCTCGGTCAGGGCCTCGTCGAACTGAAAGACGTTGTCGCCCAGAGTGGTCAGGCCCTCGGGCAGGGTGACGCTGCGCAGGCTGTCGCAGCTGGCGAAGGCCTCCCTGCCGATGCTGGTCAGGCCCGCGGAGAACGTGACCTCGGTCAGCGCCGTGCAGTTCCAGAAGGCCTCCTTGCCGATGCTCGTCAGGGTGGAGGGGAGGCTCACGCTGCGCAGGCTCTCGCAGCTGGAAAAGGCGGAGTCCCCGATGGCGGTCACGCCCTCCGGGATGACCACCTCGGCCAGACTCTCGCAGCCGCAGAAGGCGGCGAAGCCGATGGCGGTCAGACCCTCGGGCAGGGTGACGCTTTGCAGGCTCTCGCAGTCTTCGAAGCAGTTGTCGCCCAGCTTCTGCAGGCCCTGGGGCAGAACGATCCCGGTCAGGTTCTCGCAGCTGTGGAAGGCGCTGGACCCGATTTCAAGGATACCGGCGGGCAGGCTGACCTCGGTCAGGGCGGAGAAGCTGTTGAACGCGCTGTCCTCGATGGTGGTGATGCCGGGCTGGATCACCACTTTGACGGCGGTGTCGCGGTAATCGTCCCAGGCGACGGAAGCGTTTTCGGCCATGCCGCCGGTGCCGGAGATGGTCAGGGTGCCGGTTTCCTCGTCGAAGGCCACGGTCAGTTCGGCTTCGGGCTCCTCGGTGGCTTCGGGCGCGGCACCGTCTGCGCCGTCTGCGCTGTTTCCGCAGGCGGCCAGGCTCAGCAGCGTCAGCAGGGCCAGCAGGATGGCAAGAGTCTTTTTCATGGTGGTGTTCCTTTCTTCTATGTTGGTTTTTTGGGATGATAAAGGGACGGGGAGCGGCGCGGGGGCGCAGAGCGCACAGCCCGAAGGGCTGTCATTGCGAGACAGTGGGCACACTGTCGCGGCAATCCGTTTCTTTATTCGGAGACGGGGGATGCGGATTGCCACACCGTAGCGCCGAGCATTGCTCGGCATCCGTCTCGATGTCTCGCAATGACAGCATCTGCGATGCTGTCATCCTGAGCGAGCGAAGCGAGTCGAAGGCTCTTATAGACGGGACCTTGCGCCGGGGGCGAGATCCTTCGACTGCGGCGCTCCGCGCCTCCGCTCAGGATGACAGGACGGGGAACGGCGGGCGGGGGGGGTTACCCGAGCTAGTTCCCGTAGCCGATAGCCTTGACGCAGTTGCCGTCGGCGTCGTACTCGTATTCGTACCCGAAGTTGACGCTGCCGTCGGGGTAGTAGTACGTCTCCTTGACGCAGTAGCCGTCGTCGTTGTACTCGGCCTGCCAATAGATACTGCCGTCGGGATTGTAGATGGTCTGCAAGGTCAGGTTGCCGTCGGCGTCGTACGCGTATTCGGTCCAGCTTTCGATGCTGCCGTCGGCGTAGTAGTAGGTCTCCTTGGCCAAGTTGCCCTTGGCGTCGTATTCGTATTCGGTCCAGTACATGATGCTGCCGTCGGCGTTGTAGTGGGTATCCTTGACGCAGTAGCCTTCGTCGTTGTACTCGGATTCGGACCAGTAGTCGATGCTGCCGTCGGGGGCGTAAGAAGTTTCCCTGACCAGATTGCCGCTGGCGTCGCGCTCGTATTCGTACCAGCAGTAGACGCTGCCGTCGTCGTAGTAGGTCTCTTTGACGCAGTAGCCGTCGGCGTTGTACTCGCCCTGCCAGTTGATACTGCCGTCGGGGTTGTAGCTGGTAGACTTGATGCAGTTGCCCTCGGCGTCGAACTCGTTTTCGTACCAGCAGTCGATGCTGCCGTCGGGGTTGTAGTACGTCGTCTTGACGCAGTTGCCCTCGGCGTCGAACTCGTCCTCCCAGTCGATGCTGCCGTCGGTGTTGTAGTGCGTCGTCTTGACGCGGTTGCCGTCGGCGTCGTACGCATAGTGGTATTCGACGCTGCCGTCGGCGTAGTAGCTGTACTCCGGGGCTTCGAGGGCGGTTTCCTTCATGTCGACCGGAGCCTCGAGGGCGGTTTCCTTCACGTCGACCGGGGCAGCGGGAGCTTTGCTGCGCGAGGAGCCTTTCCAGAGCAGGATCACCACGACCATGGCGGCGGCCACCACGCAAATGGCCGCGATCAGGGGCCAGAGGGGCTTGCGCTTCGGGGCGGCGGGGTCGGCGGGGTCGACGGAGTTGGCAGGGGGAACGGAGGCGGGGCTCGCGGCGTTGGCTCCCCCGGCGGGAGCGGGGCTTTGGGCCTTGGCTTCGCCGGCCTGGACGGAATCGGCGGTCTCGGCCTCGTCGGTGGGGGTCATGGACGCCCCGCAGTAGTTGCAGAAGACGGAATCGTAGGCGATTTGTTTCCCGCATTTGGGACACTGCATAAAAACACCTGCTTTCGTGTGGGATTTGACGGTATGGGATGGGAGACGGGGAAACGGGGAGGAAAGGGGGAAAACGGATTGCCACGACAGTGACGTCGGTCACAGCAGAGTTTGGATCGTCGCGCGTTGCTCGCGCGTCGCTATGCCTCGCAATGACACCGTAGGGGCCGCCTTCGGCGGCCCGGAGACACGCAGGCAGGGAGCGCTAAAGCGGAGCGGAGCGCAGCGACCCCGCGCGGTCGGCGTGGC
>JAEEGI010027536.1_pt1 | contig 10867 bp, 9 predicted proteins | sample 8958751 | NCBI WGS metagenome assembly JAEEGI01 (sample SAMN16246545, study PRJNA631951) | gut metagenome | biome: gut microbiome; feature: rumen; material: KS-attached | host: Bos | place: Iran: Karaj | collected 2018-10 | reverse complement strand
ATTCTTAGCATTGTTTCATTCAATGTGACTCATGCCGACATTACTTGGAAACTGTCTGATGACGGTACTCTTACCATCTCGGGAACTGATATGCCTGATTACTTCGACATTGATGCTCAGCGTGGTGTTGCTCCTTGGTATCGTGAGGTAAGTAAAATCAATAAAATTGTGATAGAGGATGGAGTGACTAATATTGGAACTGGTGCATTCCAAAGTTGTTATAATGCCACTTCTGTTACAATTCCGAATTCCGTGACAAGCATTGGTGATGCTGCATTTATGGGGTGCAGTCAGCTTACTTCTATCACAGTTCCGAATTCAATTACAAGGATTGGAAGACAGACTTTCCGTAGCTGTATGGCACTAACTTCTTTCACTATTCCGGATAATGTGACGAGTATTGGAGAGAACGCTTTTATGGCTTGCAAAAGTCTGACCTCAATAACCATACCTAACTCTGTGACGAATATTGACGAGTTTGCTTTCATTGGCTGTATGGGACTTACTTCTATCACAATTTCAAATTCAGTGACGAGTATTGGTGAATCTGCTTTCGATGGCTGTGGGAATCTCGCTTCTATCGTAATTCCAAATTCGGTAACAGAAATTAAAACACATATTTTCAATGGCTGTTGGAATCTCGCTTCTGTCACAATTCCAAGTTCAGTAAAAATAATCAGAGATGAGGCTTTTTCTTATTGTTCTGCTCTGATCTCGGTTACTAATCTTGCCACAACTCCGCAGGAAATAGGGGCGCGTTCGTTCCATAAATATGGCACACTCCATGTGCTTCCGGGCTGCAAGGCTGCATACGAGGCTGCCGAATACTGGAAGAACTTCACGATTGTAGAAGATGCCGTAGACATTCAGTCTGAAACAACCGGAATAGCTGATGCTGAGACAGATAACGGCGTAAAAGACGGCAAATACATTGTCGGTGGTAAGCTCGTGATTGTAAAGAACGGCAAGAAATTCAATCTTAACGGCATAGCCGAATAACTATTTTCGAAGTAATAATCTTAATGTGCTCCCCGCTTGCTTTTGCTGGTGGGGAGTTTTTTGATATGTGCAGAATTGCAATGGCGAGAAGGTGAGTTTTGTGTCTTGTTGTTTGGAAAACAAAAACAATTATTACGCTTTTTGGCTTATAGCAATGATTCTTAAGATAACTTTGCTTAAGTTGTTTGCGAAACCACGAGTCCGTGTGTTGGTGTTCTCGATAAAAATAAGTACCTTTGTAACCAAAGATTAGCTGCAAAATGGAATTGCATAGTTTGATAGCAGAATGTACTGCATACGATTTCAAGTTGATGCTTGAAGAAAAGAAACCTAAGAGTTGGCTGAAAAGCGTGAGTGCTTTCGCCAATGGTCTAGGTGGCTCTCTCTTTTTCGGCATTGATAACGACGGTAATGTCAAGGGACTTGATGATGTACAGCGTATTTGTGAGGTAATCAGTGGAAAGATTCGTGACTATATGGATCCGCTTCCTGACGTAGAGATGATACCCCATAAGACTGACAATCTTGATGTCTTGCAGGTAAAAGTACATTCAGGGAACTATACGCCATACTATTATGTTGGCGACGGTCAACGTGTCGCCTTTGTTCGTATAGGTGATGAGAGTCTTCCTGCCTCAGCTGAACAGATGGTTAGACTGGTGCTCAAAGGTTCAAACAAAACATTTGATTCACTTGTCACAGATTATAAGGCAGAAGACAATACTTTTATCATATTAGCAAACACGTTCAAGAAACAGACCACACAGGAATGGGACAAGAAGTTTCTCGTGTCTTTTGGACTTGTCACAAACACCGGTGTTCTTACAAATGCAGGAGCTTTATTTGCAGATGACTGTCCATTATGGCAGTCTCGATTATATTGCACTCGTTGGGACGGAATAGGCAAAAGCGATGCAATCAATGATGCTGAATTTACAGGTAATGTTCTTTTGCTTCTTCGTGAAGCTATGAACTTTGTGAAATCTAACACAAAGAGAGGTTGGGAAAAACTGCCTGATGGCCGAAAGAACAAACCTGAGTATGCCGAACGTGCCGTTTTGGAAGCGATGGTAAACCATTTCATCCACCGCGACTACACAGTGATGGGCAGTGAAGTTCATCTTGACATCTATGATGACCGTCTCACAGTAACATCTCCTGGTGGCATGTACAATGGAATGTTGATACAGAATTTGGACATTGCAGACGTTTCTTCCGAAAGACGTAATCCCATACTTGCTAACGTGATGGCTCAATTAGACTATATGGAGAAGCGAGGTAGTGGACTCACACGCATCTGCAATGAGACCAAAGCATTGGATGGATACAAGGATGAACTGAAACCTGTATTCAAATCTACTCCAACCCAATTTCAAACCATTATCTATGCCGCTGCCGACACACAAAATGTCGGAGACCATGACGGAGACTTGTCGGAGACGAAACTCACTGAGCGTCAGCAGAAAATACTCAATCTCGTCAAGGAGAATCCAGCAATAACTGGCAAACAAATGTCGGAGACTTTGTCGGTGAGTCAGCGCACCATCGAACGTGACCTTTCTGCTTTGCAAAAGATTGGTATCTTGAAGCGTGAAGGTAAGGACAATGATGGGACTTGGGTAATATACGCAACTTCTAAAAACGTCTAAACATTAAAGCCGTATCTATTGTCATAGAAAATAGATTGAAGTCTCTGGATAGACAGCAAGAGCTGGGCGGATGGGTGGAAAGTTGAAGGAGATTTTCATGAAGTCCTTACTGCGGGACATAGGTTGCAGGAATAAAAATAAATTAGTTTAATTATGAAAACAAAAACGTTTTTATGCTAGATTGGGCACATGTTTGCCCAACTAGCTCAAAGAGTGAAAGGGCAGAGCTTTGAAGACTCTGCGAAGTTTGTATGTTCAATATTGCATCTACTTTATGTAGGTGGGTAGTTATATGTTGGCAAGCCAGATATAATGGAAATGATATCAGTTCCTGATGATATTAGAACAATATACCACTACGTCAAACAGATAATCAAAGGCTGAATCGGCCGGCTGAGGGATGAAATAAGCCCTCAGTTTTTTCCTCATTACAAATGACTGCCTGTGCAGAACGATACAACGGTGATATTAAAAAACAAATATATTTTTATGGCTAAAACATTTTCATTGGCGGTTTACGCAATCACAATCCATACACATGGAAACAAGAATGACAAACAAGTTCTATCAGACTTCAACAATGGACAAGATTTTTTGGAGTATATGGACGCTATGATAACATCATGGAAACAAGATGTAGAACGTGGCGATCAATATGTTCCAGTCAATATAGATGCTGAACCCAATGCGCAACAAGGTAACGCTTATAGACTTTCACGTAAGCCTGACGGCACATATCATTTATACAGAAGAGGTCGTTACTTGTCTGGTATAATTGAATCAGGCGATTATGGTACTCAAGAAGATGGGGTTGATATATCAACAGGCGAGCTAAAATTTCAAAAAGGTGCTGGAGAGGCGTTGATGAAGCCATTCTATTTCATGTTCTATATTCCAGAGAACTCAAATATTGGTTTCCTATTGATTGAAAGAATTAGTAATTACGGAATAATGACAGTATTGAATAATGCGATTCTTAAGTTTTATCAAGCAAGTCCAAGCGACGGACGATATACTCTAAGAATAGTTCCTCTATCAATAGATGCATTAGTCCAACGTAAGATGCAAACTCTTAGATATGAAGCAAAAAAGATAGAATTGCGTAAGGTTACTAAAGACGATCTTAGCATTTCAAGAATATCTGGTAATACAATAAACGGCGAAGGTATCTCTACGACTGTGACATATAACATTGGAATTAATCAATATATGCGTATTTCTGAGTTTCTAAATTGGATTAGAAATAAGAGAAATGAAACCAATACACTCTATGTGATAGAAGAAGACCTAACTTGTAGTGATATTGCAGTAACCGTAAAAATTGACGGACAGGACAAGATCCTTTCATTACAAGATGTTCAATCTTTAGGCATGAGTATGGATATTTCTACAGATGCAGTTCTTGGATCGAACAGGTATCCTACATTTTCGTATGTTGACGATAAAGCCAACGAGTTGATAAGTTTCATACAGCAACAATTCAATGTTAGTTAGAGACATGAAAGAATTATTGACAAAGATTGCTTTAGCAAGTATTATTATAGGAGTTATATTATGGGGCTTCTATTCATATGTTGTTTTTAAACAATGGCAGTTCTGTGGTTACTCTTGGGCATTTATTAGTGATAATGTGTATGAACAATTATCTAATAATATAGGCGATTTCTTGTGGGGAACTATAGGTATCATCTTTACTTTTACAGCCACATTATTCTTATTCATAACATTCAGGGAACAAAGAGAACAACTTCGCGTAACCAAAGAGCAAAGTGATAAAGCACGTTTTGAAACCACCTATTTCAACATTTTAGGAATGCTCAAACAGGTACAGGATACCGTCAATGCAAATATTAGTTCAAACTATAATCATACTACTGCTAGAAATCTGATTGAATATTATAATCACTTCAGAGAATCGTATAGAAATCATCTCGTTTCGGACAACAATTTGGCCGAATTTACATCTTCATTTGTTCCAGTTAGCGCCAACATTGCTTCCATTGAACAGTTACAAGGATTGTTGGCAGCAGAATATGAAAGCTATATAGAGTCTGTCAATTGTAATATTGGATATATGTATAGATATATTTTCAATACAATTAAGTTTGTAATTGACGATGAATATAACAAGAATGATATTAAATTGAGAGACAAATATTTGAATCTTCTTCAAGCCCAATTATCGAACGAGGAACTTTGTTTGATTTTCTATGATGCCATTTCGAAATATGGCAAAAACAAGGAAGGTCATTATTATTTTAGAGAGCTACTTGATAAAACGCATTTTTTGGAAAATATAGATCCAACGTTCTTATTGGATAGGAAACATTATAAGTTGTATCCTCATACGATATTCAAATTTTTGAATAGAGACGAAATCGCAAATGTTCTTTAAGTTGATTTGAATTGGTGTTTCAAAGGATACTTATGGCCATCAAAAACTTTGCCATTGATGTGTTCAGGTGCCAGCCTTGCTGTAGCTACGCGTTACGTATTTGAAGCATCCGCGCACCATGAATGCTACCCACTGTGCAGGCTCGCCTGCATCCTCCAACGTCTCGCCGCGCAGGAACGTACACCGCTCCCCGTGCTCCATGCAGTACTCCCGCAGGAACTCCAAATCGAGTCCCTCCTTGTAGGTGTTAAAGTGCTTGTTCTGTTGGTGTGTCATATTGTTTTCTGTTATCTCGACACTATACTATGTTCTATAGCCTTATCTCCTTTTCATCCTTGCTTACGTATGTTTTCACTAATTCACATACATGCTTGGCTATTTTTACCTTTTTCCCTTGTTTATATAAGTCAAAAGCCTCTGTAAAAAGTGGAATCACCACAGCATTATTATCGCTATCATTCAAGTAATCTTTTAAGTTCTGTGTTGAGCAATTCTGTTTTGGAAGTTCTGAGATAATTGAAAGGAAGATGTTCTCCAATGCGGTTTTATCATCTCTTGAAGAAGCTTCTTCTTCACCTTCCATACTAGCTTTCTGCATTTTAAGCACCTCTAAGACAAGTGAAGAATTTGATTTTCCTAACGTTGCAAAATAAGGATTAAGTATATTATCATAAAGGCTTCTTATCTTATCTTTCACATTATAGGTATTATTAGCGTATGCAAACACTTCATTACTTACACTCTCCTTGCAGATTCTAAAATTTCTGAATGCCAATTTCTCTGCTAGTTCACTGGGCTTGTAAATATTATAACTTCTCCCAGAAATTTCCATCATCTCCTTTGTCTTGTTGCGTAAATGATAAAGCGTATTATCCCAACTAACCAAATAGAATTCTCTTTCGTCATTCTCAAGAAATTTTGATTCTTCTGTTAAATGTAACGATTGTCTTACATCGGCATTGATGGCCAATTCCGACTTTTCTCTATCTCTGTCATGCAAATACCATATATAATCCATTTTTACTTCATCAAAAACGCCATGGTTTACGTCCACTTTGTCAAGTGTTAGACATCCTAGTTTACTGAAGAAGAAACGAAGGAATCCCATATTCTTCGGGAAGAAGCCTAATGATTCAGTGTTTAACTCGCTAAATCCAAGCTGTTCTGCAAAATCGCAAAAGGTGAAGTTTTCCGCATCTTCATCGTATATTCTTTTTTTCTTCTTCACCTCTAAATAATAATTGTAAAACACATTAGCGGTTTCAATTGGAATCGGCAAGTCTTTAAATTGATGGAACCAGTTGAATTGCAAAGCCTTTTTCAGTTCGCCAAGGGCCTCCTGTAAGTAATCGTGCGGTATCACAAATTTAATGCAGTCTTTCTTTTCTTCGCCATATCCGAACAAATCGTTTGCACTCACATGTTCTTCATTATTCCATTCAACTTCATACTCATTCTGGAATGAACTCTTGGAGCAAATATAATGGACGACCAAAGGTGTGTCAAGATAAACCTGAGTCTCTTTTTGACTAATATAACCTTCATATCTTTCAGATCTAAATAGATCAAGGAAAGAGTGAACTAAGCCAAACTGGTCCATATATTCATTAGCAGTGCATAGTTCCTTCAAATCTTCCAACAACTTCTTTCTTGATTCTTCCTCTATGTCTTTCAGTAAATCATCCCATGTCTCACTCTTTACCTCGATATTCTTATAATCCCACTCTTCATCGCGGGAAAAAAATGTATACTTTGCAAGATAGTCCGACTTAAGCTTCTCAAAAATAGCATTAATGTCTTGTAGACCATATTTTGCAATGATCTGTTCTAATCCTTCTATAAAATTAGCTTCTTCCAGTTTTGAATCTCTTATTGCGTTTTGAAGATTTCGCTCTTCATCAATGGTTAGCGAAAAGATGCCGCCTTTCTTTGGAGGCGTTATTTTATCTTTTCTTCTAAGATTTCTTAAAGCCATCTTTATATCCGACTGCTGCCGCCCATATTTATTTTGGCAGATATTATAAAACTCCTCTTCGTTCACAGGCTGATGGCGATATACCTCCATCAGAAGTATCGAATAGAAGAAGCCATTCTTGATATCTGAGGAGTCATTACTCATTGCAAGGTAGTCAAAGAAAGCGGGGTCTATCTCGCCCACAGTATCTGTAGGTGCTGTCTCTTCTAAAAGGTTTTCGAACTGTGCGGTTTTTTCTATTTTTGCCCCATCAAAGAAAGCAACAGAAAGCCCTTGTTGTCTCAAAGGCAACTCTAATTCAACTGCAAGTTTCTCGGTGATAATATTGGTCGTATAGAAATCAAGATTATCCGACAGTGTATCGTCATTGACAATCAACCGGCCCGCTTCTTTTAGTAGTTCTTTTTGCTTGACATGAAGTTGACCGCCATAAAATATGACGACTAGTTTCTCACGTCTCTGGGCTTTGAAACGGTATATATACTTTACTTCGGTTTCACCTACGTAATCAGCCCATCTTACTTCTTTCTCATATTTAACTACAGCATTCAGTAAATCTTGCTGATTAATATCTTTGCGTATCATAAGCCTATCCAATTAATGTTTTCTTAAATCTTGTGAGTTTCTTCTCGTCCACGGACATCTGATACAATGGAATATTCTTATCGCCTATTGCCTTCTCCATCAAACGACGATTGGCATCCGTACATTTTGCGCCAAGATAGATAGCCTTTGCCATACCTTTACACTTAATAGTTGGGAAATCTTTATCATCTCCACTACAATCAAATGAGACTAAACGCATCTCTTTCTCATAGTCCCAGAAATTACTCTTTTCCAACAAAGCCATCCTTATTGATGGCTCGTCACCTATATCAATAGTTTCCGAATATCTTATTCTATCAACAAACAGCAATTTATCCTTCTTGGGGTGGGCTGTGGTGTCAAACAATTCCCCTTCGAACTCATATCTTACACAGAACCCTTTATGACTATCAGCATAATGCGACCACATTAGAACATTTAATTCTTCAATAGGCATATCACTTCCGTCATCTTTCCTGCCCGCTATCAAGCATCTAATCTTGATATGCTCTGCCACTTTCTTCATCATCAGTCTGAAGCGCAAATTCCAATCATCTGTTGTGTTCTTGATGGTTTCGTTCAACCAGTAAACCAAGATTGTATCCAGCGGATCATTAAATTCTCGTGGATGAGCAACACTTATCGTCTCCTCCTCTATATCCTTCAACGAATACTCAGAAAAAGATCGAAAGCTATAATAAGGCATTTTTTCATTTACGGCTTGATAATGAACCTGAGCCAAAGCATTGTAAAGATAGCTCTCCATCTTTTTATGTGCTTTCTCTTGGTCGTTTTCTTTGATACATAACAGGCAGGCATTTTTCAACAATTCAGACTTTTCATCAAACATTTGAGGGAACACTCTATCCAATTCCCTATAACTGTCTTCCGTCAAATCAATTGCCTTTCTCCTCCCCTCTCTATGTTCAGCCTCAGAAATAGCTCTCACCAAAACCTGTCCCCATAGTTTGCTAGCTATCCCATCAGGGAAATGAGTTGCGCTATCTATAATAGTTGCATACTCATCATCGCTCAAACCATAAAGAGGTTTCGCCAGAATGTCATTAAATATTTTTTCCATTTCAAATCTCCAACGGTTTACTCATTCAAGCCAAAGTATTCACTTACACCTTCCATAAATCATTTGGCAGATTATTATATATTATCTTCATAAAAATGAATACAATAACGCTATCTTAAAATACTCCCTATTTGCATAGGCCAACTACCTCTATGTACCAGTCGTTTTTCTTGTAGGTTGTTTTGGATGATTTCAGCTTTTGAAAGTTTAGAAAGCTCCTCCCAATTGTCACGAAACACGTAAGTCGCATTGCCATAAATCATATTCTCCATAAGGACCAAGCCCTTCTTTTTGAAAACAAATACAAGATAGCCATGGAAACCTCCATTACCATAATAAACCGCATCAGGCTTATACTTTATAATCGTTGTAAACCTATGTTTCTGAAGCTGACCAACAAGTTCACTGGAATCTTGAATATTACCAGCCAACTGATTAACATGTTCCCATACTATCTCACCTTCTGGTAATATCTGCCAGTTCGCTCTTTTTAAAGGAACGGCTGATACTTCAGGGCATTTATTCTTATTAAGGATTGTACACACACCAAATACTTCTAGGAAGAGATTAACAACATGTTTTATCAGATCCTTTCCATCCGGGGTATTAGGGAGCAAATCTGAAATAGCATAATTCTTATCCCCTAATGTAATAAGTGAAATTTCTTGACAAGGCCCTTCGATATGATTCCTTTTGTATCTTTTTCCTGGCATATCTACATAATGATAGTAGCCATGCCAATCCTTAATACATGCATCATGATAATACGTTTCCTTGGGTAGATTTTTGAGAAGTTCGTCACGCCCTTCCGCATTAAATTGTGTCACGGGGCCAATAGCCTTCGGTATCAATTTAATTCCAGTATACTCAACCATTGGGAACCCAACCACCTTTAATTGCTTCTCTAACTCTCCAGAGCTAATCTCAGTTGCCACATACAAACATTCTTCCTTCTTAAAAGGAGCAATGTATTTGTCAATCTCGTTAATTCTCTTCTTCGTAATAAGCATAAGTATCGTATTTATAGTATTTCATATCAGCCACTTCCATACCGGCACCACAGGTATTTCTTCCTCCATGCCCTCCTCATTATACATAATCAGCAGGCACTTCCAGTCCTCCTGAGCCTTGGCAAACTTCACCAGTGGCGGTATCTCCCTGTTGTAAGTTGCCTCCTCCTTGATGCTGTACGACACCTGAATGGCAAGCTTCTCGTCTGGCACTATGAAATTCATCTCTTTCACCACGTTCAGAAAAAACACATTCTTCTTGCCAAACTGCCTAACAACAATAGTCTCACCATCTTTCCTATATGAAAGTTGGTATCTCTCCAGTTCCTTCTTTATACTTGCTTGTTTTTGCTCTGTCATTGTTTCAAATCCTCTATTCTTTCACCACTCCTAATTCTTTCATCAGTTCATACATGGTGGTTACCGATTCTGTAAATTCAGCACCTTGCGCTTTCTTTGTCTCGTGGATTGCCTTAGCGCGATTGTAGGCATCTACCAATCTCTGGGTGTGAGTCTCTGGATGAATAGCCATCATCAAGTCAAAGAAGTCCTCTTCCACAGCCTTGCTCTCACTATCATAAGGCTTTACCTTCACTGGCGCATTTCTGTTGTACAACTCGATAGCTCTGTTCACAAGGTCTATCTGTGCTTGTGAATGACTGTCATTTTTCATTGGTATTGGTTGTCCATCCAAATTATAGAAATGTAGAACAAACCAATACTCAATACACATATTCGAGAAAGCCACTCTGAACCCATATTGCCTGGCAAGCTTGATACTGGCAGCAAAATCATCATGACCATCACAATCATACACCAGCCATTTCTGACTGTATTTATCGCGTTGTGTCCTCGGCAGGCAATCATATTTTCTGTTAGCTTCTTCCACAAACTCCACACATGAGCCTATGCCATGACCGGGCACGACAACTGGTACTACTTTGCAGTTGTTCTTCTTCAACAGCTCAAAGTAGCTCGGCTCCGTGTTTCTTCCCTCACAGTACAGGATAACCTTATTAACTTTTTTCGTACCCTGATTTCTCCGTGAAATAACTACTCGAGAATGATTCCTACCCATATCACTTCCGCTCACGCTGAATTAACTCCATCAGACTTTTTATGCTCACATAAGGAACTCCACCAAAGTCACCATCAAGATACAGATTCTCCAGA
>JAEEGI010027535.1_pt1 | contig 10867 bp, 11 predicted proteins | sample 8958751 | NCBI WGS metagenome assembly JAEEGI01 (sample SAMN16246545, study PRJNA631951) | gut metagenome | biome: gut microbiome; feature: rumen; material: KS-attached | host: Bos | place: Iran: Karaj | collected 2018-10 | reverse complement strand
CAACCTATGAGGAATACTTGAAATGGTGCAACAAAGCAAGAAAGGTTCTGGCATGAAAAGAATTGTAGTTTATCGGAAAGCTCAACGAGAATATTTGAACAGAAGCACTGATATTTATGGGGGGATGGCAAATGCTGCCCCTCCGAAAATACAAATTGCTTTATGGATAGAAAAGGGTGTGATATAATACACTCAAAGAAATCGACAAATCGGAATTTGAGGTGGCAAAATGAAAAAAAGCAAAGTATTTATAACCGTTATAGCGATGGTGGTTCTTCTACTTTTCTTTTTCACACAGGGAGCAATCGTCATGATGACTAATATGGAAGGACTTAAATCCATATTAGTCAGGGCCACTGTGATATGGCTATTGGTTATTGCTACAATTGTTTTTTATTTGAAGAGAAATAGAGATTTATCCATACTTGGATTTTGCAAACCTATGGCAAAATCCTCCAAAAGAGTGTTTTTCTATATACCGTTGATTGTAATTGCTATATCTCACTTTATGTGTGGAATTGATACAAACAAAGGGGCAAGTTTTATTTTTGCAAACCTGATTTTTACACTCGCCATAGGTTTTGCGGAAGAAATCTATTTTCGTGGAATTATCTGTAGGATATGGATAGATGAAAGCGTTAAAAAGGCAGTAGTTGTTTCATCCACTTTGTTTGCGATATGCCATCTGATGCATGTTATGGGTGGCGCGGGAATAACAGAAACAATTTTACAGATATGTTTTGCTTTTTTATATGGGATAGTAATTTCTTTTGTTTTCATCATAGGTAAAAGTATATGGTCATGTATTGCGGTGCACACCTTACATGATTTCTGCTCATTTATCAGTATAGATGGCTCTTCGCAGATGAATGTGATTCTCGGTGTAATTCAGTTTGTTATACTGTTATGTTATGCAATTTATCTTAGTAAACAATTACCATATGACAATCAAGATGTTTAATTGACAAATTCAAATTTGTCGGGATGAAAAGTTAATAATATAAGACCTTTATGATATTATTGCAGAAGATATATTAATACTGTAATGATATATAAATAAAAAAGTAGGTGTTAAGATGATAAAAGCAATATTAAAATTAACTCTTGCTGTCCTGGCGTTTCCTTTATTGATTCTATACAATCTAATAAAAATGCCGGATTAATAAAAGTTGGTGTCATGGGGAGAGCGGTTATCAACAAAGGGCAAGCTCACTTTCTGTTAAACAACCTGAAGAAAAAAAGAGGATATTTGAACAGAAGCACTGATATTTATGGGGGGGATGGCAAATGCTGCCCCTCCGAAAATACAAATTGCTTTATGGATAAAAAAGGGTGTGATATAATACACTCAAAGAAATCGACAGATGGTCGGGGGCTCAGATATCCTTTTGATGTAATCGACCAACGCCTGCAGCTCATCAGCGACATGATGAACATCAAAAGGCTTAACACGTATGGTGCCATCTCCATTGAGAATGGCGATTGTACTTTTGGATTTTGAAACATCAATACCAATAGCAATCATAGGAAAGACTCTCCTTTCGTAAGTGGTTTGTGATTGGATCCGGCTCTTCAGGGTTCACTCATATTCTTTCGTTAAACGGGAGAAGCAGACTTTCCCAACTTGCTGAATCGAATGCAGAACAATGAAGGCGGGCTGACACATTTGTCGCCGGGCGTGGTGTCCCAATTCCAGATTACGTCAAACCAATCACCTTCATCATAAAGAAAAGTGAAGGCAGTTTAAACCCTCACTTATATATTAAGAATTCCGGTTTGATGAGGTAAAAAATGGAAAGCAAAAGATTTTTAATTTCACAGGACAGAGAGCTTCAGTATTATCTCTTTGGTCATGGAAGCAAAACCATTGTGATGCTTCACGCACAGGGGACTTCTTCTGAGAGCTATTTTGAAGCAGCAGAGTATCTGGCAAAGTCGTCAAAAGTCATACTGATCGATTACTACGGCCATGGTGGCAGTACACATAATGCTGACCTTTATAAGTTGGACGTTATCGGAGATGACGTCTACAACTTAATTAATAGTTTGACCAATCAAAAGATTCAATTGGTCGGGCATTCATCCGGCGGTCTGATTGCTGCATATATAGAATCCAATTATCACTGCTGTGAAAGACTGATATTGGAGGATCCGCCATTTTTTGCAAGTTATGGAGACCGCAGATTCAATACCTTTAATTACGTGGATCTATCCACGATATGCCATGATTTCCTGAATCAGGATGAGGAAAAAGATTTTGTTCTTTATTATTTCGAACACCAGTATGCATGGAACTTCTTCCCGGAAAAAAGCAAAGCGAAAATGCGGGATAAGCTTACTTCGAATGCACGTAAATACAGAGAGAAGCATCCTGATAAAAGCCTCAAAGTTATGTTCTGGCCTAAAGCAGCACTTGAGGCGTTCAGGGGCATGAACGATTACGACCCTGAATTTGGTGAAGCGTTTTATACCGACTCGTTTCACGAACATATTGATTATGACAGCCTTCTTAAGAACATTGCCTGCCCGACAGTTTTTCTGAAAGCAAAAACAGAATTCAGCAGAGACGGCATTCAGAACTGTGCACTTACGGATGACGACGTGGACAGAATAGGAAGTCTGGTTCCGGATTTCAGCGTAATTCGCTTTGATTGTGGACATGGGATACATATTGAAAAGAAGAGAGAATTTTTAAAGGTGTTTGAATAAGCGGCAAAATCGGGATTTACAGGTGAGATAAAATGAATAAAGCAGGAACGCAAAGAATAGAAACTGATAGATTGATACTTCGGAGATTCAGATCAGAGGATGCAGAGGATATGTATGCAAACTGGGCGTCCGATCCCGAAGTCACGAGATATCTGACATGGCCGGCGCACTCGAGTGTTGAAGTGACAAAAGCCCTTCTCGCAGACTGGATACCCAGATATGAAGATGGCGGGTATTTTAACTGGGCCATGGAGTATAAAAACACAGGAAAGGTTATCGGCAATATTTCTGTCGTCAGGCTTATTGAGAGTATCGATGCGGCTGAAATGGGTTATTGTATGAGCCGGGCATACTGGGGGCAGGGGCTGATGCCGGAAGCATTAAAAGCCGTGATGGATTATCTTTTCGATACTGTCGGACTAAATCGCATTGCTGCGTGTCATGATGCAAACAATCCAAAATCAGGACGCGTCATGGAAAAAGCCGGAATGAAACTGGAGGGTATTCTGAGGGCGGCAGGAAAAAACAATCTCGGGATCTGTGATGATGTGTGGCATGCGATGCTCCGAAGTGACAGGAAGAAATGATTTAAGGAGGAAAATATGGACATCAGAATAGAACCCATGACAAGAGAGCAGATGCACGAGATGTATCAGGCTTTCCAGATGGATCCCATGATCTTCGATGACATGGAGCTCTTTGAGCAGGTCAAAAATTACGTATATAATCCCGAGAAAGTGGACATGCTCTACGATATGCGCATGGATGAAGAGGGCAGCCATCTTTTCGCGGTGATGCTTGACGATAAGGTCATCGGCGAGGTGGGCCTCAGGCACTACAGCGACGAGACAAAGGAATGCGAGCTGAGCGTCCACATGATGAATGACTCGGTGAAGGGCAAGGGCTACGGGACTCAGGCGGAGAAACTGGCCATCGATTACGCCTTCGACGTGCTGGGGGCGGAGAGCATCTTCGCGGAATCACTGATCAAAAACGCAAGGAGCCAGCACATCATGGAGAAGCTGGGCTTCAGGTATTTTGGTGAAAACGAAGGCTTCAAACAGTATCGCCTTGTCAGAGAGGACAGAGTGTGAAATGGACCGTGAGCTTATAACCAAAACCGAAGATTTCCTCAAACAAAAGTATGATTCCGGGCTGTATCTCTCTGAGCATCCGGATGCCAAAGCCTACAGGCTGGAGCACACTTACCGTGTGGCTAACATCGGAAGACAGATCGCAAGGGAAGAGGGATTCGACGAAACAGAGATGGTCATCGCCTGTCTCCTCCACGACGTTTCCTACTGTGAGGAATTCGGTGAAGACGGCTGGCTGGAACACGGCAGACGCGCCGCAGCCATAGCCAGACCCTTCCTTGAGACACTTGGCCTTGCCGAGGACCGTATCAATGATATCTGTTACGGGATCGCCATCCATGTGGATGACAAGGCGGACTTCGAAGGAGAGAGGACAGCCTTCGCGCTTTCGGTGGGAGATGCGGACAACATCGACCGCTTCGACGTGTATCGGATCCATGAGGGTCTGGAAGCGGAGGGCTTCATCCACAAATCTTACGAAGACAAGCTGGATTACACGGTGAAGCGCCTGACCCGGCTCAAAGAACTGCGGGAGATGCCCATGGGCACCGCCACCGCAGAGAGACTGTGGAAGGAAAGGCTGGACTTCTACATCAGCTTCTGCGAGAAGCTGGAGAGCCAGCTGAGATCAAGCTATAGTATTTTGGACTGAAAGAAGGGTTATTAATGTTTGACAGCGCTTTGGAAAACATCCAGGTCGTGGGGCCGGTCTGTGCGGTGGCATGGATCGTCACCATCATTTTCATCATGTGGAAACCACAGAGGTACTTCAACAGCTTCCTTCTGATGGCGGCGATGATGGTCACAATGGTGTTCATCGCAGGATTTTTTGGGGAATACTCGGGGATCTTCCTTTTGGTGTGCTTCATAATAGTGTGCATAGCCCTGTTCATGGCGCCGGTGCTGCTGATCATAAACGGCGTAGTGATGATAAAGAAGGAATCGGTGTGCGCCGCCCATCTTTTGTCCCTGGGGCTGGGCATAGTCATCGCTATCGGCGAGATAGCGTCGGTGATATATGTGCTGGGCCTGGCAGGGAACACCAGACTTGGCGACGTGAACCTTCCGATCCTCTTCGTGGCGGCGACGGTGTTCTACTTCAGCTACCTGGTGCTCTGCTTCGTGATCTACTCCCTGTTCATCACCCACAGACCACACAGGAATAACTTCAACTACGTGATCATCCACGGCTGCGGCCTGGCAGGAGGGGAGCGGGTCACAAAACTCCTTGCCGACAGGGTGGACAAAGCCATCGAAATATACGAGAAATGCAAGGTCAAGCCTGTGCTGATCCCCAGCGGCGGCCAGGGTGCCGACGAAAAGATCAGCGAGGCCCAGGCCATGAAGAACTATCTCCTGGAGAAGGGAGTGCCGGAGGCGGATGTTTTGCTGGAGGACAAGTCTGCAACCACCGAGGAGAACATCTTGAACTCCAAAGCCATCATCGACTCCCGGGAGGGCAGGAAAAAGACAGCTCTGGTATCCAGCAACTACCACGTCTACAGGTGCCTGAGGCTGGCCAGAAAGGCGGGGCTCAAGTGCACCGGCATCGGCGCCCACGTGGCGCTGTACTACTGGCCCTCGGCATTGATCAGGGAATTCATCGCAGTGTTCCTGACCAAGAACTTCCTGATCTGGGCGATGATAGGGTATCTGGTCTTCGTGAGCCCGCTGCTGTACGCGTTTTTGGTTGAATAGGAAAGGAAAGGAAAAGATCATGGAAAAAAGTAGACTGACGACCATATTGGTACTGATCCTGGCGGTGGCCATGTGCGCCGGACTGCTGGCGGCCTGCGGCGGAGGCGGGTCTCAGGGCGGCGAAGAACCGCAGGATGATCCGGGAGTGGAAGCCCCCGGCGGAGACCCCGTGGAAGAGGGGCCCGCGGTGGTGACCCTGATCGAAGATATCGACACCGCCGACATGCTGGACATGCCCCTTGAGATGGAGTCTGTGACCCTCTATGAGGACGGCAGGGTGAAGGTGGTGCCCACCGGCGAAATGCTGGCTTACTACGAAGGAACCGACGTCCTGGAGGACGGAGGCGTATACCCCTTCGACTACATCGACAAGGTGAAGGAGATCTACCTGGTAAGATTCGGAAACGGTGGCTACAGGACGGTGATCGCCCTCATGGAGGACGGGTCGCTTTTCGCCTTCAGCGCAAAAGATCTGCTGGCCGACCACAAGCTCTCTGTCTACGGTGACATCGGCGGAGTGGCGGGTTTCACAGATGTGCAGCAGATCCAGGATGAGGGGGCCTTCGGCGTCCTGGGGATCACCGAGGGCGGCGAAGAGATATTGCTGGATCCCTACCTATATTAGGCCCTGAAAATTGTTGAAATTGTTTAAAAATTGACTTTACAAGCACATAGTCAGTAGATATACTAGTGACATATTGATATTTGGTCAGAGCTGAGAACAGGCGGGTCTCAAGCACCCGCCGGCTCTCACGGGAAACCGGTGCGAATCCGGTACAGTCTCCTCTGCTGTAACGCCGACGAAGGGTTCAGAACCATTGGAGTATTCTCTGAGAAGGGATCCCTGAGAATGAAGCGAAGTCAGAATACCGGCTCTTACCTTCCATCACTTTTCGGGCAGAGAAAAGACATGGAAACATCATTTTTGTGTTGTTTTTGATTAGCCTTTGCCTGAACAGAGGTTTTTTCTTTTTTACAGTTCTGAAAGGAGTAATTTATGTCAGAACAGACAACCAAGAGATTGCCCAGCAAGATCGCGGGTCTCATTCCCGTAATCGTGCTTCTCGCAATCATGATCACCAACTACGTAGCCGGTTGGGGCCAGGATCCTCACATCCCTGTCCTTATCGCCTGTGCGGTCGCAATGATCGTAGGTAAGGTATACGGCTACACCTACAAGGAAATGCTTGCCGGCGCTCTCGACGCTGTAAGCCAGTCCCTTGAAGCCATCATCATCATTCTTTGCGTAGGCTGCCTTATCGGTGCTTTTGAGGGATCCGGAACGATTCCCGCAGTAGTATACTACGGACTCAACGTCATCTCCCCCGCAGCATTCCTGCCTCTTGCCTGCATTCTTTGCGCAGTTGTAGGTATCGCACTTGGATCAGCCTGGACAGTATCCGCTACGCTTGGAATCGCCTTCATGACTATCGGAGCAACAATGGGACTCAACCCCGCGCTCATCGCAGGCATGGTTCTTTCCGGAGCATGCTGCGGAGACAAGTTCTCACCGCTCTCCGACTCCACCAACCTGGCCGCAGGATCTGCTCAGACAGGTCTGTTCGACCACGTAGGAGCTATGGTCACCACAACATTCCCGAGCCTTGTCATAGCCATCATCCTTTATGCCATTGCAGGCATCAAGGGATCCGCGAACTACGACCCGACAGTTGCTCAGGAACTCCAGGAAGCCATCGTTGGAAATTATAACCATATGAGCGTCCTCCTTCTTATCCCTGTTGTGCTCATCATCGTCGTTGCGGTACTGAAGGTGCCCGCACTTCCGGCTATCCTTCTGCTTAGCGCCATCGGCTGCGTGTTCGCAGTGATCTTCCAGGGAGCAAGCTTCTCTGACTGCATCACCCTTACACACTATGGATATGAAGCAGAGACAGGAAACGAGCTGGCTGACAAACTGATGAACCGAGGCGGTATGGACAGTATGCTCTGGACCAACAACCTGGTCATCGTGGCTGTTGGATTCGGCGGCATTCTCCAGACCATCGGAGCAGTTGAGTCACTTCTCGGCGCACTTATCAAGAAGGTAAAGACTCCGTTCCAGCTTGTGGCAGTTACAATGGTAACAGGTGCATTCTGCATCACCACCATGTGCGACCAGTACCTTGGACTCATCATCCCTGCAGCAATGTACAAGGATAAGTATGATGAGATGGGACTTGGCAGAAACATGCTTTCCAGAACACTTGAGGACTGCGGTACTCTGTGGAGCCCGCTGGTACCCTGGTCATCCTGCGGTGCATATCACTCAAATATTCTGGGAGTGCCCACACTCAGCTATCTGCCCTTCGTATTCATGAACATCATCAACCCGATCTTCGCTCTCGTGACCACATCCTATGGCGGAAACACCATCTATGCTGACGGTTCCAGAACGAACATCTTCAAGAAGCTCGTCAAGGGCAAAGGCCCCGCAGGCGCTCCGGATGAAGCTCATGAAAAGGCTATGGCAGCACTTAAGGAACTCCGTGCAAGCGGAAAATATCCTGATTTCAAATAAAGGAAAGATTCATACAGAACGAATTTAGAGCGAATTTAGAAAGATGGAAGAATTCAGAGGAATAGTCAAAGACAGAGACAGAAGCACGAGGATCATGTACGTGGCAGTTGCAGTGCTCTTCATAGTGCTGGAGATCATCAGACACAAATGGATCTACGTGCCGCTGGCGGTGCTGGTGCTCCTGGCCTGCTTTCTCCGTAAAGAACAGATAATCAACCGCGCCGGCATCACCACAAGGCTGAATGTTTTCGGCGTCATCCATGAAAACACATGGAGATGGGAGGACATATCTTCCCTGGGCTTCGATTACCACAAAAAATCCCCCAACGTCATCCTTAACATACGTTGGGACATAAAGATGCGTTCCTACGAGATCAATTCCCGCGACGTCTCCGGCATCAAAGACCTCGCCAGAGAGATGAACCCCTCCATCAAATTCGAGAGCCTTTAAATATTAGGATAAAGGGAAAAGGACCTTCCTGCGGAAGGTCCTTTTTTCGTTGTTTTTGGGAGAAATTGCACTGAGACGCCGTCTCGAAAAGTTATGTAAACTCAAATTACTGTACAATTTCAAAAAAATGAAATTGTACAGTAGTGGGCCCTGTGTTTTACTGTAGAAAAAGAGTTTTTTGATTACCTACAGTAATGGATGGAGTGATTAGGGTCAAAACCCGGGCAAAAGTGGAGTTCAACCCTGGAAAATGAGATTTATTTACTGTACAATTTCAAAAAAATGAAATCATACAGTAATTTAAACAGGGCGAGGATAAAAAGTGACATCCTCGCCCTGTTTTCGTATATCAATTATTCTTGCTCAGCCTGGGGATCCGGTTCAGAAGAGGATTCTTTCGGGGCTCCGGCCTCTGCTGCGTCTGCGGACGTGACAGCTTCAGATGCCTTTCTTTTGCGGCTCACGGCTGCTGCGCCTGCAGCCACCGCGGCCAGTGCGATTCCGCCCACCACGTAGGGCGTGGGGTTGGAAGAAGTGGATCCGTCCGCGGTCACGTCTTCTGCTGCTGCGGTCTCCTCAGCCCCGGCGTATGTGCCTTCGTTGGCTGCGGTCTCAGCGCCTGCAACGTAGAGTTTGTGACCGTTGAGGTAGATGTTGGAATTCGTTGCGTCCTCGTTGGTCAGGCTGTCCAGATAGGTATCACCGGTGAGCACCAGCACGGAGTCGGCGGTCATGGTCAGATCCAGCTGCTGAGCCTGGTCATCGGTGTCGATGGCGCCTGTCAGCACGCTGCCGCTCTCAAGGGTCAGGTCCAGTGTGGAGATGCTGTCCACGATGATGTCACCATCCACCTTCTGGTTGGTGAGGACAGCGGTGACGTGGCCGCCGTTGGATCCTTCATTACCCCAGGCTCCGGTCTGGATCCTGAGAAAATCCCCCGATTCGTTGGTGATCCGGTTGTTCTCGAGGACGATCTCGGCAGTTGTGTTGGTGACGAAAATGGTGTCGCCGTTCAGGACATTGATGACTGAGTCTTTTGCGCTGAAGTTGGCGGTGCCTTGCTCCGCGTCGCCGGACATGGACTGGTACAGGAAGATGGCCTTGTAGGTCTCGGACTTGCTGTTGTGGGTGTTGTTGTCGGCAGTCATGGTGACGCCGTTGAGGGTCACGCTGTTTTTGCCCTCCACCACAACGCCTTCGGAGGCGGTGGAGATCATCTCTGCGCCGTTGACGTACACATCCGCGGTGGAGTAGACCACGGGGGACCCGACTCCGTTGGACTCGTAGGTGCCGCCATTGATGGTCATGGTGCCGCCGCCGCGGTCAGACCTGATGGGCGCTGAGGAGTTGCCCTTGGTGTTGACGGTCAGATCGTTGGCCGTCAGCGTGCCGCCTCCCGTGACCATCACTGCACCGGAATTGTTGGAGGTGGTGCTGATGGTTGAGTTAGAGATCGTGACGACGCCGGCTCCGTAAGCGAAGACCGCGTTGGCGTGGGCTCCGTCAGTGGAGATCTGGGAATCGGTGATGTCCAGAGAACCGTCAGTCACCAGTACAGCCGCGTTGGTTCCGTAAAAGTCTGCACTGTCACCGTCGGAGTCGCCGGTCTTCGTGACTGTGGCATTGGTGATGGAGGAGCTGCCGCCCGTTACCAGGAGGGCCTGCTCGTCTGATTCTGTGGATGAGTAGGTCTGGCCTTTCTCAGTTGTGTCGCCGGTGAACTCGGTGACTCCGGTGTAGGTGATGTCCGCCGCGGACATTCCTCCGGGACCGCCGGGTCCGCCTGCACCGTCGGGTGGAGCGCCGGGTCCGCCTGCTCCGTCGGGTGGAGCGCCGGGTCCGCCGCCGAAGCCTCCCGGAGGCTCCTCGCCCGGGTTGCCCGAAGGCGGCTCAGGCGGACCGCCTGTTGAATCCGCGAAGGCGAAGCCGAGCACCGACGCCGGGATTAAAAGAGCGATCAGCGTCATGATGAGTATTCTTTTAAGTGTATTGCGCTTGGTTCTTTTCATGATATATGGTTCCCCCTTTCGTTGGTTTTTTTGTCGAATTATGTGTCAGGAAATCATTGGGGCTTCCTGATAGTAGCAAAATACCATCTGAATCTTGAAGAATTCTTGAAAGTGAGAGTTTTTTTATGTGTGAGTTGGGCCGAATTGAGCAAAAAAGTGTTTTTCGGCCCACCGATTTCCATAGGCAGTGGGCCGAAAACCCCGAAATCGCCATTTTCGGCCCACCAGACCCCGCAACGCAGTGGGCCGAAACCCCCGAAATCGCCATTTTCGGCCCACCAGACCCCGCAACGCAGTGGGCCGAAACCCCCGAAATAACCATTCTTTGCCCACCAGACCCCGCAGCGCAGTGGGCCGAAACCCCCGAAAACACCAAACACGGACCACC
>JAEEGI010027533.1_pt1 | contig 10867 bp, 8 predicted proteins | sample 8958751 | NCBI WGS metagenome assembly JAEEGI01 (sample SAMN16246545, study PRJNA631951) | gut metagenome | biome: gut microbiome; feature: rumen; material: KS-attached | host: Bos | place: Iran: Karaj | collected 2018-10 | reverse complement strand
GGCAGCCCAGCAGGCGTGGGCGGCATTTGTCGGCCCCCGTAGCGACTTCCGCGACGAGAGCATCTACTTTGTGATTACCACGCGTTTCTACGACGGCGACCCCGGCAACAACGCGCAGTGTTGGGACGCTGCCGGCGCCAACCACGGCGACCCCTGCTGGCGTGGCGACTTCAAGGGCTTGATCGACAAACTGGATTATATTAAGGCCCTGGGATTTACCGCCGTGTGGGTGACGCCCATTGTCGAGAATGCTTCTGGTCTGGACTACCATGGCTACCATGCCCGCGACTTCAGCCGTGTGGACCACCGCTATGAGAGCGGCGACACAACGTTCCAGACGCTCATCGACGAGGCCCATGCCCGCGGCATGAAGGTGCTGCTCGATGTGGTGCTCAACCACACGGGCAACTTCGGCGAGGAGCACCTGTGCAAACTGTTCACCCGCGACTGGAGCGCCAACCAGTTCAAGGTCAACGAGTGCATGAAGCCCTATACCACCGACTCGGTGGGAGGCCTGCTGCCCACCAACTACAGCAGCCTGCCCTCGGGCCAGCAGTATGACGCACGCCTGAAGCAGATGAAGAATACCGACAACCAGAACCACGACTCGCACAACCGGTGGCACCACTTCGGCCAGTTCAACTGGGACGACAACACGCGCTGGTGGGCACAGATTGCCGGCGACTGCGTGGACCTGAATACCGAGAACCCCGCTGTGGCCGAGTACCTCATCAACTGCTACGGCTCGTTCATCAAGATGGGCGTGGACGGTTTCCGCATCGACACGGGAGGCCACATCGCGCGCCTGACATTTAATAAGATTTATATCCCGGCTTTCCAGGCCCTGGGCGAGCAGTACCGCAGCAAGCGACTGAACGGGGCCGACTTTTTCATGTGCACCGAGGTGTGCGCCCGTTATCAGGGCAGCGTCACCTACCGCAACCAGCCCGCCTTGTCGCCCTACTTCTACACCTGGGCCGAGAACAAGAACTACAGCTGGAACGACGATCCGGCCTATTGGGATGGTGTGGCCATCTATGAGAGCACCGACCTGAATTCGCTGGCCAACATCGGCTCTTGCCAGCAGATGTATGCCGACAACTGCCACGAGACCAGCAGCGCGATGCCCACGTCGAGCAATGCCGTCCTTGACGGCAACAACTACCACGCCCCCGACGTGAGCCGTGCCTCGGGACTGAACGTCATTGACTTCCCGGTGCATTATTCCTTCCACAACATCTCCAGTGTGTGGAACCTGGCCATCAACGGCGACAAGTACTACAACGATGCGACCTACAACGTGGTCTATGTCGACAGCCATGACTATAGCCCCGGCCCCAACGACAACATCCGCTTCAATGAGGGCACCGACCAGTGGGCCGAGAACCTGTCGCTGATGTTTACGTTCCGCGGCATCCCGTGCCTGTACTACGGCAGCGAGGTGGAGTTCAAGGCGGGCAAGACCATCGACCCGGGAGGCAACGGCCCTCTCAAGGACAGCGGCCGTGCCTACTATGGCGGCTACATCAAGGGCCAGGTGACGGCCGGCGACTTTGGCCTCGCCAGCGGGGCTACGGGCAACCTGGCTGCCACGCTCTCCAAGCCCCTGGTCAAGCACCTGCAGCGCCTGAACCGCATCCGCCAGGCTGTGCCCGCCCTGCGCAAGGGTCAGTACAGCACCAGCGGCTGCTCGTCCAGTGGCGGCTATGCCTTCAAGCGCCGTTACACCGATGCCACGACCGACAGCTACGTCCTCGTGACCATCAACGGCCCCGCGACCTTCACGGGCGTGCTCAACGGCACCTACACCGACTGCGTCACGGGCGACGTTAAGACCGTGACCAACGGCACCCTCACCACCACCTCGTGCAGCGGCAAGGGCAATATGCGCATCTATGTGCTCTCGACCAGCCTCACCCCCGCACCGGGCAAAATCGGCTCCGACGGTCCCTACCTGTACACCAGCAGTCCCAACGCCGGCACCGTGCTGAGTTATGACGGCACCGAGGAGGAACTGTCGAGCAACGACGGTGAAGGCAACGGCTCCACCCCCGTGACCGACCTGGAGCCCTACGAGCCCAGTTGTGAGGAGGACGACATGAGCGTGTTCCTGGAAACGGGCATGAACGTGGGCAGTGTGACCACCTGGGTGTGGAACAGCAGCACCAACTTCACGGGCGGCAACTGGCCGGGCCAGTCCATGACGCTGATGGGCACAACCAGCGACGGCTCGCGCAAAATCTGGAAATGGACCTATGAGGGCACCAACACCGGCGACCCCACGGGCATCATCTTTGTCACCGACGGCACCCAGACCAGCGACCTGACGTTCCGCAACCACGGCTACTACATTGACGGCACCTGGGACCATACCGTGACCAACTACACCTCGCCGGCGCCCACCCTGACCATCGACAAGGCCAGCGGCCAGTACGAGGGCAGTGTGACCGTCACCGTGACGGCCAGCGAGAGCGATGCTGTTATCGTTTACACCACCGACGGCACCATGCCCACGCCCAGCAGCCGCCAGGCCGTCGGACAGGTGCAACTCACGTTCACCGACAACACCGTGCTCACGGCAGGCGTGCTCTACGAGGGCAAGGTGCGCAACGTGGTGCAACGCGAGTACATCTTCCACGGCTTTGTGCCTTACACCGCGACGGTCTATGTCAAGGACCCGACTGTGGCCCCCAACAACTGGAGCAGCGTCTATGTCTACGCCTGGGACAGCGCGGGTGGCATCAGTGACAGCTGGCCCGGTGTCCATGTGACGGCAACCAAGGTGGTGCGTGGACAGCGTTTCTATTACCGCACCTTCACTGTTCCCAGCGAGGGCTATAGTTTCAATGTCGTGCTCAGCCAGGGCGACAGCGGTCATCAGAGTGTTGACGTGACTGGCATCAGCAAGGACATCTACCTTGAGATTACCTCCACGACCAACAAATACACCGTTGCCGACATCACCGACCAGTATGCCTTCCTGCTGGGTGACATGGACCGTGATGGCGAGTTGTCAATCAACGATGTGTCGGTGATGATTGATCTGCTCCTGGTCGGAGGTTACACGCCCGATGACCTGCAGGTGGGTGACATCGATGGTGATGGCGAATTGAGCATCTCGGATGTCGTCGCGCTCGTCGATATTCTCATCCAATAAACCAGCAAAATCACAAAAAAAGGATGATTTGGCATCGCTGAATCATCCTTTTTCTCCACTAAAGTGTTCCGTATGGGCCTATAATGCAGAAAAATACCCGTTTTCACTAATTTTAACGTGAAAATATTTTGCCAGTAACAAAAAGGGCACTAATTTTGCACCCGCAAAACAAGGTAATAATTTTTTTCATAAGGTAAAGATTCAGGAGATTGAAAAGTGACTCGTCGGGAGACGAGTCACTTTGATTTTGTATATGCCTTAATACTTCCTGGTTAAAAAAGGTTCGCGGATGCCAGTATCATAATAATCCGTATAATCCGCAGGCAAGAACAGTGAGCAGGGATGCCAAATTAGTTTAATTCGTGTAATTTGTAGTTTTAAGAAAGGACGCGGATGCCAAAATAGTTCTATTTGCGTAATTTGTAGTTTTCTAGAAACCCAAGCGGTTTACAGGATCACGCGACGCGCGTTGACGGGTTCGTTGACAAACACACTGGCCAGCGGGGAGAAGTGGTCAGGGTCCTCGGTGGTGAAGTATTCACACGAACCGCCGCGGCTGCAGTGGCGCTCGATTTCGGGATGACGGCGCAGGTAGTCCTCGAGGCTCTCGGCGACAATGGGTCCCTGCTGGACGACTTTCACTCCCTCAGGTATATAGCGGCTGATTTTGTTGATGAGCAGCGGGTAGTGGGTGCACCCCAGGATCACGGTGTCGATGTCATGGCATTCGTCCATGAGCAGGGCGATGTCTTTTTTCACGAAGTAGTCGGCGCCGTCGCCCTCGCTCTCGCGGTTCTCGACCAGCGGCACCCACATGGGGCAGGCGTGGCCGTGGACCTTGTAGTCGGGGTACATCCCTTCAATTTCGATGTTGTAGCTGCGGCTGGCGATGGTGCCGGGCGTGCCAAACACGCCGATGTGGCCCGTGTGCGTCAGTTCGCCGACGCGTTCCACCGTGGGGCGCACGACGCCCAGCACGCGGCGTTCGGGGGCCAGGGTGGGGAGGTCTTGCTGCTGGATGGTGCGCAGCGCCTCGGCCGACGCCGTGTTGCAGGCCAGGATAATCAGGTGGCAACCCTGGGCGAACAGGTGCTTGACGGCCTGCAGCGTGAACTCATACACCAGCTCGCGGGAGCGGGTGCCGTAGGGGGCGCGTGCGTTGTCGCCGATGAAGAGGTAATCGTACTGCGGCAGACGCTGCCTGATGTCGCGCAGGATGGTCAGCCCGCCAAATCCCGAGTCAAACACGCCGATGGGCGCTTGCTCGATGCCATTGTCATGTGTGATAGTTGCCATGTCGGTTAATTTGTGGCAAAGGTAGTGCATTTTTGCAGATTTTGTGTATCTTTGCAAGTTAAAATGTGATTACAGCCATGATGCAGCCGTTCAAGCCATATAGCCTCAACCTGCAAGGCCGTCTCGTGACCATCGACCGTCCGTGGGTGATGGGCATCATCAACGTCACGCCCGACTCGTTCTACAGCGGCAGCCGCGTCAACGACGAGCAGACGCTGGTGGCTAGGGTGGGGCAGATGCTTGCCGATGGGGCCGACGTCCTGGACATCGGCTCCTGCTCGACAAGACCGGGCAGCCAGTCGGTGGACGCTCAAGGCGAGATGGAGCGCCTGCAGTGGGCCTTGGACATCATTCGTCGCACCGCACCTGACGTCATCATCTCGGTGGACACCTACCGTGCCGACGTGGCCCGGCGCTGTGTGGAGGAGTGGGGAACCGACATCATCAACGATATCTCGGGCGGCACGCTCGATGAGGCGATGTTCGACACGGTGGCGCGCTTGCAGGTCCCCTATGTGCTCATGCACACCCGTGGCACCCCCGAGACGATGGCATCGATGACCGACTATGACGACGTGGCTGCCGACGTGCTCGAGTGGATGGCGCGCCGTATCGACACCCTGCGGCAGATGGGCGTGGCCGATGTCATCGCCGATCCAGGCTTCGGGTTCGCCAAGGACCAGGAGCAGAACTACCGCCTGCTGTCCTGCCTTGATGCCTTTCACGCGCTGGATGCGCCGCTGCTCGTGGGCGTGTCGCGCAAGCGCATGATTTACACGCCGCTGGAGTGTGGCCCCGACGAGGCCCTCAACGGCACCACTGTAGTCAACACCATCGCCCTGCAGCAGGGCGCACACATCCTGCGTGTGCATGACGTTAAGGCCGCTGCCGAGGCGGTGAAAATCACCACCCTGATGCGCCACTCGTCATGCCCCCGATTAACCAGTAATTAACACCTAGCGAATATAATGGGAAGTTCACTATTCACACTCTTCAGCATCAAGGACCTGATCGACATCCTGCTGGTGGCAACTTTGCTCTTCTACCTCTACAGGACGATGAAGAGCTCCGGGTCCCTCGACATTTTCATCGGCGTGCTGGCGTTTGTCGTCGCCTGGGCCGTGATGTACAAGCTGATGGACATGCGCCTCATCGGCACCATCATGGACAAGTTCATCGACATCGGCCTGTTCATTCTCGTCATCCTCTTCCAGGACGAGATCAAGCGTTTCTTGACCGAGCTGGGCTCGAGGCGGGGACTCAAATTCTTTGAGAAAATCTTCAGGAGCAAGACCGAGGTCGATGACGAGAAGCGGTGGATCATGCCTGTGGTCCATGCCTGCATGAACATGTCCAAGACCAAGACCGGTGCGCTCATCGTCATCGAGCGTGCTATCCCGTTGACCGACTATGAGCGCACGGGCGACATGATCAAGGCCGACATCAACTCGCGCCTCATCGAGAATATCTTCTTCAAGAACAGCCCCTTGCACGACGGCGCGCTCATCATTGCCGGCAACAAGATCATGAGTGCCGGTTGCATCCTGCCCGTTTCGCACGACACCAACATCCCCCGCTATCTGGGACTGCGGCACCGCTCGGCCCAGGGAATTACCGAGGTCACCGATGCCATCGCGGTCATCGTGAGTGAGGAGTCGGGAGGCATTTCCTATGCCTACAAGGGCGCCCTGCACACCCGCCTGAGCACTACCGACCTTGAGAACGCCCTGTCGGCCCTCGTCGCGAAATAATAAGCGGCGGGTGATAGCCACGCCCGTCAGGCGATAGTAATCATACTTAAAACTCACAACTTACAACTAATAAATGTTTGACATCGACGGAACATTGGTCAGCCTGGACCTCGTGGAGCGCTTCTTCTGCTGCGACCTGGACTCCTGTCTGGGCGCTTGCTGCATCGAGGGCGACTCCGGAGCGCCATTGACGCAACGGGAATACGAGACGCTCAAGGAAATTCTCCCCGAGGTGTGGAACGACCTGCTGCCGCAGGCACAGGAGCAGATCCGAGAGAACGGCGTCGCCTTCTTTGACGTAGAGGGCGAACTGGTCACCCAGCTCGTCGGGGGCGCCAACTGCGTGTTCTCCACCTATGCGCCCGGCGGCATGTGCCTGTGCGCCATCGAGAAGGCCTACCGCGAGGGGCGCATCAAGTGGCGCAAACCCATGTCCTGCTACCTCTATCCCGTGCGCATCAAGCGTTACGATGGGTATGACGCCGTCAATTACGACCGCTGGAAAATCTGCAAGTGTGCCGAGGTGCTGGGACGGCGCGAGGGCATCCGTCTCTATCAGTTCCTCAAGGAACCCCTCATCGAGCGCTACGGACAGCAGTGGTACGACACCCTTGTCGCTAACTGTGAACTCTATATCAAGGAATACCTCTCTTGAAAAAAATCATTTTTTTTATTGTCAGTTCAGGAATTTGTACTACCTTTGCACCGCTTTTCGTAATCTCTGGCAAGAAATAGTGTGGCTTGTGTATATTGCGAAGTGATTATTAACGAATTAAAAGATACAAACAATGGACTTGATTAAAGTTGCAGAACAAGCATTTGCTACGAACAAGCAGCACCCGCAGTTTTTCCCGGGTGACACAATCACGGTAGCATACCGCATCAAGGAGGGTAACAAGGAGCGTATCCAGCAGTACCGTGGTGTGGTAATCAGAATCACTGGTGAGGGTGAGAAGAAGCGTTTCACCGTCCGCAAGATCAGTGACAACATCGGCGTTGAGCGTATTTTCCCGCTCGAGTCTCCGTTTATCGACAGCATCGTTATCAACAAGCATGGTAAGGTGCGTCGCGCTAAGCTGTATTACCTGCGTGGTCTCACCGGTAAGAAGGCTCGCATCAAGGAGCGCCGTATCATCAAGAAGGACGAGGCTTAATCGCACCGCCACTCTTGAGAATATCAAAGCCGAAGGACCGAGGCATTCCTGCCCCGGCCCTTCTGTTTTTTTATGGTACCCTCATGTCCGACCCTGCAAAAAAGCAAAAATCTCCTGCATTTATTGTTGCGATATCAAAATAATGTGTAACTTTGGGGCACAGAGAGAGCCGAGTCGCTTGAAAGGAAGTAGGCACATAACCACTTAATACAGGATATTTTATGGATGAAGAATTAAAGAATGTGGAAGAACCCGCAGCCGAGGAAGTGAAGAACGAGACTGGTGACATCTTTGACCAGATGAAGGAGATGTTCGGTGACGCTGCTAACGAGGGTGCTAATTTGTTCGACAGACTCAAGAGCGCGTTCGAGGGCAAGGAGGGCGAACCCGGCTTCTTTGACAAAGCCAAGGAAATGCTCGACGGCAAGGAAGGCGAGCCCGGCGTGCTCGACCAGCTCAAGGAGATGCTGAACAAGGGTACCACTGCCGCTGGCGAAATGAGCCAGGACTTCCTGGAGAAAGCCAAGGTGATGTTTGAGACCAAGGAAGGCGAACCCGGCCTGCTCGATAAAATGAAAGAGATGTTCGGCGAGGGCGCCACAGCTGCCGGTGAGATGATGGATAAGGCTAAGGACTTTGTCGAGAAGGGCACCGCTGCCGCTACCGAGGTGGCACAGGACCTCTCGAAGAAGGCCAAGGAGGCTTTTGAACCCAAGGAGGGCGAGGAGAGTGTGCTTGACAAAGCCCAGGACACCCTCAACGATGCTGCCGAAGCCGCCGGTAACGTGGTGGAGAAGGTCGAGGACTTCTTGAAGGACGCCTTCAACAAGCCCAATGACGGCGAGGGCCAGGCCTAACAGCTGCCGCTGAAAACAACGAATTACGCGAGTAAACGAACATCGGGCGGATGCCGATTCGTATCATTCGCGTAATTCGTGGTTTACTAAATGGGCTTACACTCAGTAAAGATGAAAAGAGGAGCCTTGCCGGAGGGTTTTGCGGGTTCTGCTCTCCATTTGGCTCTGAATAGTGTTTGAAGAACCTACCTTATGTAACCAAAATGAAAAGTTATCTTACATTTCTCTCGTTCAGTCTGCTGGCGGTGTGTATGCTGGCTCAGACTCAGTTCACTTCAGGAAAATTCAAGTATGAAGTGATCGAAGGCACCGACAACATGGTGCAGATTATTCCCAAAAGCAATTCCGAGAGCGGGGCAGGCTACAGCAACCTTGTCTCGTCCGATTTCAAGACCTCGGTGACCTACGATGGCGTGACCTACTACGTGGTGGGTATCGGTGCCAACGCATTCTACAAGTGCAAGCTCAACGAACAAGCCATCCTGCAGTTGCCCGAGGGCATCATCTTCATCGATGAGGGGGCATTCTCCTATACCGAGATGGGCTCGTTGAAGATGCCCACGACCTTGCAGTTCATTGCCGAAACGGCCTTCAACGACAACAAGTTGGCAGGAATGACCGTGCTGGCCGACAATCCCTATTTTGCACACTTGGCCTCGACGCAGAGCAATGTCACCTACACCCTGCTCACCAATAAGGAGAAGACCAAAATCATCGCCGCCCCGGGTGCCAAGCCCACACAGTTCAGCGCCGGCGGCACCACCTACCTCACGTCAATCACCATTCCTGACCAGATTACCGAGATTGGCGACTACGCTTTCTATGGCAATCCCACGCTCAAAACGGTGAATTTCCATGCTGGCATCACGCGCATCGGCATGGGTGCCTTCTACGGTACGCAGCTCACTAAGGTGAACATCCCCAATCCCGAGTGCGTGATCGGCAACAGTTGCTTCAGCAACAGCCAGGTGGGCAGTGTCACATTGCCTCAGGGCATGAAAAAACTGGGCCGTCACGTGTTCTTCTACTGTCCCAATCTCACCAGCCTCACCCTGCCCGAGGGCATGGAGGAAATCGGTCTGATGTGCTTTGCCAGCTGCTCGCTCACCAGCGTGAACTTGCCCAGCACGATGGTCAAGCTCGACAGCTGTGCGCTCCAGGACAACCCGTTCACCAGCATCAACCTCAAGAATGTCAAGTTCGTGGGACGACAGGCGTTCAGCCAGTGTACCAACCTCACGACGGTCACTGGCAACGGCATGCTCGAGGAGATTGACGGAGCGGCCTTTACCCGTTGTGCCCTCACTACAGCTTATCTGCCCGAGGGGCTGTTGACCATCAACATGAATGCCTACTTCCGCTGCCAGAACATGAATTCGTTCACCGTTCCCACGACGGTAACCACCATCACTGGTAACCCCTGTGTGGGAGCAACGGCGTTAACCGCATTTGCTGTGGCCGATGGCAGTGAGTATTTCGCAGCCTATGACGGTTGTCTCTATGCCACCGGCGGCTCTACCGTCAAACCCGAGTCGAGCCGTGCCGACGGCGATGTGCCCGCAGGACTGACTGCACTGGTGGGCGTGCCCACCGGCTGGCAGCAAAGCGTGCTGCGGGTGCCCGAGGGTGTGACCGTCATTGCCAACCAGGCAGCGCGTGAGGCCACTTCCATCACCGAGGTGGAACTGCCCTCGACGCTCGTCGAAATCCGTCCCAGCGCCTTCAGCAGCATCACTGGCATTAACAAGGTAACCTGCCTTGCCACCACACCGCCAGTCAGCGGCGGCTACTTTACCGACGCGGTTTACGAGAATGCCACCCTGTATGTGCCCATGCGCAGTCTGGAACTCTACATGAATGCCGAGGGATGGAGCAACTTCCAGCACATCGAAGGCCTTGATACCGGTGATGACTCTGGCCTGATAGGCGATGTCGACAACGATGGCGAAGTGGCTATCAGCGACGTGTCGGCTTTGATCGATTACCTCTTGGGCAACAACGATGACATCTGCACCGCCTGCGCCGATGTCGATGGTGATACCTTCATCACGATTGCCGATGTGAGTGCCCTTACCGACATGCTGCTTGGCAACAACTAACCCGTCTTTGCTCAAACCACTGAGCGGCGTGACGAAAGCAAACGCAATGAAAACGGCTGAATCCTGTTGGGGTTCAGCCGTTTTTTATCTGTTCAAGGTGTGTCAGTCTATAAAGCACAGAGTGATGTCACCGTAGCACTCGATGCGGCGGTCGCGCAGGAAGGGCCACCAGCGCCTCACCTGCTCACTGCGCTCCAAGGCGATCGGAGTGGAGCAACGGCTAGCCGAGGAATACATCTCGCCCGAACAGCTGCGTCAGATCGTTGTCACCGCCCTGCTGGGCAACCAGGTGCCCATTCAGTCGCTGCGTGACATTGTTGACCTGATGCGCAAGAACGAGACCTCGTTCCCGCACTTCCGCAATTCAAACACTTACAAACTCTTCGAGCCCCCAGTGTTCGAGAACAAAAAGAGAGCAAATGGGTACTGGTTCTAAGCACTAATATCCCAAAAAAGATGTATCTTTGCATATTCAAAAGGAAATCCATATGACGAAAATCATTCAGTATATTTATTATAGAATTGCGAGTGTAGCATGGAACGCAAGGTCTTG
>JAEEGI010027531.1_pt1 | contig 10867 bp, 7 predicted proteins | sample 8958751 | NCBI WGS metagenome assembly JAEEGI01 (sample SAMN16246545, study PRJNA631951) | gut metagenome | biome: gut microbiome; feature: rumen; material: KS-attached | host: Bos | place: Iran: Karaj | collected 2018-10 | reverse complement strand
GTGGCGGTCGTTGACGTGTTGCGCCTCGCTGACGAATTTGCCGGTGGCGAAAAGCTCCTCGACGAAGACCTCGAAGAAGAAGACATCGCAAACCTGCTCATCCAGCAGATTGAATTCTGCAACACGATTATTTTGAACAAGGTCGATGCGCTGAGCAAACACGACTTGGAACACGTAAAAGCCGTTGTGAAGGCCTTGCAGCCGACCGCCAAGATGATCGAGACGAACTACGGCAAGGTCGAAATGAAAGATATTCTCGACACGAAGCAGTTCGACTTCAACAAGGTCGCCGAATCTAGCACTTGGGCCATCAAGCTCAACGAAGAAGGTCACGACAACCCTTCGACTAGCTCAGGGACCGACCACGATGACGATGATGATGACGATCATGACGAACATGAACATCACCACCACGACCATGACGATGACCACGAGGAGCATGAACACCATCATCACGACCATGATGAACACGAACATCATCATGACCACGACGACGAAGACCACAGCCACTGCGACCATGAACATGGCGTTTGCCACTGCGGCCACCACCACGACAAGGATCATCCGCATGGCGACGAATATGGCATCAGCACGTTTGTCTATGAAGACCACCGTCCGCTGAACCGCGAAAAGTTTGAAGCGTTCCTCGACGATTATCCGACGAGCATCATCCGCACGAAGGGTCTCATCTGGTTCAGCGACGAGCGCAGCGAAAGCTACTTGTTCGAACAGGCCGGCAAGCAGGCCTCCGCCCAGAATTTTGGACGCTGGTTCGCCGCCGAAAGCGAAGCCGAGCAGAAGCGCATTCTCGCCGAAAATCCGCAGCTCCAGAAAATCTGGGACGAAAAGTACGGCGACCGCATCATCCGCTTGGTGTTCATCGGACAGCACATGGACAAGAAGGCAATCATCAAGGTCATGAACGACTGCTTGGATGATTAGTCATTGGTCATTAGTTTGTAAGACGAGAATTCCCGCGATTGAATAATCGCGGGAATTTTTACATTAAATTCTTCTTTAATACTTCAACAATTTTCGCGGAATAAACAGCTTGGGAAGACGGAGCCAAAAACGTAGCGAGAAGTTGAATACTTTTGGAATGAGACGAATCGCATCTAGTTTATCCTGAGCAGCCACTGCGGAAAACCAGTTCGATTTCCAGGCTCGGACCGCTTTTTTGTACAGCGGGTGCGTGCTGTAATTGTCCGCCAGGATACGCAGAATTTCACTGTAAATGCGGTCGTGATTCACGTGCAAATTATCGCCGTGTTCGCGGTAATAACAGCAAACAAAATCGGGCGAAACCGGTTGCGGCCCGTAATTAAAGAGAATTTTAAGATAAAGCGGATAATCCTCGAAAAAATACCGCATGTCGTAGCCGCCAATCGCAAGAATTTTTTCACGCACGAACATTTCGGCACAGCCATGCAAAGCCTTTAGGCCCAAGAACGATTCCTCGAAAGCCACCTGCGGCACGCTGCGGAGGTAACGCGCATCCATTTCCGTCCCAACTTTGTCGCCTTCGTACAGCGGAACGACTTGGCCAAAGCACGCCACCGCATTCGGGTGCTGGTCTAAGAAGTCGCTCTGCTTTTTGAGACGTTCTGGCGGCATGATATCGTCTGACGAAAACGAACAAACGTATTTGCCCTTAGCCATAGAAAGAGCCTCAGCAAATGTAGCCGTAGCCCCTTTATTCGGACGATGGACGTAAGCAAAACCAAGTTCTAGCGACAAGCGTTTCAAAATTTCCGGGGAACGGTCTTTGCTACCGTCATCGACGACAATCAATTCAAAATCAACGCCAGTCTGCGACATCACGGAACGCACCGCCTTTTCGACATACGGTTCGTGATTGAAACTTGCAATGATAACAGAAACTTTCGGTGCCATGTGCTAACAATTTAATTTATTTCCGCAAGAACAAACAAAAAAATGCATTGATCCTATGGTTCGGCAATGCACACCAACCATCGCGGCGCTCCAGGATGACAAAAAAACAACAGTCTCTCGTCTTTGTCCTTTCGCTTCTCCCCACAAAGGATAACTCAACTAAGGCAATAAATTGCCGAGTTTCGTATAGCTCAAGTCCCAAATGCTGATCTCGGTCATGCCCAAGCGAGCTTGGTCGCGACTCTCGATCTACGCATTTGTCATCTACCCCCTCCCCCACTTCAACCGGCTAACGATTATTAGCGAAGCTACAAGCGTGAGGAAATTTTCTACGGCATACGCCATCATCGGGCCATTAAATTCATACAGTTTCACAAAGATGTACGTGCCACCCGCAAGGATAAATTGCGAACAAATTTCAAGCGTCAGGAATTTTTTCGTTTCACGCCGCGCAATCAGCACAAGCCCAAGAGCCCAACCGCCCACGCGGAAAAAATCGCCCAACAGCTGCAACATCATGTAATCGGCAGCCCCCGCATACGACGACGAGAGCATCACCGACACAAGAAGCGAACGCCCAAAGTAAAGTACCGCAACCGCCACAAACGCAAGCGCCATCGTTTTGAAGAAAATCGGGCGGAACAAGCTCCAGAATTCCGACTTCGTCATGGCCGCAGAAACTTTAGGCAAAATAATGACGCAGAGAATCGCCGAAAAGAACGCCGTCAGAAAATCAGAAATTTTCCAAATGCCCTGCCAGATGCCTGCCGCATTCCAGCCCAAATTTTCGCCCACAGTGACACGCATGAACGTGAGCACCACTGGAGTAAGGACCATCGGGACAATTCCCATCAACGCATACGAAAACCACGGCGAACGGATATCAAGAGCGGTTTTGCGGATTTCGTTCAAACTAAATCCAGCTCGTGACGCAATTTGCACTGCAAAAATTCCCGCAATAATGGACTGTGTCGCCACAATGGAAAGGACACTAAGCCGTTCCGTATAAAGAAAAAACGCCACCCAAAGCATTTGCCACAACGAAGCCACCATGTTGATAACCGCCCATCTGCGGTAACGCCCAAGCCCGTTCATCACAGACGACGTAATCGTAATAATGTTCATTGCAAAAACGCCCGGCAATGCAAAGATAATCGCCGCTTGCACCAAACGCGGATGAATTTCTGGGAAAAACTTTTCTAGCGGAAGCGTAAAGCAAAGGACAAGAGCCACAGCAAAAGTCCCAATGCTAGCAAATGTCGTCAGGCGAAAGCCGCCTCGCCACACGCCACGCAGTTGTTCCAAATTATTCTTATTTTGTGCAGAAAGGCTCACCCAACCGTTTTGCAGTGCAAGCGAAGATGTCGCCTGCCCCACCGTCATAAAATTCATAAACTGCCCGACGCATGCAAACGCTGTAGGCGAAAGATAAATAGCAAGCAATTTATTGACAACGAACACTCGCAAGGCGTTCAAGAACGTCACCATTCCAGAACCCAAAAACGCTTTTTTAAAATGCACAGTATCAGACTTCATCATATTTCACCATGTATAGATTGCTTCGTCACTTCGTTCTTCGCAATGACGTGTAAAAAAATTGCACCCAAAGACAAGATTGTTCTTTAAAACGCATTGATTGCATCAATCACTTTGGACACTTCATCGTTCGTGAGCACAGGACTCATGGGAATGCTCAAAATCGTTTTCGCCATAGCCTCTGCAACAGGATATTCGCCGCCAAATTTCCCGGCGTAAGCCTCTTGCAAATGAGGTGGAATCGGGTAATGGATAAGCGTCCCGATGTTACGTTTTTCTAGGAACTTTTGCAAGTCGTCACGAGATTCTTCGCTTTTCAAGCGAACGACGAACACGTGCCAGACATGCTCCGACGGTGTTCGCGGAAACTCCGGCAACATAACCTTCGGATTCTTGATTTCACGGCAATAGCGCTCCGCAATTTTACGACGGAGGTTGTTCGAATCATCCAAATGCGGAAGTTTCGCAAGCAAAAGTGCGGCCTGTATTTCGTCCAAACGAGAATTTACGCCTTTAAATTTATTCACATACTTTTGCTCGGAGCCGTAATTGCCAAGGGCACGGACGACTTTTGCGACATCCGCGTCGTTCGTCAAAACCATCCCCGCATCGCCAAGCGCACCCAAATTTTTCGTCGGATAAAAGCTGAACGCAGCCGCAGAACCAAACGTCCCCACAGAGCGACCATCGACGAGACGAGCACCATGAGCTTGTGCGCAATCTTCAAAAAGAAGCATTCCATGCAAATTTGCGAACTTGCAAATTTCATCCATCGCACACAGTCGCCCGTACAAATGAACGACCAGAATACCGCGGGTTTTCGCGCCACAAGCATCTTTCAACCGCTCCGGATCCATGTTGAAGTTTTCGTCAGGTTCCACAAGAACAGGCTTGAGTCCAACAGCGCTCACGGCAAGAATCGTCGCGATGTACGTATTCGACGGCACCAGAATTTCATCGCCTGCATGCAAGCGCCCCAGTTCCATCGACGCACGCAGCATGAGTGACAAAGCGTCCAAGCCGTTCCCCACTCCGACGGCATATTTAACGCCGCAATATTCCGCAAACGCCTGCTCAAAACGTTCTCCGAACCGCCCGCGAATAAACCACCCCGAATCCACGACATCTATCGCGGCCTGACGCAACTCGTCATTGTAAGGTTCGTTCAATCGTTTCAAGTCCAAAAAGGGAACCATTGCAAAAACTCCTTTAGGGGGCAGGTATCAGGTTTTAGGTTACAAAACCAATTATAAAATAAAAAAAATCGGCTCCGATAAACGGAACCGATTACTGAGCTACGAAGGGCTCGAACCTTCGACCCACGCCTTAAAAGGGCGTTGCTCTACCAACTGAGCTAGTAGCCCGAGCAAGTCCAAATATAGTAAATCATTTTCTTATTGTAAAGGCATCACAGCATGTAATAAATAAAAAAAATGAAAGAGACACATTAAAAAATACCTATCCTACACGTTATACTCAAAAATGTCCTTAATTTTTTTATAAATTTGCATCATGGATTTAATGAAAAAACTTTCAGCAATTGCGATGTGTGCTCTTACGTGTTCGGCAGCAGAACTTGGCTATTTTACAAAACACGACGCAGGAAAAGAAGCTTTTTCATTCTTATCGGCTTTTGACAGCCCCCGCAATGCGGCACTTGAAAAATCGGCGGCGGCTCACCCCTCCACCGACCCGACCATCACGCAGTTGAACCCTGCCGCAGTCTTTATCGCCGACAATAAAAAACGCGTTGCAGCATTCCACTGGCAGACAGGCGAATACGCAAGCAACGTGGGAACGCTCTCGTTCACGACACAGTTCGACAAATACGTCGTGCAAGTTTCGTACAACTGGAGTTCCGTCGGCACAATCGAAGGCTACAACGAGCTAGGAGAACCAACAGGCAAAGAGTACAATCCGTACAGCCAGCTCGCAACCGCAACGGTCGCATTCCCGATGAAACATATCCGCTTCGGTGCGACCATCAAATTCGCCTCGGACAACTTGACCGACGAAAGCGGAGACCAGACAGCCATGGCCGCTGCATTTGACTGGGGCTTGACCTGGATGTCCGACACGAAAAACTACGGTTTCTCGTTTGTCGCAAGAGATTTCGGAGCCGTGCTACGCGGTTACGTCAAGAAAAATGCCGACGACAACTACCAGCTATCGCAGACATTCGCCTTTGGCGGATTCCTCAAGCCTCGCAGTATCCCGCGTTTGACTTTATTCGCTGAAGCCGACTTTCCGCGTTACGCAGAACCGGACTTGAACCTCGGTGCCGAATACGCTCTTGGCGAATATTTCCGCATTCGCGGAGGTTTCACGCGCACATGGCTGGACCTCTCCCGCGACATCAAGAGCCTAGCTTCCTCCGCTAGCAGGCCGGACGAGACAAACGAAGGCCGCTTGTTCAGCTTAGGCCTTGGCTACACATCTAGCCTATTCGCTTTCGATTACGCGTTCTCCTACCTCCCCGAAAGCTTAGGTTACGAACATAGGCTGGGACTGCGCGTTGAGTTTTAATCCTTCGAGATAAGCTATGCGGCAGTTCGATGTCTTTGTGTTCAGCGAAAGCTTTGACGAAAGCGACGAGCTGCACCGGAACAAAATCCAACCGCCATTCACGGACGCAGAACTCGGCTGGTTCTTTACAAACGATTGGAACAAGCATTTAAACGAAATCGAAGGGGAATGGGTTGTTTTCGCACACCCGGGCATCAAGATAGACCGTGAATTTTTGAATAACGTTGCAGACGTAACGGATAGTTTTCCGATGGTCGATGCATTCGCCCCGAGGATTCGCATAGAGCAAAGCTGCAGCTCCCATGCAAAAAGATTCCTCAGCGGCTATCTGCTGAAACGCCCGCTGAAAGGCTCCGGCTTTGTAGAGATTGATGAAAACTCCCCCATGCGCTATGTCGCAGCACCACACCCCCACCTCGCCGTTTTCTCAAGACGCATCATCCAACGCACAGGCGGTTTCGACACGACGCTCCCGGCAAACGCAAGGCTTGCGGACTACACGCTCCGCATGATGCACGCCGGCGGCAAGATGTTCTCCGTGCCCTACTTAGTGGCACAAGCTGAAAATTCCATCGCAAACAGCAGCATGCCGCACTTGCCATCTGGAACTGCGCAGGAATCGCAGCAAGGAACCGCCGAAGATTTACCGCATGGTTCCGCCGAAGAATCGTCGGCCAGAAGTTCCGCAACGAAATCCACCACGTGCGATGATGCGCCGGACTTAAGCTCCACTGCAATTATTTTATCCAAAGCATTCGGATTAGAAGCCTCCTTGATGTTTGCGCTCCACCACCCAAGCGTTATTCCAACGCTACTGCGCAACCGCAAAGAGCGTAAGGAAAAACGCAAAGCAGCGACACTCCTTTCAAAGCTCAAAGCGGAATTTTTGAAAGAAGTGGTTAGTGGCTAGACGAGAGACGAGAGACGAGAGACGAAAGACGAGAGACGAAAGAGGGAAACTTTTAGGCTCGTCATCCTGAGCTACGCGAAGGATCCAGTAAATTCTAGACATAACTGGATCCATCGACTCCACAACGTTCCGCTCAGGATGACACCACACAGCCAACTTTCCACCGCCAACAATCCCCCATACCCCAAAGGGAGCCGCAGGCGACCGAGCCCATTGCTCATACCCTCACTGGATCCCCTCCCTGACGGTCGAGGATGACACTTCCTACAGCCAACCGCCTACTTCCTACTGTCTACCGCCTACTGTCTACCGCCTACTGCGCCGAAGGCGCAAAAAAAGAACCCCGCCGCATTGGCGAGGTCCGAAAGATTTTCTAGCGGAGGTGCGGGAAACAATTTGCTTAACGCGTTACGCCCGCACCACTAACACTATTCAAAAATCTTACTTGGTGATCACGCGGGCCATTTCGCAAACCTTGTTGCTGTAGCCCCATTCGTTATCGTACCATGCGCAAACCTTCACGAAGGTCGGGTCGAGCTGGATGCCAGCCTTGACGTCGAAGATGGAAGTGCGAGCGTCGTTGCGGAAGTCCGTAGAAACGAGAGTTTCTTCGGTGTAGCCGAGGATGCCCTTGAGTTCGCCTTCAGAAGCTTCCTTCATAGCAGCGCAGATTTCAGCGTAGGTAGCCGGCTTTTCGAGTTCTGCAGTGAGGTCAACGAAGGACACGTCAGAAGTCGGAACGCGGAGAGACATACCGGTGAGCTTGCCATTGAGTTCCGGAAGAACCTTGCCCACAGCCTTTGCAGCACCCGTAGAAGACGGGATGATGTTTTCGAGGATGCCACGGCCACCGCGCCAGTCCTTCATGGACGGGCCGTCAACGGTCTTCTGAGTAGCAGTTGCAGCATGAACGGTGGTCATGAGGCCGCGCTTGATGCCGAACTTTTCGTGGAGAACCTTGGACATCGGAGCCAAGCAGTTCGTGGTGCAGGAAGCGTTAGAAATGATGTCCTGGCCAGCATAGGTCTTGTCGTTCACGCCATAGACGAACATCGGAGTGGAGTCCTTGGACGGAGCAGACATGATGACCTTCTTGGCACCAGCGGTGATGTGCTTGCGAGCGAGTTCGTCGGTCAAGAAGAAGCCAGTGGATTCGACGACGACGTCAACACCGAGAGCACCCCAAGTGATGTTCAGCGGATCGCGTTCTGCGAAGATCTGGATCTTGTTGCCATCAACGATGAGGTAGTTCTTATCGCCAGCTTCGAAGGAAACTTCGTGCTTGAATGCGCCATGAACGGAGTCGTACTTGAGCATGTAAGCGAGATAGTCAACAGAGAGGAGGTCGTTGATACCGACAACCTGAATGTCGTTAGAGAAGTTTTCCACAGCAGCGCGGAACACCATACGGCCGATACGACCGAAACCATTGATACCGAGTTTGAGAGCCATTATTGGATCCTTTTTTATATTGTGAAATGTTTGCACCCCCACACGGGGAACGCTCAACTGCAACCAAATCTATTAAAATTTTTTTTAATTGTCCACTCATTCAAATAAAAATTTAATCGAATTGGACTTTTTTTTTAAACGGATTTCCTAATTTTGTGACGCTCACCCCGAACCGAATAAAAGGAAAAAGTATGAGTGAAGACATTTTGGCAAAAATCGTGCGGATGCGTCGCGAAGATATCGAACGACTCGGATTGAATTTCGGCATAGAAATCCCGAAAGCACGCCGCGTCGGTCATACGGAATTCCTCGGTAACGCAGGGGCGATTCTCGAAGTCAAGCGGGCATCGCCATCGAAAGGCGATATCGCTCCGGACCTCAATCCGGTGGCGTTGGCGACGACTTATGCCGAAGCTCATGCACAAGCTGTTTCGGTGCTGACCGAGATGAATTTTTTCAAGGGAACGCTCCGCGATTTGATTGCAGTGGCGGACTTGATGGAAAATCGCCGTCAGCAGGGGTTGCATGCCTGTGCCGTGCTCCGCAAGGATTTCCTCTTGTACGAAGACGAAATCGACATCGCCTACCGCTGCGGTGCAGACGCAGTTTTGCTCATCGCCCGCATTTTGGATGACGATCAGTTAGTCAAGATGGCCAAGCGTGCCCAAAGTTTTGACATGCAGGCATTCGTCGAAGTCCGCGAAACGGACGACCTGCGAAAGCTCAAGCTTGTAACAGACGCACTCGGCGAAGCAGCAGCCAAGACCATAGTCGCCGGAGTCAATTCGCGCGATCTCGCCACGTTCCACACCGACCCGCTCGTTCCGGCATCCATCCGCAGCAGGCTCCCCGCCAAAGCAGTCTTTGAATCGGGCATCCACAGTGGTGCCGATGCCGCATACGCCCGCAGCCTCGGATTTACCGGCATCCTCGTCGGTGAAGCTGTCGCCAAGAATCCGCCGCTCGCAAAAGATGTCGTGAGTTCGTTCGAAGGCGGATGCGAAAACGCATGTGGCAAATTCTGGAAGGAATACGCCGAACGCCGTGATGCCAAAAGATTGTCCGCTAAGTTCCCTGAGCTTGCCGAAGGGAACATGCAGCCTCATCCGCTTGTGAAAATCTGCGGCATCACCCGCGAAGAAGACGGCCTCCTTGCCGCCGAACTCGGTGCCGACTTGCTCGGATTCGTGTTCAGCACCACCAAGCGCCTCACCACCGAAGAATTCGTACGAAACTTCGCTGAAAAAATTCGCTTGTGTCATCCTGAGCCATTCGACAATACTTCGACAAGCTCAGCATACCAGCTCAGGGACCTAAATAAGGTTGGTGAGCCTGTCGAACCACTTCTCGTCGGCGTGATTACCGACCCGAATTCCCTCGAAGGCCAAACCGCCATCAAGCTCGCCCGCGAAGGCATCCTCGACGCAGTACAATTCCACGGCATCGCCGCAGATCATAACAACGACTACGCTCACTACTGCGCGGTCCGCATAGGCGAAGATTCCGACTTCGAACAAGTGGCCTCCCTCCGCAAAAATGGCGAACCCCGCGTTCTCCTCGATGCAAAAGTCGAAGGCATCCCCGGCGGCACCGGCAAGACCATCCCCGAATCGCTCCTCCGCGAAAAAGCAGGCGATTTGCCGCTGTGGCTTGCAGGCGGCATCAATCCCGAAAACGTCGCCACCCTCTGCGAAAAGTTCCACCCCGAACTCATCGACGTTTCCAGCGGCGTGGAAGATGAACCCGGCATCAAGAATCACGACAAGATGCGAGCGCTGTTTGCGGCAATTTCCGCCGTAAAATAACATTCACAAAACCGCAAATTTCGAAAAAGCCTATCTGCAAAGGTAGGCTTTTTTGGCATTAAATCGTTCCCCTACCACTATATTAGTACGCCAATTTAAAAATTCGGGTCCAAGACATTACTAAAAATTTACAATAAAAATATAATTAACCTATTGACAGACAACAAGTTACAGTATATATTGATATACGTAAAGGTGAAATCGGTAATCCACTCAGACCGCTTGCGGGAGGGGTTCCCGTAAAACGGAACGGATTTGCTGGTTTCATCAAGTGTTTGCTAATATGGCTTCCGGAACATACCGGAAGTCTTTTTTTTATTTTTTCTCTAGCAGCAATCGTTGCTAAAAAACATTTTATTTGAGGAAACTTCATGGACGCTACGCTTTGCTCTTGCGAAAAAAACTCGGCAGCAGCCGGATCCGATTGCAAGAGAAACTTTGAATTTACCGAAAGCATCGCAGCTATGGACTGGGGAAAAGGCACAACCTACGTATTCGGCCATAAAACACCCGATGTCGATGCGGTCGCCTCGTCGTTGAGCTACGCCGCTCTCATGCGGGCCTTGGGGCATAACGCCGTTGCAAAGGTTTCCAGCCCCGTCAATCGCGAAACAGCCTTTATCGCAAAACGATTCGGCTTTGAACTCCCTGAACTGATGAAATCCGTCGAACCCGGCACACGCCTGATTCTCACCGACCACGCCGAATTCGCACAGTCCGTCGATGGGGCAAGAGAGGCCAAGAT
>JAEEGI010027530.1_pt1 | contig 10868 bp, 6 predicted proteins | sample 8958751 | NCBI WGS metagenome assembly JAEEGI01 (sample SAMN16246545, study PRJNA631951) | gut metagenome | biome: gut microbiome; feature: rumen; material: KS-attached | host: Bos | place: Iran: Karaj | collected 2018-10 | reverse complement strand
TGCACGGTGTGGGCGCGTCGGTGGTGAACGCCCTTTCCAAGTGGACCGTAGTGGAGGTCTTCGTCGACGGGAAGCATTATTATCAGAGATTCGAGTCATACGTTAAGGACAGGAAGATATACGCGGGAGTCCCGGTAGAGCCATTAAAGGTCATAGGGACATCCCAGAAGAGGGGGACAAGGACGACGTTCCTTCCCGACGATGATATTTTTGACGAGACGGAGATACACTTTGACCGTGTAGCAAAAAGGCTCAAGACTCTGGCATACCTTGTCGACGGGGTGACGATAACCCTTACCGACAAAAGGCAGTCGCCCGAGAAAAAGGTCGAATTCAATTATCTGGGAGGCCTGTCGGATTTCGTTCTCTCGATGACCGACGTAAAGACACCAATAAACGAGATACCGATAAAGATAGAAGGGGAGAAGGACGGTATAAAGGTCTCTGCGGCACTGCAGTATACGGAGCAGACCGACGAGAGCATCTTTTCATTCGTCAACAACGTGGCGACACCCGACGGCGGCACACACGTCACCGGCTTCAGGAGCGCTGTCACGAAGACCCTTACGGATTATCTGCAGAACTCGAAGGAGAAGATAAGCTTCGAGAGCGAGGACTTCAGGGAGGGGCTCACGGCTGCGGTATCCATAAAGATAAAGAACGCCCAGTTCGAAGGGCAGACAAAGACCAGGCTCGGAAACGTTCAGGCGCGTACCGCTGTGGAGTCGGTGGTGCTTGAAGGCTTAAGCGCGTATTTTGCCGACCTCAATAATGCGCAGGTATGCCAGAAGATAGCGGAAAAGGCGATAAACGCGGCAAAGGTGAGAGAGTATGCGAAGAAGGCGAAACAGGTAGCAAGGGAGAAGCTCAAGGCTGACTCTGCCCCGCTCGTAGGCAAGCTCTCTTCGTGTACGGGAAGGGACTATAAGAAAAACGAGCTCTTCATCGTCGAAGGAGACAGCGCGGGAGGCAGCGCTAAGACGGGAAGGGACAGGAAGTTCCAGGCGATACTGCCTTTAAGAGGCAAGCCGCTCAACGTCGAGAAAAAGAGGCTGGAACAGGTCCTTGCGAACGAGGAGTTCAGATCGCTCATAACGGCTCTCGGCTGCGGGCTCGAGAACAGCTTCAACATAAAGAACCTGAAATATGGCAAGATCATAATACTTGCCGACGCCGATCAGGACGGAGCGCATATAAGGGCGATCCTTCTGACGTTCTTCTTCAGATACTATCCCGAGCTGATCCAGGAAGGTCACGTGTATATAGCACAGCCGCCTCTTTACAGCGTATCCAAGAGGAAAATGAAGACCCAGTACGCGCATACTGAAAAACAGCTCGAGCAGCTGAAGAAGGATATGGGCAGAGGCTGTGAGGTGAAGCGCTTCAAGGGTCTGGGAGAGATGAACCCCGAGGAGCTCTGGGAAACGACGCTCAATCCCGAGAACAGGGTGCTTTTAAGGGTCGAGGTCCAGGACAGGCTCGAAGCGGACAACCTGGTAACGAAGCTCATGGGCGATGACGCGAACCCAAGAAGAGAGTATATAAACGAATTTGCGGATTTCAACAAGAAGGACAATTTTGTCGCGGATATCTGAGAAGAAAGTTTTAGGATATGGAAAAGAACGAGATAGTAACTACAGCGCTTGAAGATGTGATGCATGAATCGTTCATGCCTTACGCCGAATATGTCATACTTGAAAGAGCTCTGCCTAGGGTCGAGGACGGGCTCAAGCCTGTCCAGAGAAGGATACTGTATTCCATGAACGAGAAGCAGATCTATCCTGACGGGAAGGATGTCAAGTGCGCCAGGATCGTCGGGGATACGATGGGAAATTACCATCCTCACGGCGACAGCTCTATATATGAGGCCCTTGCCAGGATGGCACAGACTTTCTCGATGAGGAACGTCCTCATAGACGGACACGGGAACTTCGGGACCATAGACGGAGACAGCCCTGCCGCGATGAGATATACGGAGGCAAAACTTGCTCCCCTGGCCATGGAGATGGTAAGGGACATAGAGAAGGACACCGTGGATTTCACGCTGAATTTCGACGATACCGCGAAGGAGCCCGTGGTCCTGCCTTCAAGATTCCCGAACATGCTCGTCAACGGAGCGACGGGCATAGCCGTAGGCATAGCGACGAACATACCCCCGCACAATCTCGGGGAAGTGATCGACGGGACGGTGCTCAGGATGAAGAACCCGAGGTGCACCCTTGACGATATGATGAAAGTCATAAAAGCCCCCGATTTCCCTACCGGAGGGATAATCATGGGAACCGAGGACTTAAAGGAGGCATACGCCACAGGAAGAGGCAAGATCAGGCTCCGGGCTAAGGTACAGATCGAGAAGGAAAAGAACGGCAAGCAGAAGATCGTCGTCTCGGAGCTTCCTTTTGAGATCCGCGAAGGGGCGATGTTAAAAAAGATAGATGCTTTAAGGGAATCGAAAAAAGAGATGTTCCAGGGCATCGATTCCATAAAGTCGGAAACGGACAGGACCGGCATCAGGGGAGTCATAGAGCTTAAGAAGGGAGCCAACGCACAGAAGATACTCGACTGTCTCTACAAGTATTCGGATCTTCAGATAACCTACGGCATAAACATGGTCGCCATAGCCGAGGGCAGGCCGAAGCAGCTGAGCCTTTTAGACGCTCTCGATTACTATATCGCACATCAGAGAAGGGTCGTAAAAAGAAGGGTCAACTATGACATCGAGCAGCTCGACGAGAGGGCGCATAAGCTGGAAGGCCTGGTAATAGCAGTCCTCAATCTGGATCTGGTGATAGCCATCATAAGGGGATCCGATGACGGCCGAATGGCAAAGCGCGAGCTCATGAGACAGCTCGATCTCACAGGCGTTCAGGCCCAGACGATACTTGACTTAAGGCTCGTAAGGTTGACAAAGCTCGAGATAGAGGTGCTGAGGAACGAGTATAAGGAAACGCAGGAGAAGCTGGAGGAGTTAAGGGGCATATATGAGAGCAGGGTCAAGCTCGACGGCCTTATCATAGGGGAGCTGCTGCAGATCAAAAAGAAGTATGCGGACGAGAGAAGGACTCTTAACTCAAAGGACAACGGTGAGATAGTCATCGATATGGACGAATACAAGGTGACAGAGGAGTGTTCCGTCATCCTTACCAGGAACGGGATGCTCAAGAGGATAAACAGGAAGTCCCTTGCAAAGATGAACACCCAGGATGCCGAGATGAGGAACCAGCCGAGGATCATAGTAAATACCGATACCGAGGGCCGGATAACCGCATATACCAATTTCGGAAACAAGTTCATATTCCCCGTGGAGCAGGTGAAGGAAGCTAAATTCAGGGATCCCGGGTCATCGCTCAGCGCGGTGGTGGCAGGAGTATCAAAGGGTGAAAAGCCTCTCCTTATCTCCACTGCGGAGACATCGGGAGATATGATATTCGTCACAGGGCAGGGTATGGCAAAGATAGTCTCTGCGGCAGATCTTGACGTGAGGAAGAACAGGTTCCAGGTCTGCGGCCTTAAGGAAAAGGATGAGATAGTCTTCTGTGATACCGTGGCAAAAGACACATCTCTTATGGCCGTTACCAGGAAAGGCATGTGCATAGTCATCAACAGGGATGAGATCAGCGTTCAGGGCCGAGCGGCCAAAGGAGTGGCTCTCATATCCCTTTCGAAGGGAGACGAGGTCATATCTGCGGCTCAGATAAGGAAGGACGGAGGAATCGTTACGGTATCCGATCTGGGGTACATGAAATACACTCCAGTATCTGATCTCCAGACACAGAAGAGAGCAGGGAAAGGACAGAAGCTTTTCAATACCGGAAAGAACGATGAGTTCGGGACCGAGCTCGTGGCGGCCGAATATGTAAGAGAACAGTATGCTGTGTATCTTATGATGAAGTCGGGCAACACGCAGACCGTAAAAGGTGCCGATATCCCGAGAAGAGGAAGGGCTGAAAACGGCGAACAGCTTGGGAACGCCATGTTAGGAGACCGTGTGGCGGAAGCCGAGCTGCTGCTCTCGATCTGATACAAATAAAGATACCCCTATATAAAAAGGAGCTGACACATGTGTCCGCTCCTTTTGCGTATCCGGGTATTATCAGTCTATCCTGTCGATGCCCATGTATTTTCTTAATGCTTCGGGGATCTCTACAGATCCGTCCGCTTTCTGGCAGTTCTCAAGGATCGCCGCAGTGGTCCTCCCGATAGCGAGCCCGCTGCCGTTAAGCGTATGGACGTATTCGGGCTTTCCTTTTCCGTCCCTGAAGCGTATGTTCGCGCGCCTTGCCTGGAAATCAAGGAAGTTTGAACAGGAGCTTATCTCGACGTAGCGGTTGTAGCTGGGCATCCAGACCTCGATGTCGTATGTCTTGCACGATGAGAATCCGATATCACCGGCGCAGAGAGCGACTACCCTGTAGGGGATCTTAAGCGTCTTAAGTATGTCCTCGGCGTCAGCGGTCAGTTTTTCAAGCTCCTCGAAGGAATTGTCGGGCCTGGTGAATTTGACCAGCTCGACCTTGTTGAACTGATGCTGCCTTATGAGACCTCTCGTATCTCTTCCGGCGCTTCCAGCTTCTCCTCTGAAGCATGCGGAATATGCAGTATGCAGTATGGGGAGGTCTTCGCCGTTAAGGACGCAGTTCCTGTACATGTTCGTAACGGGGACCTCGGCAGTCGGTATGAGGTAATAGTCAGTACCCTCGATATGATACATATCTTCCCTGAATTTGGGAAGCTGGCCGGTGCCGTACATGGAGTGCTCATGCACCATGAAGGGAGGGAATATCTCGGTATAGCCGTGCTTCATGGTATGCATGTCGAGCATGAAGTTCATGACGCTTCTTTCGAGCCTGGCTCCGAGCCCTCTGTAGAATGTGAATCTGGTGCCGGTGACCGAAGCGGCGGTCTCCGGATCAAGTATGTTCTTTTCCTTTCCTATCTCCCAGTGGGGCTTGGGCTCGAAATCGAACACCGTGGGCTCCATGAAACGCCTGATCTCGACGTTGTCCCTGTCATCAAGACCGTCGGGAGTGGTCTCGTGGGGGAGGTTGGGGATAGACAGCAGCATCTCGTTTATCTCCTGATCGAGAAGTGAACACCTGTCATCGAGCCTTTTGATCTCTTCGCCGAGCTCCTTCATCTCGCTCATGAGCAGCGAGACGTCCTCTCCGTTCTTTTTCATCTGGGGGACCTTTTTTGAGTCGGAATTCCTTCTGGCCTTCAGCTGTTCAACTTCCTGGAGCATGGAGCGGCGTTCCTCATCCTTTTTAAGGAGGCCGTCTATGTCTGCAGTGGCATGTCTTCTTAAGAGACCTTTCTTCACCGCATCGGGATCCTGTCTTATAAGTCTGATATCCAACATATATATAAACCTCTTATCTAAATGAATTCCTACATCTTTGCCGGGGTCTCGATACCGAGGAGCCAGAGCCCTGTCTTTATGGTATCTGCCACGGCAAGGGTCATCTTCAGTCTCGCTGCAGTCTTATTCATGTCATCGTCGATGATCCTGAAATCATAATAATACTTATTGAAAGCCTGCGCAAGCTCGGTGACATAGTGCGTTATGAGCGAGGGTTCGTACCTGAGGCTGGCTTTTTCGATCAGTTCGGGGAAGTCGGAAAGCCTTGACACGACGTCGAAAGCCTCATCCTCGGTAAACACGGACCAGTCAGGTGCGACGGCGTCATATCTGCTCTCCGCCCTCTGAAGCAGGCTGCGGCATCTGGTATGGCAGTACTGGACGTAGGGAGCGGTCTCCCCGTCGAAGTTGAGGACCCTGTCATAGTCGAAGACCATGTCTTTTATCCTGCCGGCATAGAGCGCCGAGAATATCACGGCTCCGACGCCGATCTGTCTTGATACCGTATCCTTGTCTTCCATCCCCGGATTCTTTTCCTCGATTATCGAGCGGGTCTTCTCGATGGCCTTCCGGAGGACCTCTTCCAGGAAGACGACACGGCCTTCCCTTGTCGACATCGCTCCGTCGGCCATGGATACCATGCCGAAATTGACATGGACCATATCGTCGGCCCAGTCGTAGCCCATCTTCTTTATGACTGTGAAGAGCTGTTTGAAGTGCAGGTTCTGCTGATAGGCGACGACGTACAGGCATTTGTCGAAGTCATAGGTCTTCTTTCTGTAAAAGGCTGCAGCAAGATCGCGCGTTGCGTAAAGCGTGGTTCCGTCCCTTTTAAGTATGAGGCAGGGCGGAAGCCCTTCGTCATCGAGATTCACTACCATTGCGCCGTCGGATTCTTCGAGCAGTCCTTTTTCCCTGAGCTCATCTATGACGGGCTGCATCTTATCGTTGTAGAAGCTCTCGCCGGCATACGAGTCGAACTTCACGCCGAGCAGATCGTATATCTTCGAGATATCTTTTAATGTGACGTCCTTGAACCAGTGGAAAAGGGCAAGGGCTTCCTCGTCTCCGTCCTCTATGGCCTTGAAGTAGGCCCGGGCCTCGTCTTCGAGCTCGGGATGGGTCTCAGCCTCCTTGTGGAATCTGACGTAGATATTAAGAAGCTCCTTTATGCCGCCTTCCTCTATAAGCTCCCTGTTGCCCCAGCGCTTATATGCCGAGATCAGCTTCCCGAACTGGGTGCCCCAGTCTCCAAGATGGTTGACCCCTACGCAGGTGTATCCGAGGAATGAGAATATCCTGTAGAGCGAATTCCCTATGACCGTGGTGAGCAGGTGACCGATATGGAAGGGCTTTGCGATATTTATGGAGGAGTAGTCAAGAACTATCGTCTTTCCCCGGCCACTGTCAGACCTGCCGTAATCCGTCCCTTCCTCCATGATCTTTTCTATTATGTCCTTTGCGAACACGGAACGGTCGACGAAAAAGTTTATATACGCGCCGACTGCGTTGATCTGTGAAACGAAGCCGGGCTTTTCGATCTTGTCTATAAGCTCTCCGGCTATCATTGCCGGGGCTTTCCTGAACGTTTTCGCGAGCTTGAAGCACGGAAAGGCGAAATCCCCGAGGCTCTTGTCCGGGGGAGTTTCCATCAATGCTTCTATCTCGTTTTCAGCAAGGCCGGAAGCTTTTGATATCGCTTCGCAAATAATGTTTCTGTAATTCATAAAGATTTCCTGTGACGATAGATTTTCCCGTACCTGAACGGCACGGTGCTGCCCTCCCCGAAGAGACGGGCCAGTACATATGATGATAACATAAAGAACGCTGTTTTTTCAATGACAGATAACAGTTCCTAAGCCCCTCGAAACGGATGAAAAAAAGGATCACGGACTTCATCATACCGTGATCCCTTGCAAGTCTTCCGTTTATTCGGGGTTCTTCTTGTTTTTCTGTCTTCTGTCGAGCCTTACGGCAAGCCTCGTGCCTATGGTCTGGAAGAGCTGTACCAGAAGGATGAGAAGTATCACGGCTATGAACATGACAAGATATTTATATCTGTAATAGCCGTAATTTATCGCTATCTTTCCCAGACCGCCGCCGCCGATTATACCGCTCATTGCGGAATATCCGAGGATGGTTGTTATCGCTATGGTGGCGTTGGAAATGAGCGAGGGGACGCTTTCGGGGATCATCACCTTCGTTATGATCTGGAAAGGCGTGGCGCCCATGGAGAGACTGGCCTCTATTATATTCGGGTCTATCTCTCTCAAACTGCTTTCCGCAAGCCTCGCGATGAACGGGAAGGATGCGATGACAAGAGGGATTATGGTAGCGGCGGTACCCACGACCGTGCCTATTATGAGCCTCGTAAGAGGGAACACAAGGATCATCAGTATGAGGAAAGGCACCGACCTTAAGAGATTTATGACGATGTTAAGTATGCGCATCAGCCCTTTGGGGAGCGGAAGGATCCCGTTCTCTTCCCCCACCACCAGAAGGATCCCCAGAGGAAGACCGATCACTATCGCGAAGAATGTGGAAAGAACGGTCACGTACAGCGTTTCCCATACGGCAAGGGGAAATTCGGTCAGGATTATATCCAGTGCCTCGGCAAGGACTTCGGATGAAAACAGCTTGTCAAACATTGAGATCGACCTCCTCCGCAAAAACATCCTCAGTTGCCTGAAGGTAATCGATGACATGTCCGACCTTTTCTGCTCCGCCGCTTATGCTTAGAAGCATGGTGCCGAAGACCCCGTTCCCTATGCAGCGGGTGGAGGCGTAGGCGATGTTGGCCGCGATGCCGATATCGAGCGCCATCTGGTTTATAAGAGGAGTATTCGTAGCCTTCGCGCCGTTGAACACGACACGGACGATATGGCTGTTTTCATCGTCGAAGGCAAGGTCCGTGCTTTCCCCTTCGGGGAAGACCAGCCTTCTTGCCGCGTCGGACTTCGGGTGCGAGAACACTTCGCTCACAAGACCCTCTTCAACGACGCTCCCGTTGTCGAGTATCGCGACGCTATTGCAGATGCTCTCAACGACGCTCATCTGATGGGTGATCATTATAACGGTTATCCCGAGCCTCTCGTTTATATCCCTTATGAGATCAAGGATCGACTGCGTGGTCTGCGGGTCAAGGGCTGAGGTAGCCTCGTCACACAGAAGGATCTTGGGCTCTGTGGCGAGCGCTCTTGCTATGGCGACCCTCTGCTGCTGCCCGCCTGACAGCTGTGCCGGGTATGCCAATGCCTTGTCTTTGAGCCCGACCGTATCCAGCAGCTCAAGGGCTCTTTTTTCGGCTTCCTGCTTTTTCATTCCCGTAAGCTCCAGGGGGAAGCACACGTTTTTGAGGCAGGTCCTCTGCATGAGAAGATCTATCCCCTGGAAGATCATCGTGATGCTGCGCCTTAAGGCCCTGAGCTCCTGAGGGGAAAGAAGCCCGATATCGGTACCGTCTATGATGACCGAACCGCTGCTGGGCCGTTCAAGCATGTTTATGCATCTTACAAGAGTGCTTTTGCCGGCTCCGCTCATTCCTATGATGCCGAATATATCCCCGTCGTTTATGGTGAGGGAGACGTCTTTAAGAGCTTCGATATTCCCGTCGGCCCCGGCAAATGTTTTTGTAAGGTTCCTGATCTCTATCATTAGGATCCTCCCTTATCAGGTGCAGTGATAAAACCGGCCGGGAGCGATGCCCGGCCGGCAGTGACAGCTTCAGCCGCTGTTATTTCTTTATCGCATCGAGAGACGACTGCTTTCCGCCGTAGAGTCCAAGGGGCTCGACGTGGATTCCCGCTACTGATACGATATGGGTCCCGTTGTTCTTGTTGAAGTCATCAAGATACGGAACATGCTGGAAATAGTTGGCATCGATCTCACCGCTCTCAACGACGTTGTTCGGCTGCACGTAATCGGTGAATTCCTTGATATCGAGAGTGATGTCTTTTGCCGCCAGTATCTCCTTTGCCACCTTGAGGATCTCAGCGTGGGGAGCGGGGGAAGCAGCGACGGTGATGGTCTTTCCCGCGAGCGCTTCGTAATCGATCGAAGCGTCATAACCGTCGGTAAGAGCTTCTACCGTGGACACGACGGAACCGTCATAGGTCTCGGCGATGAAATCAGCTACCTGCTTGCTCTCAAGCGCAGCCTTGAGCGCCAGTATAGCGGGGTCGTTCTCATTTCCTTCCTTTACGGCAAGGATGTTGCTGTAGGGCGAGAATGAACCTTCAAGGGCAAGGGCCTGCTTTGCGGGATTGATCCCGGCTTCGATGGCGTAGTTGGAGTTGATTATGGCAAAGTCCACATCCTTTAAGATGTTGGGGAGCTGTGCCGCTTCCACTTCGCTGAACTCGATGCTGTACGGGTTCTCTTCTATGTCACGTACTGTGGCGGTGATCCCCGAACCGTCCTTGAGCTTGATATATCCGAGCGATTCAAGCAGAAGGAGAGCTCTTGCTTCGTTCGTCGTATCGTTGGGAACGGCGATCTTGAGCGCTGCTTTCTTAGAGCAGGATACGAGTCCAAGGGCACATCCCAGTATAAGGACGAGTGCCAGTGTCAAAGCTGTTGTCTTTTTCATTTTTTATGCTCCTTTATTGAAAAAATATTTTAAAACAAAATAAAAAACGTAAAGCTCCTTAAAGCTTTACGTGATGTTAATATAGTCAGACTGCAGCAAAAGGATCAGAAAGCTTTTCCGGAACAAGATACGTGAAAGACCGTGTGCATACCTGTCATGCACATGCGGGACATCATCATAACTCTTGTCGGAAAGCTGTGTCTCATGCTTTTCCCCTTTCTGATAAGCTGCTAACTGCAATTATATGGACATACAAAATGAATGTCAATACTATTTTTCAGGCTCTTTTTCGTACCGGGAGGTCTTTTAAATGCCGTCTTTAAGTATGAGGTAGACGGGACAGTGGTCGCTTCCGTATATGTCCGGCAGGATCCCTGCATCCTCTATCTCTTGCTCAAGCCTCTTTGAGACTATGAAATAGTCTATCCTCCATCCTATATTCCTGTCCCTTGACTGCGCCCTGTATGACCACCAGGAATAAGCGTCCTTCCTGTCAGGGTAAAGGAATCTGAAGGAGTCCGTGAATCCGGACGAAAGGAGCTCGGTCATCTTTGCCCTTTCCTCGTCCGAAAAGCCGGGATTCCCTCTGTTGGGGCCCGGATTCTTAAGATCTATCTCGTTATGTGCGACGTTCAGGTCGCCGCATAGTATGACCGGCTTGATCCTGTCGAGGGAGACGAGGTAGTCCCTCAGATCGTCCTCGTACTTCATCCTGTAATCAAGACGTTTGAGCTCGGGCTGCGCGTTCGGCGTATAGGAGTTGACAAGGAAGAATCCCGGGGTCTCGAGCGTGATGAGGCGCCCTTCTCCCGTCTGATCAGGGATATCGTTCGTACACGAGATCACGGGCAGGTCCTTTTTCCTGAAGATGACCGTTCCGGAATATCCCTTCTTCACGGCCGAATTCCAGTACTGATCGTA
>JAEEGI010027526.1_pt1 | contig 10869 bp, 5 predicted proteins | sample 8958751 | NCBI WGS metagenome assembly JAEEGI01 (sample SAMN16246545, study PRJNA631951) | gut metagenome | biome: gut microbiome; feature: rumen; material: KS-attached | host: Bos | place: Iran: Karaj | collected 2018-10 | reverse complement strand
TCGCATGAGTAAGGTGCATGGCAAGATGAAACCCGCCGACAAGGAGGAGGAGATGCAGCGGTTTGTCAGTGGCGAAACACAGATTCTCGTGGCAACAACAGTCATTGAGGTGGGCGTGAACGTGCCAAACGCCTCGGTCATGGTCATTCTCGACGCCCAGCGCTTCGGCCTGTCGCAGTTGCATCAGCTGCGCGGTAGGGTAGGGCGCGGCGCCGACCAGTCGTACTGCATCCTGGTCAGCAAGTATGAACTGAGTTCCGATACCCGCCGTCGGCTCGACATCATGTGCGACACCAACGACGGCTTCCAGATTGCCGAGGCCGACCTGAAACTGCGAGGTCCTGGCGACTTGGAGGGAACACAGCAGAGCGGCATGGCCTTCGACCTGAAAATTGCCGACATTGCCCGCGACGGACAGCTGGTGCAATTGGCGCGTGATGAGGCGCAACGCATCATCGACGACGACCCTGAATGCCGGAAAACAGAGTATCAATTGTTGTGGAACAGACTGGCCGCATTACGTAAAACAAATATAAACTGGGGCGCCATATCGTAAATTCTGTTAATGTTTTTCGCAGGTTCCAGACTTTTTTCGTACCTTTGCGCCATGTTTTCGAACAGAAGACAGATTTTTCATGGCTGTCTTCACCTGCTGCCATCGTGTGGCAGCACCCAACAAATGTATGATTATGATATACAATAAAACGATAAAAGCCCTTGCAACCGTCGCCTTTTTGGCATTATCTTCTACACAACTTTACGCCCAGGACCTGTTGGCCCGTCAGGCTCCCGTAGATCGCAAGGCAACCAAGGTAGACACTTTTGCACTGAAATCAGTGATTGAACGCGAGCAGGCCAACTCGGCTGTTGCCCAGCTCTACACAGAGTGGAACAACAAGTATGCGCATCGCGCCACTGAACTGCCCGACTCTTTCCGCATTGACCTTCGTCACTTCTGCATGCCCACGCCGAGCCGTGTCATCACGAGCAACTTCGGACGCCGCTGGGGACGTATGCACAAAGGATTGGACATCAAGGTCTATACCGGCGACACCATCCGCGCTGCCTTCGACGGAAAGGTGCGCATGGCGCAATACGATGCCAATGGCTATGGTAACTACGTGGTCATCCGCCATCCCAACGGATTGGAGACTATTTATGGACATATGTCGAAACACCTCGTCAGAGAGAATCAGAATGTAAAGGCAGGAACGCCCATCGGTCTGGGTGGTAACACTGGACGAAGCACGGGTTCGCACCTACATTTCGAGACCCGTCTCTGTGGCGTGGCCCTCGACCCGGCACTGATGTTCGACTTCAGGGCTCAGGACGTGACCGCCGACTACTATATGTTCCGCAAGAAGGCTTCCCATGCAGGTCGTGCTGTGGCTCAGCGCAACACGAAGAATACTGTTGTCAAGGAAGAAATCCAGGAGCCGGAAGTGGCTGACAACAACCAGGCTTCTGTGAAGACGACACGCGAGAACACCACGCGCAACAGCAAGCAACGCAGCCGCGAGAAGCAGCAACGCCAGCAGGCCAAGAACTACAAGGTGAAGAAGGGCGACACGCTCTATTCCATTGCCAAACGTAGTGGCATGACTGTCGACCAGCTTTGCAAGATGAATGGCATCAAGAAGAATTCGAGCATCAAGCCCGGTCAGGTGCTGAAACACTCATAAGATTGTTCTGAAAACGTGATTATTTCATGATACATCCACTCCGCGATGCACAACGTCGCGGAGTTTTTTTTGAATAAACAGCCCCATTGTTTTGAAAACTCTCGTCAAGATATTGCGGACGGTCATCGCCCCCCTCAGCAGCAATGCCTTGTTTGCCTTGGCAATGTATCTCTTAGGTACGTTGGTCGTAATGGCAGCTACCGACTGGAGCAAGGGCGGCCCAGGGTATGAATACTGGTGGGCAGAGCTCCTCGTCGATGTGTTTTTGGTATGCTGCCTGTTGATGGTTATTCCGAAGAAGATACGGCGGTGGGTGCGTGTCGTTTTCGCCGTAGTGGCCTATGTGTTGGCCCTTGTTGACCTTTTCTGCTATGTGAAGTTTGGGTCGACAATTACGCCCACCATGCTGTTGCTCGTGGGAGAGACAAACAGTCAGGAAACGTCAGAGTTTTTCCGCTCTTATTTCTCCTTCGACCTGTTGGCAGGTCCCGTCGGGTGGGTATTGCTGTTGGCAATGGGACATTTGGCAATCGTTGTGATACAGCGACTTACAGGACTAAATGGCAGGCTTGGGAGGTTTAAAGAGCGCATTCCGGATGTTGCGCTTTCTGTTTCTCACGTTATGCTCCCGTTGCTGTTGGTGGTGGCTTTGTGTGTCTCTGCCGTGCTGTGTGCTGATAACAAACAGGCCTTCGCCCGGCTGATGACTCACCGTGACATCGGCAGCGTGGAACACGAACTGACCCGTACCGACCGCGTCTCTCTCTACCAACCGCTCTACCGTCTCGCCTTCAGCATACGTGCCAACCAGTTGGCATCGCAACAGCTGACGCAGATTATCGACCATATTGACGAGGCTCAAGTGGACAGCTGCTCGTTCCGCAGCCCGGAAATCGTGCTGATTGTGGGTGAGAGCTACAACAAACGCCACGCCCAACTCTATGGATACGACAAGGAAACGACCCCCCGACAAGTGGCAATGGCTAAGGAAGGGAGCCTTGTCCCTTTTACGAATGTCATTGCCCCGTGGAACCTGACGAGCTTTGTCTTCAAGCTCATGTTCTCCCTCTATGCGGTTGGTGACGAGGGTGACTGGTGCGACTACCCGTTGTTCCCCGTCCTTTTCAAGAAAGCCGGCTACGAAGTGGACTTCTTCACCAATCAGTTTCTGCCGCAGGCCAAAGAGGCCGTCTATGACTTCAGTGGCGGGTTCTTCCTGAACAATCCTACCCTGAGCCAGGCGATGTTTGACCGGCGCAACCACAAACTGCATTATTTCGATGAGGGATTGCTGAAGGAGATAGGCGTGAGGAGTGAGGAAAACACTGATCGTGTAGACCCACGGTTGACCATTGTGCACCTGAAAGGGCAGCATGTTGACTACCGCACGCGTTGTCCGAAGTCGAAGCAGCACTTCAAACGTGCCGACTACGACCGTCCGAAGCTTTCCAAGAAAGAACTCCAAGACCTTGCCTATTATGATAATGCCACTCGCTACAACGACAGTATCGTGGCTGAGATAGTGCATCGCTATGAGAATCGGAATGTTATCATCGTTTACACGCCCGACCACGGCGAGGAGGTCTACAACGACGATGTCCACCTCCACGGTCGCCTTCACAACGATGTCATCGATTGTCGACTGGCCCACGAGGAGTTTGATATTCCCTTCTGGATATGGTGCTCACCAAGCTATCGGCAGCAGCATCCTGACCTCTGGCAGGCCGTTCGCGAGAGCAAAGACAAGCGCTTTATGATTGACGCGCTGCCTCATCTGTTGCTCTACCTTGCCGGCATCCACACTCCGTTCTATCGCGAGCGACTCAACATCCTAAGCCCCACCTATGATGAAGGGCGCCCGCGCATCTTAAAAGGCTATGCCAACTACGACGAGCTGACGCGTGAGCAAGTGAGGATGCCAGAATCTTCTCAGTTCTCACCTCTTCCCCATTATCCCAAATAACTCCATGAACGCTTCACTCAACATTCGACAGAGTCAAGCCCTGCGTGGCATCGCCATCCTCGGCATCATCCTGCACAACTACTGCCACTTCCTAAAGTTCGCGGTGAAGGAGAACGAATACACCTTCACGGCTGAGAAACCCCAGCAGTTGTTGGAGAAGCTGTTGGCTCTCGACTCTGACCTCTTCATCCATATCCTCTCCTTCTTCGGACATTATGGCGTGCCGGTATTTCTGTTCATCAGCGGCTACGGGCTGGTGAAGAAGTACGAAGCTTCGGAGGTACGTGGGAGCGAGGGTGCGCGGATTTTCCTCTGGAACCACTTCAAGAAGCTCTTCCGTCTGATGATCTGGGGCTACCTGCTATTCGTGGCTGTCTATTTCCTCCGCAATAGCAACGGGGCGGAGGTCTATTCATGGGATAGAATCGTGGCGCAGTTGACGATGACCGTGAATTTCCTTTACGAACGCCCCGACCGTATTATCAAGCCTGGGCCCTATTGGTTCTTCGGACTGATGATGCAGCTCTATGCCCTCTACATCTTCGTCATCCACCGTTGGCGCAACAACTGGCTGCTGTTGGTCATGGTTATTGGTTGCTGGCTGATACAGGTGTTGATGCCGACCGCCGATGCCCTGAATTTTGTACGCTATAATTTCATCGGTGGTGTGATGCCTTTTGTGGCAGGAGTGTGGATTTCGAGGAAAAGCCTCACCCCCAACCCCTCTCCAAGGGGAGAGGCTGGGGGTGAGGCTTTCGTTGCCGCTCTCTTTGTCTTTGCCGGTAGTTTTTGGTTCCATACTTGGCTGTGGGTGCCGTTGTTCATCGTCATCGGGGCGGTGGCTACAGTTCGGCTGATGCCCGAATGGCTGTTGAAGCCCTGTGCCTGGGTGGGCAGCATCTCGGCAGCCCTGTTTGTGATGCACCCCTTGATGCGCGAAATCATCATTCCCCACTACCGCCATACCGATATTTATTATGGTATAGCGGTCTATCTGTTGGCTTCCATTGCAGCCGCAATGTTGCTGCAATGGCTTACGAATAAAACAAAGAAATAGTATTCTCTCTTCTCTCACTCTTCGCCCTGTATCCCTCACTCATCCGGCCAAGGGCAGGGCTTCCCTGTTGCCTTGAAGGTGGGGCGTTGGGCATTCATGCGGCGCAGTTCGCGGCCTAAGCGGCGCGACAATTGTCGCACCTTTTCCGGGTGCTCTGCGGCAAGGTTGTGTTCCTCGCTGATGTCTTGGTCCACATTGTAGAGTTCCTTTTCGCCCGTTTTATAGTTGTAGATAAGTTTCCATGATCCTAAACGGATGGCGCAGTTCAGGCTGATGCCCGGTCCTGTGTTGCCCCACACGTTGGGGTAGTTCCATATCAGAGCACGGCCTCGCGAGGGATCGCCGGTCTGCCGGAGCAGAGGCATGAAACTTCGCCCGTCCACTTGTTGTGGCACTTTGTACTGCCGCACTCCACCCATTTCGAGTAAGGTGGGGTAGAAGTCCTCAATCATCACGTAGCGGTCGCAACGGCTACCCGGTTCCACCACCCCTGGCCAGCGCACGATCATCGGTTCGCGGATACCGCCTTCGAGCAACGACCCCTTACCCGATCGCAACGGAGCGTTCTGTGTGTAGAGCGGTTCGTCGCGGTAGTAGCTGCCCGTGGCGTAGCCCCCATTGTCGCTCATGAAGATGACGATGGTGCGCCGCGCTTCGTCGTTGCGGTCGAGCCAGTCGAGAATCTCCCCCAGGCTGTGGTCCATGCCTTCCACGAGCGAGGCGTAGGCGGCCTCCTTTTCCGAGAGTCCCTTGTCGCGGTATTTCTGAAAATAGCGCATGTCGCGATCGATGGGGATGTGCACAGCATAGTGCGACATATAGAGATAGAACGGTTGTGCGTATTGCTTCGCCTTGTCGAGGGCGGCGAGGCATTCCTGTGTCAGGGCTTCCGTGAGGAAGGTTCCTGTCTGCCAATACTTCTGCAGTCCGGGAATGTGCATCGGCGAAGTGGGCTTGCCGTTGGCATCGTGCCCGTAGTTCTGTTCGCTCAGATAGGTGGCGGGACCTCCTGCCGCATGGCCGGCAATGTTCACCTCAAATCCGAAGTGCTCCGGCCGTTCCCCCGGTGTGTCGAAAGCGCCCCAATGAGCCTTGCCCACATGGATGGTATGGTAGCCGTTGGCACGCAGGATATCTACAAACGAGCGAGCCACAAAGGTATGACCGATACCTGGCACCTGACTGATGCCGTTCCAGTTCCAGTCGGGTGTGGCCACCTCGGCATCGTCCAAGTCGGTCGTCTCGTCGCGCTGCAGTGTCCAGTTGGTCACGCGGTGGCGGGCAGCGTTGGCTCCAGTCATCAGTGAACAACGGCTGGGCGAGCTGATGGGTGCGGCATAGGCTTGAGAGAAGAGCATCCCCTCGCTGGCCAACCGCTCCATGTTGGGTGTTTCGTAGGTGTCGTTCAGCGGCGTGCGCTGGGTCCAGAAGGGCACCGATGTGTCCTGCCATCCCATGTCGTCGACCATGAACAGGATGATGTTTGGCCTTTGCTGCGCCCCTGCTGTGGCAGGAGCGGCAACAGCGACGGAGACCACGAGGCCCGGCAGAAGAATTCTTTTCTTTCTCATTGAGGTTTACTGTTTACTTCGTCACATGTATCTGCACTCTGTGGCTGCAAAGATACAAAAAGTTTTGGATGTTCGCAAATTAATGAACAGTTAATTGTTGCTTTCCTTCCTCGACTCAGCAATCGCAGTTCTTTCTGAAGCAAAAAACAGTTCTTCGCTTGGTCGGTCCGCTTTTTTTTCGTACTTTTGCAAACGAATATGAAGGAGGACGATGATTATGAATTATGAACAGTTGAGCCGCTACCGGGCGGCATTGATGGGACTGGCCATGCTCTTCGTGATGTGCTTCCACGTCCCAATGGCCAAAGGCGAATTGATGTATGGTGTTGTCCGCTTGGGCAACATCGGTGTGGATATGTTCCTTTTCCTCAGTGGCATTGGGCTGTGGTTCTCATGGACGAAAAATGTCTCGAGGAGCGAGAATAGTTATGAATCGCAGCATGAGGGTACAGATGGTAATCTCGCTCCTCGCTCCTCACTCCTCATTCCTCGATTGAAGTCTTTTTACCGCAAGCGCATGCTACGCATCTACCCCGCTTGGTTGCTCATCGCCTGCCTCTATTATATCCCCGATTTCTTCGGTACCGATCTGTTTGGGCAGTTCCACTATGCTACTGACGCCGACTGGCACAGTGTGAAGAGTCCTGACGTGTTCCATCTCGTGGCGAACATCCTGGTGAACTGGAGCTTCTGGCGCATCGATGACGGTGCCTTCTGGTTCATCCCCTCCATCATGATGATGTATGTGTTTGCCCCGTTCTATATGGAGTTGATTCGCCGCCATCCCGTCTATCGTTGGTTGCCGGTGGTGGCGATGGTGTGGGCCACGATGGTGCAGTATATGCCGCCCATCCACGATGCAGTAGGCCACATTGAGATATTCTGGAGCCGCATACCTATCTTTTTAATAGGCATCAACTGCGGTGAGCTGGTGAAGCAGAAACGACCGATTGAGCCGTCGGCCATTTGGCTCCTGCTCGTCACCTTCGGCCTGTCGCTGTGGATGTGCATCGAGTTCGAGAACCATTGGCGCGGCCATTTCCCCCTGTTCCTTGAGCGCATGGTGTATATTCCCCTGAGCATCAGTATCATGATGTTGGTGTGTAGATTGTTCTCGCTCCTCACTCCTCGAAGAATCCTCATTCCTCAAAAATTCCTCGCCTTCATCGGCGGCATCAGCCTGGAGATCTACCTCGTGCATGCGCAGTTTGTGCTGCGCTACCTCACACCGCTGGAGCTCGGCTATGTGCCAACGCTTCTGCTGCTCATAGCCATCAGCCTGCCTTTGGCTTGGCTGCTCAAACGGCTGACGGAGCGGATTTTGCCTTGATTCGTGAAAAATATGGGGCTCCCCCTTGGTGATTTAAATCTTATTTAGTACTTTTGCAGCATAAAAAAATGTCAATATGAACAGAACAATCTTGCAACACATGATAGCCTTCGTGTTGTTGCTCATAGGCGTGCAGAGTGCGAAGGCAGCCGACGGCGACCGCTTCGATGTAAAAGTTGGTGCGTGGAATATTCATTTCCGCATCACCAGTGAGTCGGATGCCACAGTGGCCATAGCCCTTGATAAAAAGGGACGTCCCAATACGGAGATGTGGGGCTCTTTCACCCTTCCCACCAGTGTGAGTTACGGAGGCAAGACCTACAGCGTCACGTCGGTTGATCCCCAAGCATTTATGGGCAACACCGGACTGACTTCAGTCACCATCCCCGGCGACATCAAGACCATCGGGAGCCAGGCTTTCCAGGGATGCAAGAAGATGGTTCTCTTGACGCTGAAAGAGGGCATTGAGAGAATGGGCGACCTCGCCTTCTTCGACTGCGATGAGCTTACCAATGTGACCATTCCCAAGAGCATGAGCGATGCGGGCGAGGGTCCTTTCGCCGACTGCGACAACCTGACCACCATCAATTGTGCTTCCGGTGGCTATTACTACACCATTGGCCCTGTGCTTTACAAGGGGAAGAAGCTGGTGCAGTTCCCGTCGGGTGCCGACTACGAAAAAGATGGGATTATCGTCAATCCATATACTTTCCGTCACGTAAAAGCCTTCAACATCCCCAAGAACATCACACAGATTGGAAAATGGGCTATCATGAATACCAAAATCGAGAATCTGGGCATACACGAGATGGTGGAGCTTGTCGATTTTGGCGCTGTCCTTGACAATCAGCATCTTCATGTGTATTTGGCATGGGACGAGAATACCATCGTAGGAAAGGAAGTGAACGAAAACAACTTCAACAACGCGCAATGCGTGTATGTGCCGAAGGGAACATTGGGATATTTCCAGAACCGCTATCCTTACAAGAATGCGAAAGACGTGAGTGAGTGGGACGACGCATACACGGAAGTATTATTCGGCGGGCAGCCCGTTACGAGGAGTATCTGCGAAAACCTTACCCTCGGTGTGACATCCGGCAAGGTGAGCTACGACCGTTTCAAGAGAATGTTCGTCATTCAGGATGCCGTCATCAATACCAACGAAGATGTCGTTTTCACGATGAATGAGGGTTGCCAGGGCATTGAGGTTCATGGGGCAAACAGTATTGAGAACACTGGTGGAAACTGTGCCATATTGGTTAGAGGTAATGCCTCACCCATTGTCACAGGCATAGATTATTGGCGGGAAACCAAGCAGAACCCTAAGTTGATTATCCAATCAGAAGGCCAAGCTATCAAACTCGATAGGAATACTGAGTTGCAATGGGAGAGTGTGGAGTTCCAGATGGGCACCACGGGAGACTGCAATGTGGTGTATGGTGATGAACCATCGGCCTTGTACATGTACGACAGCCCAGGAGGAATGCACAACAGGGATTATCCCAACCGACAACTGATCAACATCTGGGGCGATTTCTACTGGGGCGGCATGTATGTCAGCGACCCACCTTATGCTGTCTTTGTGCCTGAGGTGAACAGCATCTGCTATGCAGGAACGCAAAGCCCCGTGACGAAACAGTTGGCCTTCTCGCTCGAAGGCGATATGATGGAGGGTATCACCATCGGCGGGCAGCCCGTGACGAGCAGCCATGTGCCCTTCCTGGAGAAGGGTAGCCTGACGTGGGATGCCGACGGCCAGACCCTGATGCTGAACAATGCCACCATCAATGTGCCCAATGGCGAAGGACTTCGTGTCTCGACTGGCTTGACACTGAACATTGTGGGCACCAACACCATCACCTCGAAGGGCAACGCCATCATCATCATGGACGGCGACTCGCAGTTCAGCGGCACAGGTTCGCTCAAGGTGAACAGCACCGAGGGCTATGGCTTGGTCTATGACTACTACCTGGACTTTGCCAGCGGCAGCTACGACATACACGGCAAGCTGGGTGCCCTCGACGGCACATCGCGGCGTGGCTTCATAGGCGACTTCGTGGTGAACTGCCCAATGCGACTTAGCAGCGACGGCCAGCACGATGTGGTGCGCAATGCCATGATCACCGACAACAGCTCTGCCTATCAGTTGAACTATGCTGTCAGTCCGAACGACTGCTACTTCATTGCCACCCCCGGCAATGCCTACTACGATCCTGACAAGCAGTCGCTCTGCCATGTGGACGGTGAACCCGTGAAAACGGAGATAGTCTATAAGACCGGAAGGGAGTTGGGCTATGAGCGCTTCCCGCTGAGCATCGCTTCCTATCCCGTGTCGAACCTCAACCGCCACCAGATTGTGAAGGGCGTGAGTTTCATTCCTGACACCACCTACCTCGACCGAGAAGGGGCTGTCCTGACAATTGCCGGTGACATCAGCGCCTGGGGAAATGACGCTATTCGTGTGGAAGACGGGCTTACGAGCCTCAGTATCTGCGTGGATGGGCAACGCACCGTGAGTGCCAAATCCTCGTACAACGATGCTGCAGCCTTGCACATCGCAGGAGAAGACGCTAATGTCTATATCTATGACTCGCGGCCAGACAAGAACAAGGCTGCCACGCTAAGCCTGATAGGCGACATTAACTACAACGACGGTGCCTACGGCATCAGGATGGACAAGCATACGCATCTGACATTCTATTCCCTTAGTGCCTTTGTCTCTGGAAAGCAAGCCATCAGCGGCAACACAGAGAGTTCCTATCTCAATTTGGAGCATTCCAATGTGGTCTTCAATAATGCGGATGGGTATGCTCCCGTCACCGTCTATTCGCTGAACAACTATCACTCCCATCTCACCACAGCTGGTGTCAGGTTCAGCAGCACCAGTCACTGTTTCATCAACGAGAATACGGGTACCAACTATCTCGGAGCCGTCACCTACGAGCAGCGCCATCCCACCGTGTGGATTGCCGGAAAGCAGGTGGACTGCCCGCAACCCGCTATCGGTGAGAACAATACGGGTATGGCCTACTATGACTTCAGTGGTGATGTCCTGACGCTTCAGGATGCTCACATCGAAAACAACAACGGACCGGCCGTCCGTTTCCTCTGCGATGACACCTGGCACATGCAGACCGATACATACATGTCGTTCAGTGGCGACTGCTACCTGAAAGGCTCATCAGCGGGAATCATCGTTGAGGGACAATACGATGAGGAGCACGAAGAATATCGATATTTCTACATGGGCTTCTATGGTAGGAACG
>JAEEGI010027523.1_pt1 | contig 10869 bp, 9 predicted proteins | sample 8958751 | NCBI WGS metagenome assembly JAEEGI01 (sample SAMN16246545, study PRJNA631951) | gut metagenome | biome: gut microbiome; feature: rumen; material: KS-attached | host: Bos | place: Iran: Karaj | collected 2018-10 | reverse complement strand
GGTCGTAGAGCAACTTGTCGAGTTTCTTCTTTAACTCAATAGATAGGGAGTCGCCGCCGGAGAAGACGCCCTTGAGATAGGAGAGGTCTTTTCCTTCCATCTGCGGGATCCTCAGCAGTGCTTCAAACAGGGTAGGCACACCGGCGATGAAATTACACTTGTTCTTGAGGATCGCCTTGGCATAGGACTTCGGTGTGAAGCGGGGCAGGAGTATGACTCTGCCGCCCTGTGAGAGCAGGGAGTGGATGCAGACACCCAGACCGAAACCGTGGAACATCGGCATGGCCGCCAGCATGCGGTCGCCGTGACGGTACATCGGGTTGGTGGCAACGATCTGTTCACCTAAATTATTGAAGTTATTGTTAGAAAGGATGATGCCCTTGGTTGTTCCGGTGGTTCCGCCGGAATACAGCATGACTGCCGGATCATCTCCTTTTCTTTCTTTTCTGTAGTTGTAGAAGCAGCTGTTGGAGATCTTCATGAACTGATTCCATCTGATGACCGGAGCGTCTTTCGGGATCTTCCTGATTTTTCTGCCTTCCGTCAGCATGTATCCGGCCCTGATCGGTCTGGAGAGCTCGTCTCTGATCGATGCGATGATGATATTGACGACACCGGTATTGGCACGGATGTTTTCGAACTTGTGGTAGAACTGATCCAGGGTGATCGCTGTGACGGAATGGGATGAATTCAGATAATGCTCGATCTCTTTTTCCGCAGACAGCGGGTGGATCATGTTGGCGATGGCACCGACCATATTGACCGCATAGAACATGTAAATGGCCTGCGGACAGTTGGGCAGGGCGATCGTGACACAGTCGTTTTCCCTGACGCCGATCGTTCTTAAGGCTTTGGCGCATTTTTCGATCTGTTCGAACATCCTGCGGTAGTTCGTCGATCTGCCCATGAAGTCAAAGGCGATGTCATTGGGATATTTTTTGGCTGCGTTTTCCACGGCCTGGACCATGGAACATTCAAAATAATCGAGATGCAGCGGGATACCGCTGTCTAATGATGTCTGTGCCCAGGGAACACGTTCCGTGATCGGTACGTATGCATCTTTTGTTTTTGCAGGCATGATAGAATCCTCCTCTTAAATATGCAGTTAACTGCTTCGGACAACGTTTCAATTATAACGCAGAAACGGGAAAAAAGATATTTCCGTTATGGCAAATGCACTATAATTATAGTATGAACGAAACAGACAGAATACTGGAATTAAGAAAACTGCTCAAAGAATACAGTTATCAGTACTATACCCTTGATCAGCCTACAGTCCCCGACTATGAATATGACATGCTGTTTCGGGAACTGCAGGAACTGGAAGAAAAGCATCCCGAACTTTATGATCCCAATTCGGTGACACAGAGAGTCGGCTATGAAGTATTAAGCGAATTCAAGAAGATCACCCATGAAAGACCGATGCTTTCATTGGGAGATGTTTTTTCCTATGATGAACTCAGAGAGTGGTCAAAGAAGATCACGGATGTCTACGGCAAGGTGCAGTATTGTGCCGAATACAAGATCGACGGTCTGGCCATGTCCCTGATCTATGAGGACGGTCTGTTCAAACAGGCAGTCACCAGAGGCGACGGCATCGTCGGTGAAGATGTCACCAGCAATGTCCGTACGATACAGTCTGTTCCGATGTCCATTCCCTACAGACAGAGATATGATATCCGCGGTGAAGTATACATGCCCAAGTCTTCCTTCAACAGAGTCAACAGGGAAAGACGTGAGCAGGGGGAAGAGGAATTCGCCAATCCCAGAAATGCGGCAGCCGGTTCCATCAGACAGCTGGATTCCAGGATCTGCGCGTCCAGAGGCCTGGACGGTTTCTGGTACCATGTGCCGGATGATGTCAATTCCGATACCCATTACGGATCTCTGCAGTATGCGAAGAGGCTCGGTTTCATCGTCAATGAGACGACATCGCTGTTCGACGATATCGAAGATGTCATTCATTTCATTGATGAGACGGCGGCCATCAGAAACGATCTGCCTTACGAGATCGACGGCATGGTCATCAAGGTCAATGATTATGCCTTGCAAAGACAGATCGGCTATACATCCAGGATCCCCAAGTGGGCAATCGCCTACAAGTTCCCGGCTGAAGAAGTGCTGACTCAGGTGGAGGACATCTTCATCACGGTCGGCAGGACAGGCAAGTGTACACCCAATGCGAAATTGAAACCGGTCAGGGTGGCCGGTACGACTGTCGGTTTTGCGACACTGCATAACGAAGACAATATCAGAGACAAGGATATCCGCATCGGTGATACGGTTATCGTCAGAAAAGCCGGAGACATCATTCCGGAAGTCGTTTCGTCACTGAAGGAAAGAAGAGACGGCAGCCAGCAGCGCTTCGTCTTCCCGGAATACTGTCCGGTCTGCGGCGGCAAGCTTTACCGTTTTGAAGATGAGGCAGCACATTACTGTGTCAACAGTGAATGCAAGGCCAGACTGGTCTATTCGATCGCTCATTTTACGGAGCGTAACGCGATGAATATCGACGGTCTTGGCGAAAAAAGAGTGGAAGCCTTCCTGAACGAGGGCCTCTTAAGCAGTTTTGAAGATATCTATAAGCTGCATAACCGCAGGGAAGATATCCTGCAGATGGAGAAATTCGGTGTCAAGTCTTTCGACAATCTGATCGAAGCGATCGAAAACTCCAAAGCCAATTCCCTGGAGAGACTGATCAACGGTCTGGGCATCCGTCAGGTCGGTGAGAAAGCAGCCAAGATCCTGGCAGCCCATTTCGGCAATATGGACGCTCTGATGAATGCCTCTTTTGAGGAGCTTTCCGAGATCAGAGACATCGGTCCGATCACTGCCGAATATATCCGTGATTTCTTCAACGAACCCGCCAATGCGGAGATGATCTCTCAGCTGAAGATGCTGGGCGTGAATATGGATTATATCGATACGGCAGTCGGCGGAGAATCGCCGTTTGCCGGCAAGACGGTCGTACTGACCGGAACATTGGAGAAATACAGCAGAGCACAGGCGACAGCGCTTCTGGAAGACCGCGGCGCCAATGTATCGGGATCCGTTTCAAAGAAGACCGACTATGTCATTTACGGTGCCGAAGCTGGTTCCAAACTCGACAAGGCCAATGAACTGGGCATACAGACACTTGATGAGACAGAGTTTGAGTCTATGCTCTGAAATATGTTAGAATATGAAATGGAGATTTTGATATGAGCAACAAGAAAGAAAGAAAAAGACTGTCCAGATCGGCTCTCGTCCTGATTGTCGGTCTGATCATCATAGCGATCCCGGTATGTATCTTTGCCGGTATTCTGGGCGTTGCCGCTTTGCAGACCGGATCACCCAGAGAGGGCTCCCGTTTTGACAATGACCTGGACCCCAGGATCACTGATGACCATCTCAATACGATCAAGCAGCAGCTTTCTGCGATCGGCCAGGTAGATGACGTGGAAGTCATCCTGTCTGAAGGACAGCTGAGGATCTTTATCGATACCAACGATTCATTAAGCGAGGAACAGGTCGATTCGATACTGACGAGCGCATACAACGCAGTCAATTCAACTGTTCCGATCTCAACATATTTCACGGCAACGGAATCCAAGAAGATGTATGATCTGCAGATCAACGTCTATACCACTGCCGAAGCTTCCGACATCGGTGCGGCGAATTCCAGACAGTACAAGCTTCTGCACAAGAATTCAGCGGAGGCACAGTACAGCATCGATGACCTGGCTCATCCGAAAGATCCGGCACTTGCCGCTGAACTGGAGGGGCTGACGCCAAGCGAAGAAGTTCCTGTTGAAGAGGAAGAAGAGGTCGAACACGACGGTGAATAACTTCATGGCAACATGAAGTTTTTTAATTTATGAAGAACGATATCGTAAGATGCAGATGTGTCGATATGTCCGTCGACGGACAGGGAATCGCCAGAGCGGGAGATCTGGTGGTTTTCGTCAAGGGCATGATCAAAGGGGAAGAAGCCGATGTCAGGATCATCGCTGAAAAGAAGAACTATTCCTACGGCATCATCGATCGGCTGATCAGCGCTTCGCCATACCGTGTTGAGCCTGACTGTAAGATCGCCTACAAGTGCGGCGGCTGCGATTACCGTCACATCGCCTATGAATATCAGCTGCAGCTCAAACAGGATGTATTGAACAATACGTTTAAAGATTTCAAAGTGAATGAGATCATTCCCTGCGATGATCCGTATTACTACAGAAACAAAGTTCAGATTCCCTGCAGGGATCATAAGATGGGTTTCTACAGAAAGTTTTCCAACGACATCGTCGAATTCGATGACTGTTTCCTGGAATCGCGGGATGCAAATCAGATCATCCGGGATCTCAAGACGATTCTGATCGGAAAACCGTATGAAAAGATGGTCCGCCACGTGCTGATCAAGAAGGCAGTGGGAACTGGTGAGATCATGGTCGCCTTTATCGTCAGAGATATGGGGATCGATCTTTCCGATATCGTCTCTTTCCTGACAGAGAAATATCCCGATATCCGTTCCATCATCATGAACCTCAACGACAAAGAGACCAACGTCATTCTGGGTTTAGAAGAGAAGGTGATATACGGATCGGATCATATCTGCGATGTCTTTGACGGCATCAGGGTCAATCTGTCATTAAAATCGTTCTATCAGGTCAACTACGGACAGATGCTGAAACTGTATCGGAAGATCAGGGAACTGTCCGGCGTCAGTGAAAATGACAGAGTACTGGATCTGTACTGCGGGATCGGTACAATCTCTTTGTATCTGTGCCGTTACGCAAAACATGTGACAGGGGTAGAGATCGTGGAAGCGGCAGTTGCCGATGCAAAGGAAAACGCGAAGCTTAACGGATTTGACAATACGGATTTCATTCTGGCGGATGCCTCGAAGAATATGGACGCGTATCTGAAAGACAGGGATATCGTCATCGTAGATCCGCCCAGAAAGGGGATCAGTCAGGATCTGATCGCATCATTGAAGGGAAACCGTATCAAAAGGATCGTCTATGTCTCCTGCAATCCGGCCACCCTGGCAAGGGATCTGCAGCTTCTGCAGGATACATATGATGTAGGTGAGATCTGCCCGGTGGACATGTTCCCGTTCACGGTCCACACAGAAAACGTCGTTTCACTCACGATAAAAGAATAATAAGGGGTCGTTATGAAGAAATGTCCGGTATCTGAATACTGCGGCGGATGCCAGTATCAGGGTATCGATTATGAAAAACAGCTGGAACGCAAACAGGAAAGTGTGAATAAACTGCTTTCTTGCTTTCATGATGTCAATCCCATCATCGGCTGCAGGGATTCGCTCCATTACCGCAACAAGATGCAGGTATCCTTTGCCTGCGATGAGAAGAAACGCATCATCTTTGGATACTATGTTCCCAAAACACATACCGTCGTTCCTGTTGATGAATGCATGCTTTGTGAAAAAGGGATCAGTGAGATCCTTTCTTCCGTGAAGAAGATCCTCATCAGGCATCATATTCCGATCTACGATGAAGCGATGAAAAAGGGTTGTCTGAGATATATCCAGATCAGATCTTCCAATCAGGGGGAATACATGCTGATACTGGTAACAGCTTCAGTTTCTTTACCGAAAGCAGATCTGCTGGTCAGGGATATCCTGAAGGCTCATCCTGAGATCAGATCGATCATACATAACGTCAACCGGAAAAGCAGTTCCGATATTCTGGGAGAAAAAAATACGATCTTATACGGAAAGGGATATATCACGGATGAACTCTGCGGTCTTTCTTTCCGTATTTCTCCGTCTTCTTTCTATCAGGTCAACCGGATACAGACGGAAGTCCTTTACAATGAAGCGATCAGATCGGCTGCTTTCAAAGGCGATGAGATCCTGATCGATGCCTACTGCGGTATCGGCACGATCGGCTTGAGCGCCGCGAAACATGTGAAAGAAGTGATCGGTGTCGAAAGCAATGCTTCCGCGATCAGGGACGCGCAAAACAACTGCCGGATCAACAAGATCGCAAATGCCCGTTTCATCTGTGAAGATGCCGGCAGATATATGGAATATCTCAGCAGGAACAAGACGCATATCGATACGGTCATCATGGATCCGCCCAGAGGCGGCAGTGACAGCCGTTTCATCTCTTCGATGGTGAAGATGAAACCGGAACATATTATTTACATCTCCTGCAATCCAGTGACTCTGAAAAGGGATCTGAGTGATCTGAACAGGTCCTATCAGGTTGATTCGATACAGCCCGTCGATATGTTCCCGTTCACAAAACATATCGAAGTCATTGCTGTTTTAAGCAGAAAGAAGGCCGGATAGAATGAGAAAAAACAGAAGACTGCTCTTTATCATCATTGTTGTCGTTCTTCTGCCGATATTGCTGTTTCTGCTTTACAGCTCAGATTACTACCGCGCGGATGAAACAGCTGATAAGGCAATGACAGGCACTGATCAGGTTAGTGTTTCTGAGATCAAGGAAGGATGGCTCTTTGACGGTCCGGGAAATGCGACAGGAATGGTGTTTTATCCCGGCGGTAAAGTGGAAGAAACAGCTTATGCGCCGCTGCTGTCGAAACTTGCGGAAAACGGTATCGATGTTTATCTGATGAAGATGCCGTTTCATCTGGTTTTCTTCGGTCTGAACAAGGCAGATGATATTATCAATGCGTATCAGTATGATCACTGGTATATTGCCGGTCATTCGTTGGGCGGCGTGGGCGCCGGATTCTACGCCGATCGAAACAGTGACCGTCTTGACGGTATCATCCTGCTGGCGTCCTATACGACAAAGAAAATGGATGATGATCTGATCATGATCTCGATCTACGGAACAGAAGACGGGGTCCTGAACAGAGAAGGCTATCAGAAGAATCTGGAGAATGTTTCCGCCCATTTCACTGAGCATGTCATTAAAGGCGGTAATCACGCCCAGTTTGGTTCCTACGGCCCGCAGAAAAAAGACAAAGAGGCCAAGATCTCCGCGCCGGAGCAGGTCGAAGAGACCGTGAATGTGATCATAGATGCGATCGCAGGAAAACAATAAGGAGTTGACTATGGATTATCAGGATATCAATGCTGAAACGATAGACAGATGGATCGAAGAAGGCTGGGAATGGGGAATGCCGATCGATCATCAGACATATATCGATGCACAAAACGGAGAGTGGCAGCTGCAGCTGACACCGACCAAGTATGTTCCCAAGCACTGGTTTGGCGATCTCAGGGGAAAAAAGATATTGGGACTGGCCAGCGGCGGCGGTCAGCAGATGCCGATCTTTGCGGCATTAGGAGCTATATGTACGGTTCTGGATTATTCACAAAAACAGCTGGAAAGCGAAAGACTGGTTTCCGAAAGAGAAGGCTACGAGATCGAGATCATCAGAGCCGATATGACCAAGAGGCTTCCGTTTGAAGATGAGACATTTGATCTGATCTTTCATCCGGTAGCCAACTGTTATGTCAAAGAAGTCAAACCGATCTGGAAGGAGTGTTTCCGTGTTCTGAAAAAGGGAGGCTGGCTGCTTTCCGGTACGGATCATTTCGTGAATTATATTGTCAATGATGATGAAACGATGATCGTCAACGAACTGCCTTTCGATCCGCTGAGCAATGAGAAGCAGAGAAAACAGCTGGAGGAAGATGACTGCGGTATGCAGTTTTCCCATACCATCGAGGAACAGATCAACGGACAGCTGGAAGCCGGATTCATCCTGAAAGAGCTGTATGAAGACACCAACGGCGAAGGCCGCCTGCATGAACTGCATATCCCGACTTTCCTGGCGATGCGTTCCTATAAACCGGAGTAGACTATGGCGTGGTTTGAAGAAGCGGTATTTTATCATATCTATCCGTTGGGATTAACGGGAGCACCTCTGCACAACGACCAGGGCGAGACTGTGCACAGGCTCAATGATCTGATCCCCTGGATCGGCCATATTGCCGATATCGGCTGCAATGCCTTATATATCGGTCCTCTGTTTGAATCGGTCGGACACGGATATGAGACAAGCGATTACAGAAAACTGGACAGAAGGCTCGGAGACAATGATGATCTGAAGAATTTTGTGAGGATCTGTCATGAGAATGGGATCAGAGTCGTACTGGATGCGGTCTTCAATCATACCGGCAGAGAATTCTTTGCTTTCAGGGATATCCGGGAAAACAGGGAAAACAGTCCTTATCTGTACTGGTATCAGAATGTCAATCTTTATGGCGACAATGAATACCGTGACGGTTTTTCCTACGATACCTGGTCCGGTTACGATCTGCTGCCGAAACTGAACCAGAGGAATCCGGAAGTTGTGAATTATCATCTGGATACCGTCCGTTTCTGGGTGGATGAGTTTGATATCGACGGACTCAGACTGGATGTGGCACAGGTGCTTGATTTTGATTTCATGCATCAGCTGAGACTGCTGGCAAATGAGATCAAGGATGAATTCTGGCTGATGGGTGAAGTGATACACGGAGAATATGACAGGTGGGTCGGTCCTTCCATGTTGCACAGTGTCACGAATTATCATCTCAACAAAGCTCTGTTCAGCGGACATAATGATCATAATTATTTTGAGATCGCCCATACAGTCAACAGACTGCTTTCTGCAGGAAAATATGAGATGTCACATCTGTACAACTTTGTTGATAACCACGATGTGGAAAGGATCCACACGATACTAAGCAACAAGGCCGATTTCTTCCCTGTACATGTACTTCTTTATACCTTGCCCGGTATCCCTTCGATCTATTACGGATCGGAGTACGGGATCGACGGAAAAAAAGAGAGGTATTCGGATGCATCTTTAAGACCGTATCTGAACCTGAATGAACTGGAAGAGAATGACTGTGTCAGACTGATCAGGGCACTGGGAAAGATCAGACAGAACGAAAAGGCTCTTTCCCATGGTGATTACCGGCAGCTGCAGCTGAATCTTTGCCAGTATGCCTTTGCCAGAGGGGATATCATCGTCACGGTCAACAGCGCTTCTGAAAACGGACATTTCGATCTGAACTCACAGGGGATCTATAAAGGCGCCTTGAGCGGCACGATGATCGAAAGTGATAACGATGTCCTGCATATCGATATCGGAGCACATTCCGGAGAGATATGGATACCGCAGGATGTATCCAGAGCCGTATATGAGCCGTTAGAGATTACAATAGAAAATAAAGAGAAAGAAGATCAGTGGCAAAGACCCGAGAGGGCAGACAAGCCATATGAGGAAATGAGTGTGGAAGAACTGCAGGCAGAGATCCTGGCGAAGATGGAGGCCAACGGTCCTCTCAACGAGAGGATGATCAAGGACGTCAGGGAGAATGTCTGGAGAGATTCTCTGTTAAACTGGGTAAAGAGCTTCAGATAGGAGGAAGGATAAATGATACCGATGGAAGAAATGAATGATCACGAACTGCTGATGGAACTGGTTGCGGAAAAGCGCAGGAATGACAGGATCCGTTATATTTATTACGGTCTTTACACTGTGTTTGCGGTGTTTCTGATCGTGATGGGATGTATCTACATCCCCAAGATCGTAAGGATCGTCAATCAGTACAGGGAACTGATGGAGAATTACCAGCAGCTGATCGCCAGACTGAATGCGACGGACGGCAAGATCAACGAATTCATGAACGGATTTCAGACGGATCTGGGCGGCATCAAGGAATTCATTGAAAAGTTCAGTGCACTGATGGGTGCATTCGGATACGGTTATTAGGAGGGAAGGGATATGCTTCAAGTCGGCACGAAAGCACCGGATTTTGAACTGAAAGATCAAAACGGTGAATCAAGATCACTGAAGGAATTCAAGGGAAAGAAGGTCATCCTGTATTTCTATCCCAAAGACATGACCAGCGGCTGTACAAAACAGGCCTGCGGTTTTGCGGAGCTATATCCCCAGTTTCGGGAAAAGGATGCCGTCATTTTAGGTGTCAGCAAGGACTCCGTCGCTTCCCACAAGAAGTTTGAAGAGAAGTACGGTCTTCCCTTTACGCTGCTTTCAGATGAGAATAAGGAAGTCATTCAGGCCTACGATGTCTGGAAGGAGAAGACGCTCTATGGAAAGAAGTCCATGGGCGTCGTCAGATCGACTTATCTGATCAATGAGAAGGGATATATCGCAAAGGCTTTCGGCAATGTCAAGGCGGCCGAAAATCCTGAGCAGATGCTGAAAGAAGTATAAGAAAACCGCAGTAATCTGCGGTTGTTTTTATATGGCGTGCCTAGCAGGACTTGAACCCGCAACCTTTTGGTTCGTAGCCAAACACTCTATCCAGTTGAGCTATAGGCACATTGCTTATTTAGGTTATCACTAATTCATTTGTTTTTCAATTGTTGTCGTTGAATTTGCGTGTCAGAAATGATAGTATACGGATGTGTCCATGTAGCTCAGTTGGATAGAGCATCCGCCTTCTAAGCGGACGGTCGGGAGTTCGAGTCTCTCCATGGACGCCACTATTCGGCCTGAAAGGCCTTTTCTTTTTCCGACAGTAAAAAGAGGAAAGACATCTGAAGGCACTCAGACACATCCTTAAGACCATCTGCAGGAGAATTATAATGAAAGGTATTCATGTGACAAGTGAGATCAAAGCCCTGAAAAAAGGTCCTTCTTCACAGGCCGGGCAGGGAACTGCTGAATCTCACACCGGACAGGCTTCAGGAACTGCTTTTTGATGATATCCCTTATCTGAAAGCTGCCCAGGAAGAACACGATGCTTTTGCGAAAACACTGAAAGACAACGGTGTTGAAGTGGTATATCTGGAAGATACTGCCAGAGTATTGGGCAGGATGTATGACGGTATCGAATACAGAGGCTTTGACCAGTCGATCGTCGAAGAGCTTTCGGAAAAATCAGGTGTTCCGGTATGGAACGGTCTGACCAATCAGTTCCATCCGACA
>JAEEGI010027520.1_pt1 | contig 10869 bp, 9 predicted proteins | sample 8958751 | NCBI WGS metagenome assembly JAEEGI01 (sample SAMN16246545, study PRJNA631951) | gut metagenome | biome: gut microbiome; feature: rumen; material: KS-attached | host: Bos | place: Iran: Karaj | collected 2018-10 | reverse complement strand
CTGGACATAGAAGATATGACCAGTGCCAGATGGGTGCCTGGGATGATACAAGTAATCAGTTGTCTTTATTTGGAGAGGATAACTGGCGCTATGTGGAATTTGATCATGCAAGCTCTAATAGACCAACTCTTGATGGAGAGCCTTCTTATGAGCAAATATTACAAGGCCTGCATGATGACACTCAACCTTACTGGCAATCAAGGGAGGTAAGAAGATACGCTTATTGGTCAGTGTTTGCTGGAGCTGCCGGACATACATATGGAGATTGTTCAATTATAATGTTTTATGATGGTAGTATAGACGGAGTGGTTTATGGAGCTAAGGATTATTGGCAAAAGGCTATGCATCATGAAGGCTCAGGACAGATGAAGCATCTTAAGGACTTAATGGAGTCAGTAGATTTTACTAATGGTGAATCAAGAGATGATTATTTAATAGAAGGACAGCGAGAAAAGCATGATAGAATTGCTGTATTTGCTTCTGATGATTTCTTGTTTGCCTATAATTATTTAGGAAAGAGTTATAAATTAGATACTAGTGCTTATATTGGAAAAGATATTTATTATTTTAATCCGGCCACAGGAATTTATAGTTACATTGATAAGGTTAAAACTGATATTTACCAATATGAACAAATTCCAGATTACAATGGAAACACAGATACAGTGTTGGTTATAAAATAAAATAGATAATCCCTAGTAAAGCGGACATTCACAATCCACTTTACTAGGGATTTTTTATTATTAGCCTATAGCCTAACTTGCAAGTCTATTAGATGTCTTATTTTTACAATTCTTATAAACTAACTTTAAAAACTCCTCATGAATTCTTTTATCTTTTGTCATTTCAGGATGGAAGGCAAGGGCTATTTGATTTCCATATTTAGCGGCTATTATTCTGCCATCAACTTTAGATAGAATCTCAATCTTAGGAGATAAGCATTCTTTAATGTATGGAGCACGAATAAAGCAAAGAGGGAAATCTTTTATAGCTCCAACATTAGCGGTAGTTACAAAGCTTCCAAGCTGTCTACCATAGGCATTTCTAACTACTTTAATTGGAAATGTACCAAGATGGCAGTCATTTTCATTTTCAATTTCTCTAGCTAGTAAAATAAGTCCTGCGCAGGTTGCTAGCACTGGCATGCCAGACTCAATCCTTTCTTTTATGGGTTTTAAAAGATCAAGCTCCTTTAGTAGTTTTCCCTGAACTGTGCTTTCACCGCCTGGAAGTACAAGAGCATCGATTTTTTCTAAGTCCTTTAACTGTCTGATTTCTACCAGGTCTACCAGTTCAGACATTTCCTTCTTTGTAAGTACATTTTCAAGCATCTTAATGTGTTCAATAAAGGCGCCTTGAAGGGCTAAAACACCTATCTTCATTAAATACCACGCTCCTCCATAATAATCTTGATTTCGTTAGGGTTAATACCCACCATTGCTTCACCAAGATCTTCAGATAACTTTGCAATAAGCTTAGCATCCTGATAATTTGTAACAGCCTCAACAATGGCAGCAGCTCTTTTTCTTGGGTCACCTGACTTAAAGATACCAGAACCTACAAATACGCCCTCAGCACCAAGCTGCATCATAAGAGCGGCATCTGCTGGAGTTGCAACACCACCGGCAGCAAAGTTAACTACAGGAAGCTTTCCATTTTCATGGACATAAACTACTAAATCGTATGGTACCTTAAGTTCCTTAGCAGCCTCGAAAAGCTCGTCCTCTGACATAGAAACAAGCTTTCTAATTTCAGAGTTCATTTTGCGCAAATGTCTAACTGCCTGAATTACATCGCCAGTACCAGGTTCACCTTTAGTTCTAATCATAGATGCACCTTCGTTAATTCTACGAAGAGCCTCACCTAAGTCTCTTGCGCCACAAACGAATGGAACCTTAAACTTTGTCTTATCAATATGGTAAATGTCATCTGCAGGTGATAAAACCTCAGATTCATCAATATAGTCGATTTCAATTGCCTCAAGGATCTGAGCCTCTACGAAGTGACCGATTCTACACTTGGCCATAACAGGTATAGAAACTGCTTCTTGAATGCCTTTAATCATCTTTGGGTCGCTCATTCTTGAAACACCACCGGCTGCTCTAATATCAGCAGGGATTCTCTCAAGTGCCATAACAGCACAAGCACCAGCTTCTTGGGCAATAATTGCCTGTTCAGGGGTTGTAACATCCATAATAACGCCACCCTTTAACATCTGTGCCAATCCCTTGTTTAATTCATATTGTTCTGTCTTATTGTTCATCTCATTTTCCTCCCTTAGAACGTTTTAATAAATATTATTATTCTACTGGTTATATGAAAATAACCAAAATTAAAAGAAATAATATAACCAGATTTAATCAAAACGAGTCTATTATCTTTAGTAAATGAATGTTATAATATGATAGAATAGCTAAAGTTGTGTTATTATGGAGGTAGTATGGAAGTATTTAAGGAAAACCAATTGGATATAATGTTATATGTATGTGGGATATGTACAGCCCTTATGATTTTAGCTTTTATATCAAAGGCAATTCCTAAAAAAAGAAGAGTAGCACTTATTCTTATGGAATTAAGTTCATTTAGTTTGCTATTTTTTGATAGACTTGCATACATTTATAGAGGAAATATCTCAGACTTAGGATATATCATGGTAAGAGTAAGTAATTACATGGTTTATGCATTAAGTCTATTTGTCATATTTACTTATAATCTGATTATAAAGGACTCAATAAGTAAAAATCGCGATTCTAAGAAATATATTTTAATAATTATTAAAGCAGTAGATTTTTTAATAATTGTAGGAGAGATTTTGATTGTTATTTCTCAGTTTACAGGAATGTATTACACCTTTGATGAATTTAACAGGTATCAAAGAGGTAAGTTCTTTGTTATAAGTTATGTTTCTCCCCTAATATCCTTGATTTTATTGCAGGTAGTAGTTCAAGCTAATCGAAAAAACATTAGTAGATTAATGCGTATACCGCTAGAACTCTTTAGCATTATACCATTAGTGGCTACAATAGCTCAGATTTTCCTTTATGGTTTGTCTTTGACTAATATTTCGATTGTAGGAATTGCAATGCTTTTATACATTTTCTCACTACTAGATATTAACGAAATGGTTAGTAAGGCTAATGAAAATGAAATTAGAATCCTAAAGGAAGAACAAGAACTTTTATCTAGTATGTTTGAGGAAACAGCCTCTGCCCTAGCAAGTGCTATTGATGCTAAGGATGAATACACTCATGGACATTCAAGACGTGTGGCTAGATACTCTGAGTTAATTGCTAAGAGGGCGGGTTTAAAAGATGCAGACTGTAAGAAGGTATATTATACAGCCTTGCTTCATGATGTAGGAAAAATTGGAATTCCAGATAGTATTATTAATAAACCAGGGAAATTAACTGAGGAAGAATACGATACAATTAAGCTCCATACAACCATTGGAAGCCAGATTCTATCTAGTATAAATTCCTCTCCATATCTTAGTATAGGGGCCAGATATCATCATGAATGGTATGATGGAAGTGGATATCCTGAAGGTCTAAAGGGTGCAGAGATTCCTATTATTTCAAGAATTATTGCGGTAGCGGATGCTTATGATACTATGACTTCAAAGAGAAGCTATAGAGATCCTTTGCCACAATGGAAGGTGCGTGAAGAAATAATTAATGGTTCGGGAACACAGTTTGACCCTTTTTTTGCCAATGAAATGTTAAATATTATGGACTCAGACGCCATTTATATTGATAGTGAATTACAATTAGCAGAGCAGTTACAAAAAGCTCAGTAAGGAGATGCTTATGACTAATAATGATGTGAGAATCGTTATGTATCACTACACAAGAGATCTAAAACACTCAAGATATCCCAATATTAAGGGACTTGATTATCCTTTATTTAAAGAACAGCTAGAATATCTTAAGGCACATTTTAACATAATAAGCATGGAAGAGCTTTTACTAGCATCTCAGGGAAAAACTTCCCTTAAGGATAATGCGCTCTTGTTAACTTTTGATGATGGTTATATCGATAATTTCACATTTGCATTTCCACTTTTACAGGAACTAAATTTAACAGCTTCCTTCTTTATTACTGGAAAAACTTTTGCAAAGCATCAGTTATTAGATGTCAATAAAATTCACTATATACTTGCAAGTACAGAGATTAATTTAATTATAGAAGAACTAAAGAAGAAACTAGATTATTACAGAGGTAGGGAATTTGTCTATCCCTCTAATGAAGAATTATGGAATCAATTTGCCAAGGAAGGAAAGTATGATCCTAAGGAAGTGGTTTTTGTAAAAAAATTACTTCAGACGGTACTTCCAGAAAGACTAAGAAACATTATTTCTAGTGAGCTTTTTAAGGAGTTTCTAGGAGTAAGTGAGGAACAATTAGCTTATGAATTATACATGACAGAGAATCAGGTTCGTGTTTTAAAAAGAAATGGCATGTTTATAGGAATTCATGGCTATGATCACTATTGGCTGGGAAAATTAGAAAAGGAACAGATGGAGAAGGATTTAGAGACAGCCCTAGATACTCTAGATGAATTTATTGATAGAGATAACTGGGTAATGAATTATCCTTATGGTAGTTACAATCAGGACGTTTTGGATTTTGTTTCAAAGAAAGGGGCTAAACTTGGCCTTACAACAGAGGTTAGGGTGGCTAATCTAGAAAAAGATAACAAACTATTACTTCCTAGATTTGATTGTAATGATTTCCCACCAAAAAGCGAGAATTATAAGAACTTCTAGAATTGAAGCAGACCCGAATCCGGCGCTAGACTTACGAGCGAGTCTTGAGGATAAATTAGTATCCTTATTGATAAAAATTCCCTTTTTAGAAATTAACTTTTGTGGTTATAACAACATTCACTTTCTAAAGAAAACTATATAGTATTGTTATAAAGGTTTTTATCAAGAAAGGATATACTATGGGAAAGAAAATTAATTTAAAGAAAAGTGTGTATGAACTTTGTAACGAGTATCCAGAACTTATAGATATAATGCTAGAATTAGGCTTTACCGAGGTTACTAAGCCCGGTATTTTAAATACAATGGGCAAGGTTATGACAATTCCTAAGGGCGCAATTATGAAAAAAATCGACATGGTGGATGTGGTTTTAGCTCTTAAAAATAATGGCTTTGAGCTTGAAGGCAAGATGCCAAGTTTTGTTCAGAAACGAATAGCTAAGAAGATGTTAGAGTCACAGCTTCCTAAAAGAAAGGATGTCAATGGCAATGAAATCAAGGAATTAGAACTTGATGAGAGAACCCTAAAGATTAAGTCCTATGTTGAAAGATTATCTAAGGGTGAAGATATTGAATCCGTTAGAAAAGATTTCGTGGAAAATTTTACGGATGTAGATGCGGCAGAAATTGCTAAGGCAGAGCAGTCCTTAATTACGGGAGGTACACCAGTTTCCGAAGTGCAGAAATTATGTGATGTTCACTCAGCTCTTTTCCATGGTGCTACAAGAGAGGAGAAGATTGCCAATGCAGAAAAGGCAGTAGAGGAATCTCTAAAACGTCAAAGGGGAGAAGGAGCAGAAGTAAAAACAGCCCAGACTCTAGTAGCACCTAATGGAAACTCAATTTTCTATGGTTCAATTGGCAAGCTAGATGTTAAGGAAGCCATGAGTGAATCCTTTGGTATGGGAATTGGCTCTAAATTTAAGGCAGCTCCTGTAAAAAGACAGGATGGGGCTGATAGTATTTATATGGAATTAAGAAAGATTGAGAATCACCCACTTAATACATTTGCTCTTGAAAACGAGGCTATATCAGATGCTTTAAAGGAATTAAGAAGAGCCATGGATACTAAGGAAAATGTTATGCCAGCCTTAAAGAAAGCAAGAGAAGCTTCAATTCACTATGCAGAAAAAGGGGATTTATTATATCCAATTCTTAATGTTAAGTATGGATTTTCGGGCCCTTCTAATGTAATGTGGGGCGTTGATGATGAAATTCGTGACGAGATGAAATCTCTTTACAATAGAGCCCTAGAAGATGAGTGTTTTTTAACTAATGAGCTTTGGAACGAGCGATTAGACGCAGTTGTTACAAGGGCTGAGGAGATGATTTACAAAGAAGAAAATATCCTATTCCCATTATGCGCAAAGAATTTTACAGAGGAAGACTGGTGCGATATTGCTAGAGATTTTGCAGATTATAAGCCATGTCTTATTGGAAATCGTCCATTATGGGAAAAGGCTACTCCAAAGGGAAATGTTAAAAACTATAGCCAGGAAGCTGGTAGTGCTAATCTTCCTTCAGGCCGCTTAACTATTGAGCAGCTAGATGCCATGCTTAATACAATTCCAATGGAATTAACTTTTGTTGATGCAGATAATGTTAATAGATATTTTAATGATGGAGAGGATGTAAAGCTCTTTAAAAGACCTTTATCAGCTCTAGGTAGAGAAGTATTTTCATGCCATCCACCTAAAATTGAACCAATGGTTCGCATGATACTTGAGGACTTTAAGGAAGGCAGAAGAGACTGCGTTGATGTTTGGACAAGTAGAGATGATGAGCCAGTACTTATTAAGTATATGGCAGTTCGTGATAAGGATAAAAACTATATAGGTACCCTTGAATGTGTACAGCCAATGGGCTTTGCCGAAAAGCACTTTAAGAGGAGCTAAGTTATAATAAATATAGCTTAATAATATAAAGACATTTGTAAAAAATTGACTAATTATAAAAAGTGTACTTAAGTCTAAAGGCTAAAAAATGGGTCCAGACTTTATTTTTTAAAGTATTTTTCGAATCGCTTTAAAAATATTGTCCAAAGACCCTATTTTTGTTAATATAATGAACGAAAAAACACATTTGAAAGAGGAATTTATATTAATGAAAAAGAAGAGATTATCATTATCAGCCAAGATTTTTATAGCTTTGGTTTTAGGTATAATAGCTGGTATAGCCTTAACAGCTAAACCAGAAATTGCAACAACTTATATTAAGCCTTTCGGTACAATATTCCTTAATCTTGTTAAATGGGTAGTTGGACCATTGGTTTTCTTCTCAATTATGAGCGGAGTTCTTTCTATGAAGGATATTAAGAAGGTAGGTTCTATTGGTGTTAAGACTGTTTTATATTATATGTGTACAACAGCCTTTGCTATTACAATAGGTCTTATTTTTTCAAATATCTTCAAGGGGATTTATACAGTAGTTGAGACAACAGATTTAACTTATGAAGCTTCAGAATCAGTAAGCTTTATGGATACATTAGTGGGAATGTTCCCATCAAACTTTGTACAGCCTTTTGTAGAAGCTAACATGTTACAGATTATTGTAGCTTCATTAATTATTGGCTTTGCTTTATTACTTATTAATAATAACAGTGATAAGCAAAAGGATTTCACCTTAGTAGATACAGTTAATGACATTTTCTTAAAGGCAATGGAAATGATTATTAGCCTTTCGCCAATCGGTGTATTTTGTTTACTTTGTCCAGTAGTAGCTGAGAATGGACCAGCAGTACTTGGTTCACTTGCTAAGGTATTACTTGTAGCTTACTTAGCATATATTATTCATATGTTAGTAGTTTATTCATTAACAGTTTCAACATTTGCTAAGGTTTCACCTCTTAAGTTCTTTAAGGAAATGTTACCAGCAATTATGTTCTCCTTCTCATCAGCTTCTTCAGTAGGTACACTTCCAATTAACATGGAATGTACAGAAAAGCTTGGTGCAGACAAGGATATTTCAGCTTTCATCCTTCCACTTGGTGCAACTATCAATATGGATGGAACAGCAATTTATCAGGGTGTGTGTGCAATCTTTATTGCCTCATGCTATGGAATTAACTTAACATTTCCACAGATGCTTACAATTGTACTTACAGCAACACTTGCTTCAATTGGTACAGCCGGTGTTCCTGGTGCAGGTATGGTAATGCTTGCTATGGTATTACAGTCAGTTGGCCTTCCAGTTGAAGGTATTGCCTTAGTAGCTGGTGTTGATAGAATATTCGATATGGGACGAACAACAGTTAACATCACAGGTGATGCATCATGTGCAGTTATAGTATCTGCTCTTGAAAGACGTAAGACAGAGAAGAAATTAAAGGCGCAAGCAACAAACTAATTAGCTTAAATAAACGGGAAAAAGAAAAAGCCTTAAGTTATTATCGTAAAATGTAATAGCTTAAGGCTTTTATCTTTTATATTGTTTTTTGGCTAAGCGCATATTTCTTCCACCTATCCAGATGTGATTTCTTTTAATACTTAAGAAGCTCCAAAGAGGGAAGAAATAAATTTGAAGGAATAGCTTTAAACTAAGCTTATTGACTCCTATTTCCTTATAAAGCTTTTTAGCTAGTTGTCTAAGTTCCTTTTCTTCTTTAAGAAAATGTTCAGCATGAGCTCCAGCAGCAAATCTATTAAGGGAATATAAAATGTGTTCATTGATTGCTCGAAGCTCCTTAGAATCATGGATTATTAATTTGCTAGTAGATATATGTCTTTGACAAGAAACAAGCATACCAGTATAAATCTTACTAGAAGGTGTTGTCATAATACTGTTTTCATGGAATCTGTGATAAATCAACTTATTATTAATTATTGCTGCCTTGTTAAGCTTTAATGAAAGGTCAATGGCAAAAATTCTATCTTCAAGTACATAGTCTTCAAATTCAACCTTTTCTATTAAACTGCGTTTATATAGTTTATTCCATGCTCTTGCAAGGATAAGATCTTCATAGGCTAAGGTTTTTAGAAAATCAATGGAATCAAGATATTTTCTAAAATCTACATCCTCATACTTTATGATTTCAGGTGTATTACCATCCTTAAAATCATATTCATAGCAGGCAACTAGGTCTAAATTATCCTTCTTAAGAGTTTTATATAAGAACTCTAAAGTTTGTGGTGAAATAATATCGTCGCTATCGACATAGAAAATATAGTCGCCATTTGCCTTTGAAAAACCATAATTTCTTGTTAAAGATAAACCTGAGTTTTCTTTATAGAAATACTTGAATCTAGAATCATATTCTGTCCAATTTTTACAAATAGTTTCAGAATCATCTGTTGATCCATCATTAATCATAAGTACTTCGAAGTCCGTATAGGTCTGAGCTTTAATACTATTAAAGCATTCGTTTAAATATTTAGCTGTATTGTATATGGGTATAATAATACTAATCATATTCTCTCCTGTGTATGGTAAATTGTATTACATTTAAGAATTTTAACATGTTATTGTTATATATTATTGAAAAAAAAAGACATAAATTCTAAAAAAATTGATTTGATTTATTGAGACATTTGTGTAAGAATAAGATTTTAGTGGGAGGAATAAAAATGTCAAATTTAATGAAAAAGATTATTAATTATGCGATTATTGTTTTAATGTTTTTTCTAGCTATCTATGAATGTAGAATCATTATAGGGCTAACAGATAACAATGTTTATACAGAAACTGTAATGATTTTAGATAAAAAGGAAGCTCGTCAAAATGGACATATTAAAGCATTACGACCTAGTAGTTATTACATGATAGCTGTTGATGGTGAGGGTAATAGCTATAAAGTTATGAAATGGGGAGCACAGGTAGGAGATGTGATACCTATTTATACCACAAAGTTACAGCATGATAGCTCTGAACCAGCGTGGTATAGTTCTATGAGTGATTTAAGGATGTCGAATATAATGTATATAGTTACAGGAGCAGTACTTTTAATTGTTCTATTCTTTATAAGTAGAAGCCTTAGAAAAAGCTATAAATCTCCTAAGAATGACGTGAATAATAATCAATATCATCAGAACGTGAATAATAATCAATATCAAGGCTATAATCAGAACGTGAATAACCAATATCAAGGTTTTAATCAGAAAAACAATTAATATAATTAGAAAAGGACATCCTATTATGATATGTACCCAGAATCCTGGACACATATCATAATAGGATGCCTTTTTATTTATTTTAAGACTAAACAAATTGGTGCATGATCCTGACGTTCACCAGAATCCACCATCTCTGAAGAAACTAAATTTTCCTTTAAACGATTGCTAATTAGGAAGTAGTCAATTCTCCAGCCAGAGTTATTAATCTTACTTGTCTTAATTCTTTGAGACCACCAAGAATAGCAGCCTTTTTCATCTGGATGAGTATAGCGGAAGCTATCTGTAAAGCCCTTTGCTAATAGATTAGTAAAGCCTTCTCTTTCCTCATCTGTAAATCCTGCTGACATATGATTAGATGCTGGATTTGCAAGGTCAATTTCCTCGTGGGCTACATTGTAGTCCCCACAAGCTATAACAGGCTTTGTCTTATCAAGCTCTGCAAGATAGTTAGCGTAACATTTGTCCCATTCCTGACGAAGAGCTAGACGCTTAAGTCCATCTCCGGCATTAGGGGTATAAACAAGGTTGAAGAAATAGTCCTCAAGCTCAAGAGTAATCATTCTACCCTCATCATCCATAGTGTCAGGAGCTCCAATCTTTGGGAAGCTAGCCTTAACCTGCATGTCTTTTTTATACAAAACCATAGTTCCTGCATAGCCCTTTCTAGCTGGTGGGCAAGAACTTACAAATTCATAGTTATAATCTGGAAAGAAAGCCTTAAGTGCAGTTTCCTGCTTTGCATTCATGCCAGTGCTAGGAAGCTTAGTTTCCTGAATAGCAATAAGGTCTGCGTCTTCATTTGCAATAGTCTTTAAAACTTCTCTTGTGAGTAAAGCTCTGGTGCTATCACTTGTAAGAGCAGCATTTAAAGAATCAATATTCCAAGAAATAAATTTCATAATTGTTCTCCTTTTCTTGTAGTTATTTGCGTAGCAAATCACTACTCGTGTGCGAGCCGCGGCAAAGCCGCATCTAATGCGAGCACTTCCTTTTTTCTT
>JAEEGI010027516.1_pt1 | contig 10872 bp, 7 predicted proteins | sample 8958751 | NCBI WGS metagenome assembly JAEEGI01 (sample SAMN16246545, study PRJNA631951) | gut metagenome | biome: gut microbiome; feature: rumen; material: KS-attached | host: Bos | place: Iran: Karaj | collected 2018-10 | reverse complement strand
TGCCTCGAGGGGAACGCGGTGGAGAAGCTCATCGCCCGAGGCGCCAAGGTCATCTCCAACCGGGACGTGCCCGTGCCCAACGCCCACTACATCGACCTGGGCGAATACGGCACCTACCTTATCGACGAAGCTGGCCGGCTTTCGCCGCTGGCCTCCCCCTGTTGGATGTGGGGGAAGCTCTACGAGAACCTGGTCCGCACGGTCCTCTCCGGCAGCTACGACCAGAAGAAGGCCACCGAGGCCATCAACTACTGGTGGGGCATGGACAGCGGGGTCATCGATGTGCAGATGACGGAGCTGGTGCCCGAGGGCATCCGGACCCTGGCCGCGTCTATGATGAACCAGATTCGGACCGGCGCCCTGCAGCCCTTCCAGCGGGAGCTGGTGAGCCAGGACGGCACCGTGAAGTACGATGGCAGCCGCGCCCCCGCCTCCCGGGAGCTGCTGACTATGGACTACCTTTCGGAGGTGGTGGAGGGACATATCCCCGCCTACGAAGAGCTGCTGCCCATGTCCCGGGCCCTGGTCCGAGAGCTGGGCCTCCATCCCGAGGACCTGCCGCCGGAGGTATAGCCATGCGGATCTTAGCCGTGTCCGACGAGGAATGCCCCGCCCTCTGGGACCACTACCGGCCCGGGCGGCTGGACGGGTACGACCTGATCCTGTCCGCCGGGGATTTGAAGGCGGACTACCTGTCCTTTTTGGTGACCATGGCCCACGCGCCGGTGCTCTACGTCCATGGGAACCACGACGAGGGGTATGCCCGCCGCCCGCCGGAGGGCTGCGACTGCATCGACGACCAGCTGGTCGTCTTCCGGGGCCTGCGCATCCTGGGCCTGGGGGGCTGCCTCCAGTACCGGCCCGACGCGCCCTGGCAGTTCACGGAGCGGCAGATGGCCCGGCGCATCGCCCGGCTGCGCTTTGCCCTGCTGCGCGCCGGGGGCGTTGACCTGGTGGTGACCCATGCGCCGCCCCTGGGTCTCGGGGACGGGGAGGATCTGCCCCACCGGGGGTTCCTGTGCCTGAAGGCGCTGCTGGACCGATACCATCCCCTGTACCTGGTCCACGGCCACGTGCACCTCAGGGGCTGGCCCCTGCCCGCGCGGGAGCTAAATTACGGCAGCACCCGGATCGTCAACGTCTCGGAGCGGTACGATTTGGAGCTCCCGGACCGGGCCTATGCCCCGGCGGACCGGTACGCCCTGCGCTACATCACCCGCCATCGGGAGCCGGAGAGCAAGACATATCTGTAAGGAAGCCGCAAGGCTTTCTTTTTCATAGGTAACAGGGACAAAACCGCCGAAATCCCTCTTGCGCCCGCCGCGGGAAAACTGTATACTAATATTAAGAAAGTTCCTAACGACATATCAAAAAAACACAGAGGGGGTAATCGAATCATGAAGACCGGTGCTTTTCGGGTCAAACGGTGGATCAGCCTGGGGCTGTTGCTGGTTTTTGCTCTGTCCTTCGCTGTGCCCACCTTCGCCCTGCCCTACCGCTGGTATAAGAACGTCTATGTCCACAAGAACCCCAGCAAGATGACCTATAAGGTGGGGGAATATATGGACCTGGCCGGGCTTGAGCTATGGGGCGATGTGTACGACGAGAACGGTAATTTTGTGTTTACGAATGACGACATGAGTCACCTGGAATCTAAGTATTTCAAATATTCTCCTGCCCAGTTCACCAAAGCGGGCAAGCAGAAGGTGACTTTTAGTTGCTGGTGCGTCGCCAAGAGCGGTGAGCGCGAATGGCTCTCCACCTCCATCACCGTGACAGTCAAGGAGGAGGAAGGGGACTCGCCCGTGGAGTGGTACACGGACATCTTTGTGGCGGCCCAGCCCAAGAAAACTATCTACACCGTGGGCGAGTCCTTCAAGACCTCGGGCTTGTCCCTGTCCGGCCACGTATACAACGCCCTGGACGGCAAGAAGCACACGGTGACCAAGCTGAGCCAGAAGGACATGAAGATCTCCCCCACGAAGTTCACCAAGCCCGGCAAACAGGATGTGAAGTTGAGTCTGTATCTGTTGTCCAAGAGCGGCGAGCATAAGTGGTTCTCCACCACGGTTCAGGTCCTGGTGGAGAAGGCTGCCATCAAGATCACCAAGCACCCCTATGGGGAGACGGTGAACGTGGGTGGCGCCTGCAATTTCACCGCCCGGGCGGACAACATCGACAGCCGCCACTGGTTCTTCACCAAGGGTGACGCAGTGGTGGACTCTGTGGACGCCCCCGCCCACTTCCCGGGCCTTACCGTCTCCGGGACCACTGCTGAGAAGCTGAAGTTGTCCAACATCCCCGCCTCCTTGGACGGATGGGCTGTATATTGCGTGTTCTACGGCAGCGACACCTCCGCCTCCACGGACAAAGCTTCCATCTACGTCCTCTCCGGCGGGTCCACGACCGCGCCGTCCACCCAGGTTCCGGTCACACCTCCGCCTACGGCCGTGCCGCCTACCAAGGTTCCGGTCACACCTCCGCCTACGGCGGCGCCCGCTACAGCCGCGCCGACCAAGGCGTCGGCCTCCACATCTGACAAGCCTGCGACAGCCTACGTGGAGGGCATCCACTGCACCGTCAATGGCCAGAGCCGTGTCTCCATCCAAGGGACCACCACGGTCCAATGCCAAGCGGAGGACATTGCAGGCTTCGTCTTCGATCACTGGGAGATCGACGGCGTGGCTGAGTACGGCATCGGCGCCAGCGCCTCCTTCACCGTATCCAAGGCCTGCGTGATCCGGGCCTACTATCACGAGCGCCGGGTCCTGCGGACCGTCAACTGCTACCTGCAGCTGCTAACCAAGAGCAACAACGCTTCCGGCGACAAGTACAAAGAATTCGACTTCGAGGAAGCCTATTACAATCCCGTCACCAAAGCTTACTGCCCGGCGGGCACCCTCTCCTGCTACGTCACTGCCGTGATCCCCAAGAAGGCCCAAGTGGACTATTGGCTCATCAACGGTGTAAAGTACCAGTTCCCTGCGAACAAAATCACCAAGTTCCGTATCCTGGACCTGAACGAGGCCACCACCATCGAGCCCGTCTTCAAGGGTAAGACCCCCACAAACGCCAACGCTCGGCCCGCCATCGCGCGGGAGCTGGAGAAGCAGGTGCTGCCGCGGATGATGCACTGCATCAACTGCTGGGGCCAGTTCATGAACGCCTCCGGCAAACCATCGGGCAAGGAGTATACGGAGTTCAACTTCGACCAGACCTTCACCAATCCCGTGACCGGTAAGAGTCTGCCCGGAGGTCTGCTGGACATCTATATCGCCACCAAGGAGCCCCGCGGTCAAACGGTGGAAACCTGGATCATCAACAACGTCAAGTATCAGTTCCCCCAGCACGTGATCCAGTTCCGGGTCCTGGGGCTCGATGAGGACACCACCTACGAGGTCCGTTTCCGCAATGCGAGCTCCCCCACCCGCGTACCAGGCACCGTCTACCGGTAATACTCTTTCCGGCAAAAACCCTCAAGGGCGGCAGACTATGTCTCTGCTGCCCTTTTTTGCACCTGTTTCGGAAAAGTGCTGCGGAAAAACGGGCGTTCGCATTGACTTTCCGCCCGCTTTTTGATATTACATGGGAGAGATTATTTCCGCATCCGCCGAGGATGGGAACAGGGAAACAGGTATGATACGCAAGATATTCCGACAGATGCTGGTGACGCAGATCCTGTCCGCCATGACGGTCATGCTCTGCATGCTGGTGGACAGCATGATGATCGGCCGCTTTTTGGGCGTGGACTCCATGACCGCCTACGGCCTCGCCAACCCGGTGCTGCTCGTCTTCGCCGCCTACGGGGCCATGCTCTCGGCGGGCATCCAGGTCATGTGCGGCAAGACCATGGGCGTGGGCGACCGGGAGGGCACCGACGCCTGCTTTTCCGCCGCGGCGGTTCTGGCCCTCACCGTGTCCGTGGCGGGTATGGCGCTCATCCTGCTGCTGGTGAAGCCCGTGTGCACCCTCCTGGGCGCGGGGCGGCCCGGGCCCGACAACCCGGTGTTCTTCCTCACCCGGGATTATTTGAAAGGCTTCATCGTCGGCGCCCCGGCCTTCATCGTGGCCCAGATCATGGTGCCGTTTTTGCAGATTTCCGGCAACCGTTTGCGCCTCGCCTTGGCGGTGGTGCTCATGACCGTCAGCGACATCGCCTTCGACCTCCTCAACGTGTTCGTCTTCCACGGCGGGATGCTGGGCATGGGCCTTGCCTCCAGCTGCAGCTACTACCTGGCTTTGATAGTGGGCCTCGCCTACTTCTTCAAGAAGGACTGCCTGTTCCGGCTGAAGCTGAAGGCGGTGACCAAAAGGGTGTGCGCCGAGCTCTTCCGCTACGGCGTCCCCACCGTCATCAACTCTCTGGCCATGGTGATGCTGGTCTTCACCCTCAACAAGATCTTGCTGGGCGTGGGCGGCAACAAAGCCGTGGCCGCCTACTCCGTGATCTCCACCGTGGGGAACATCTGTTACTGCTTCGGCTCCGGCGTGGCCCAGGTGTCGCTCCTCCTGGCCTCCATCTTCTACAGCGACGAGGACAGGACCGCCATCTACACCCTGGTCCGGACCCAGACCTTCTATGCCGCCATCCTGGACGCGGCCCTGGTGGTGCTGGTGCTGCTGCTGGCGCCGGTGCTGGTGGGCCTGTTCTTGGAGGACCCCACCGCCCGCGCTATGACCGTCCACGGGTTGCGGCTCTTCTCCTTCTCGCTCCTGCCCTGCTCGCTGAACACCACCTTCAAGAACTACTACCAGGGCGTGGACCGGGTCCGGTTCACCAAGGCCATCTCCCTGCTGCAGAACGTGACCTTCCCGGTGCTGGCGGCCTTCCTGCTGAGCCGGCTCATGGGGATCAACGGCGTGTGGCTCAGCTTCCTGGGCGGGGAGCTGCTGACCATGGCCTTCATCTGCACGGTGGTCTGGAAAAAGAGCAACAAGCCCACCTTCACCGCGGAAACCTTCGCCCTGCTCCCCCGGTTCTTCGGCGTGAAGCCCGGGGACATGATCGAGATGACGGTCCGCACCCCCCAGGAGGCGGAGGAGGCGTCCGTGCAGGCGGCGGCGTTCTGCAAGGCCCACGGGGAGAGCCCCCGCAACAGCATGCTCCTCTCCCTGTGCGTGGAGGAGATGGTCAACAACATCGTGGCGCACGGGTTCAAGGCGGATCGGACGGACCAGTGCGTGGACATCCGCATCCTCTTCAAGGACGGGCAGCGGATCATCCGCATCCGGGACAACTGCGTCAACTTCGACCCGGTGGAGTACCTGAAGCTCCACGAGAGCGACGATCCTTCGGCGCACATCGGCATCCGCATGGTCATGAAGATGGTCAAAAGCGCCAACTATGTGAACTCCCTGGGCCTCAACAACCTGACGTTGGTCCTGTGAGCGCCCCCGGGTCAATCTGTTTGGAGGAGAAACGATATGGATGATGTAATGGTCGTATTTCAGTTGTGCCAAGGCTTGCTGAACTGGCTGCTATTCACCATCGGCCTTATGGGGATCCTGAGGAAGCTGAAGTATAAGCGCCCCTGGTACAGCTGGTTCACCGGCCTGCGGTATTACGCTTTTGGCAGCGCTTTGGAGATGCCGGTGGCCGGCATGGTCTGCGGCGCCATGGAGTTCGGCATCCTGCTGATCTACATACTGCAGGTCATCCTCACGGGCGAACGCGCCGACCTGTTTTTGACGCTGCTGATGACAGTAGTCCAGCTCACCCTGTTCGTGTATGAGATACGCTTGGAGCTGCGCCTCATCTCCGTCTTCGGCTTGAAGAAGCGGTGGATCGTCCTCTTCCTCCTGTTCCAGAGGATCACCATGGTGGTCCTGGCCTTCTCCAAGCGCTATCAGCCCCTCCATGGCATGAGCCTCACGGAGGAATGGGAGGCGGGCACCGCGCCAACAGCCATGGACACGGCCATCTCCCGGCCAAAGGAGGCCACGACCAGCGGGCTCTCCATCGATGTGCGGGAGCGCACGGCCAAGGATTTCGGCAAGAAGAAGTACCTGCTGAAGGACATCGCCATGGATATACCCAACGGCTCCTTCGTGCTACTGCTGGGGGGCTCCGGCGCCGGCAAGACCACCTTCGTGAATGCGGTGATCGGCTATGAAAAGGCCGACGCCACCATATCCCTGAACGGCTGCGACGTGTATAAACACTACGACCAAATCAAGTACCGCATCGGGTTCGTGCCCCAGCAGAATCTGATCCGGGGCAGCGACACGGTCATGCGGACCGTAGGCGACGCCGCCCTCATGCGGCTGCCCAAGGACGTGAAACGGCCCCAGCGCAACGAAAAGATCCAGGAAGTGCTGGACCTGCTGGGCCTGACCGCCGGGAGCGATGGGCTGGTGTCCAAGAAATCCGGCGGACAGCTACGACGCATCTCCATCGCCATGGAGCTGGTGACGGGCCCCGAGCTGTTCGTGCTCGATGAGCCCGACTCAGGCCTGGACGGCGTCATCGCCCGGGAGATCTTCACCAAGCTGAAGGCCATTGCCGACACGGGCAAGATCGTCATGGTCATCACCCACACGCCGGACAGGGTGATCGAGCTCTTCGACAAGGTGATCGTGTTGGCCAAGGATTCCGGTCGAGTGGGTCGGCTGGCCTTCTACGGCAGCCCCGACGAAGCCCGGGCCTTCTTCGGCAGGGACACCATGGAGCAGATCGTCATGAGCGTCAACCGCAAGGAGGAAGGCGGCGACGGTCGGGCGGACGAATTCATAGAGAAATATGCTGAGCTCACGAACACCAGGGAAGGGGGTGCGGCGGCATGAGCAAAACGGACGTGAAGCACAGGGGGCGCCTCGCCCAAACGGGCATCTATCTGGGCAAGCTGCTGCGCATGTTCGTATACCAAAACGACTGGAAGGTCCTGCCTATAGGCGCGTTCATCGCGGCGGTGGTCACCTTCGTGGTGGGCCAGAACATGTTCGTTACCCAGGAGGGCACGTTCAACGGGGCCTTCGCCCTGACCTGTGTGTGCATCTGGAACGGGTTCTTCAACTCCATCCAGGTCATCTGCCGGGAGCGTCCCATCCTCAAGCGCGAGCACCGAGCGGGCCTGCACATCACCGCCTACGTGGCCTCCCACATGATCTATCAGCTCCTGCTGTGCGCTGCCCAGGCTGCAGTCACCATGTTCATCTGCAATCTGGTAGGCGTAAAATTCCCCGCCCAGGGGGTCGTGACCCGCTGGGGCATGGTGGACATGGGCATCACGTTTTTGCTGACCATTTACGCGGCGGATATGTTTGCCCTCATGATCTCCGCCATGGTGCGCAACACCACCACGGCCATGACGGTCATGCCATTCATGCTGATCTTTCAGCTAGTCTTTTCGGGGGCATTCTTCAATCTGGAAGGCTTCTCCAAAAAGCTCACGGCCTTCACCATCTCCCGCTGGGGCATGGAGAGCGTCTGCACCATCGGACGGTATAACGAACAGCCCATGGTGACCCTGTGGAACACCCTGTTCAAATTCCGAAACGTGGAGTATATGGGCACGAAGCCGATCCTGTCCGTGCTGCAGCAGATCGAAAAGGACGGGAAGATGGGCGAATTTTTGCAGTGGTCGGGGCAGAACAACCAGAACGCGGCCTTTGTCAGCGAAGCGGGGAATCTTCTTCTGAACTGGGGGGCCCTGGTGGGCTTGCTGCTGCTCGCCGTAGTCGTGGCGGTGATTTCCCTGGAGTTCATCGACCGCGACAAGCGATAAAGCCGCCACAAATGGCCGGACCCCTTCATTGATGATCTGAGGCGCGCGGGATGGTCCCGCGCCTCTTTTTTACCCCGTCACACTTTTTTTCATTGTGTTTCCGGACGGGATTTTATATAATGAAACAATAATATCGTTCTGCGAAGGAGGATCCTATGAAAAAAGTTGCTTCCATGATCGTCGCCCTTCTGCTCACCGTCGGTACCGGCATGGCCGCATTTGCTGCGGAAGAGCCCCCCGCCGGCCTGCACGCCGACATCCAGCCGGTGGTCGATTCCCCGGCCTGGGTGGTCGCCCTGCCCGCCGCGCAGGAGGCCGACCAGCTGTTCGTGGTGGCCGGCATGGGCATGGATCTGACCACCGCCACCATCTCCCTCCATCAGAAGGACGAAAACGGGGTCTGGAAGCAGCTGCTGTCCACCCCCGGCTTCGTGGGCAAAAACGGCCTGTGCCTGGACAAGGACCATCGGGAGGGCTGCGGGCAGACGCCCATAGGGGTCTATCATTTCAACAAGGCCTTCGGCATCGCCGCCGATCCCGGCTGCGCCCTCCCCTACGTGCAGGTGGACGACAACACCTACTGGTCCGGAGACCCCGGCGAGCACTACAACGAAATGGTGGACATCCGTGACTACCCGAACCTGCTGCTGGACGACAGCGAGCACATCGTGGACTACGAGTACCAGTATCAGTACTGCCTCAACATCAGCTTCAACGAGGAGGGGACCCCGGGCCGGGGCTCCGCCATCTTCCTCCACTGCTTTGGCCCCCTCAAGCCCTACACCGGCGGGTGCGTGGCGGTGCCGGAGAACATTATGAAGCTGATTATAAAGACCGTGCGGCCGGACTGCGTGGTGGTGATCGACACCTTCGCGAACATGAACGGCAGCTTCTGATGGCATTTGGACCGCCTCCACGACCATCGAAAGACGCCCCACAGGAGGGAAGGAAGACCCCATGAAACGGCTGAAACAACATGTGACCGTCAAAAGCATCACCGGCATCGTGGCGCTGCTGGTGCTGTTCTCCGTGATCGTCAGCATCATCGGTTATCGGACCTTCACCAACGCCCTGCTGAACCAGTACGCGGAAGGCGCCTTCCTCACGGCCCAGACCGCCGCCGAGCTGGTGGACGCGGATCGGATGGACGAGTATGCCCAGAGCGGCGGCACCACCCCGGAATACCTGGCGGTGTGGAACCGGCTGGACCACCTGTGCAACACCTCCGGGTCCACCTTCATCTACGTGATCGAGCCAGATCGGTCCGACTACGGGCACATCACCTTCCTGTTCTCCACCATCGACCACGACAGCCCCTACACGAAATACGACTTCGGCTTCCTGCGGGAGACCACCAACGACGAGTACCGAGCCAAGTACCGGGCCCTCTACGAGCTGGCGACGGACCGGGAGCTGGTGATCCGGGATAAGGGCAACATCGAGACCGACTCCCACATCACCGCCATGATGGGCCTCAAGGGGTCCGACGGCCAGGTGAAGGGGATCCTCTGCGTCCAGCGACAGATGGACATTTTGACCGGGGTGCGCAACACCTTCCTCAACAAGGTGGCCCTGGCGATGATCGGCCTCATGCTCCTGGTCATCATCGGCCAGAGCGTGTACCTCCACCGGGTGCTGCTGCGGCCCCTGAACCTGATCACCGAGGAGGCCACCCGCTTCTCCACGGAGAACAAGGCCGCCGAGCACAAGCTCCAGGAGAGCATCCGCAACCGGGACGAGATCGGGAAGCTGGCCGCCTCCGTGGATCGGATGGAGGAGCAGATCGAGACCTACATCGCGGACATCACCCAGATCACCGCCGAGCGGGAGCGGATCAGCACGGAGCTCTCCTTGGCCACCCGCATCCAGGCGGCCTTCATCCCCCATCTGTTCCCCCCCTTCCCCGACCGGCCTGAGTTCGCCCTCTACGCCACCATGGACCCGGCCAAGGAGGTGGGCGGCGACTTCTACGACTTCTTCCTCATCGACGAGGACCATCTGGGCCTGGTCATGGCCGACGTGTCCGGCAAGGGCGTGCCGGCGGCCCTGTTCATGATGGCCTCCAAGATCATCCTGCAGAGCTGCGCCATGCTGGGCCAGGGCCCGGCCGCCATCCTCACCAAGACCAATGAGGCCATCTGCTCCAACAACCAGGAGGGCATGTTCGTCACGGTGTGGCTGGGCATCTTGGAGATCTCCACCGGCAAGCTCCGTGCGGCCAACGCCGGCCACGAGTACCCGGTGCTCAAGCCCGCGGACGGGGATTTCGCCCTGCTGAAGGACAAGCACGGCTTCGTCATCGGCGGCATGAGCGGCGTGCGGTATCGGGAGTACGAGCTCCAGCTGACGCCGGGCGCCAAGCTCTTCGTGTACACGGACGGCGTGCCTGAGGCCAGCAACGCCCGCAACGAGCTCTTCGGCACCGAGCGGATGCTTTCCGCCCTGAACGAGCGCGCCGACGGAACGCCGGAGGACATTCTCGCCACCGTGCGCCGGGCCGTGGACGGCTTCGTCCAGGAGGCGGAGCAGTTCGACGACCTCACCATGCTGTGCCTCGAATACAGGGGCCCCCAGGCCGCGCCCGCCCGGGAGCTGACCGTGGACGCCGCGGTGGAAAATATCCCCGCGGTGACGGCCTTCGTGGAAGCGCAGCTGGACGCCGTGGACTGTTCCCCCAAGGCCCGCGGGCAGCTGAGCATGGCCATCGACGAGATCGTGGCCAACATCGCCCAGTACGCCTACGCGCCGGAGGTGGGCCCCGTCACGGTGCGCTTCGCCTTCGACGAGGGGACCAGGACCGCCACGCTCACCTTCCTGGACAAGGGATTGCCCTACAACCCCCTGGAGAAGGCGGACCCGGACGTGAGCCTGTCCGCCGAGGACAGGCCCATCGGGGGCCTGGGCATCTTCCTGGTGAAGAAGACCATGGACGGCATGGCCTACGCCTACAAGCACGGCCAGAACGTCCTGACCATACAGAAGCGGCTCTAAGGCCGCCCCCTGAGCCGGGCGGACGGGCGGACGCTGCACGGCTGAATGCGCGCGGGGCGCCCGCCGCAAGGGTATGGATAGAACAGCGAACTCGAAAGGAGAACAGCCTGAAACGAATCCTCTTGACCTGCCTGCTGGCGCTGCTCCTGGCGTTGAT
>JAEEGI010027510.1_pt1 | contig 10873 bp, 7 predicted proteins | sample 8958751 | NCBI WGS metagenome assembly JAEEGI01 (sample SAMN16246545, study PRJNA631951) | gut metagenome | biome: gut microbiome; feature: rumen; material: KS-attached | host: Bos | place: Iran: Karaj | collected 2018-10 | reverse complement strand
ACAAGATCCTCTTCATGCCGGACGCCCTGACATACCTGCTGACCGGCGAAGCGGTCTGCGAATACACCATCGCCTCCACCTCCCAGATCCTGAACCCCGTCACGGGCGACCTGGACGAGGAACTTCTCGCCACGCTCGGCCTGAAGCGCTCCCAGTTCGGCCGGCTCGTCCAGCCGGGTGAGGTCGTCGGTACGCTGACCCCTCAGGTGCAGAAGGCCACCGGACTCGGAGCGGTCAAGGTCGTCGCCGTCGCCGGCCACGACACCGCTTCCGCCGTCGTCTCCGTCCCCGCGAAGGGCGCACATTTCGCCTACCTGAGCTGCGGCACCTGGTCGCTGCTCGGCATCGAGTCCCCGAAGCCCATCATCACGGAGCGCTCCTTCCAGGAGAACTTTACCAACGAAGGCGGCATCGACGGGACCACCCGGTTCCTCAAGAACATCTGCGGCCTGTGGCTCTTTGAGCGCTGCCGCGACGACTTCTACAAGGACCCCGTCCGTTTCCCCGGCGCCCCGCAGGGCATCAAGGAGCTGACCGCCCTCTGTCTCGAGTCGGACTACGACGGCATCATCTTCCCGGATGACGAGCTTTTCGCCCATCCCGACTCGATGACGGCCGCGATCTGCGAATACTGCCGCCGCACCGGGCAGAAGGCCCCCGAGACCGTCGCAGACTACCTGCGCTGCATCTACCGCAGCCTGGCGCTGCGCTACAAGGAGGTCGTCGCCCTGCTCTCGGAGATGGGCGGATTCCCCATCGACAGCCTCAACGTCATCGGCGGAGGGTCCCAGAACCCGTACCTGATGCAGTTCGCCGCCGACGCTCTCGGCATCCCCGTCATCTGCGGCCCGACCGAAGGCACGGCGCTCGGCAACAGCCTCGTCCAGCTCCGCGCGGACGGCAAGGTGGGCAGCCTCCCGGAAATGCGCGCAATCAGCGCCGCATCCGTCGCATTGAAAACCTATTTCCCTCAAAAATAATTACTAATCAATACCGATATGGCAAAAGAAAAGAAATTCATCACCTGTGATGGAAACCAGGCTGCGTCCAACATCGCATACCTGTTCAGTGAGCACGCCGCTATCTACCCGATCACGCCTTCCTCCACGATGGCTGAAAACGTGGACGAATGGGCCGCGCACGGCAAGAAGAACCTTTGGGGCGAGACCGTGAAGGTTACTGAAATGCAGAGCGAGGCGGGTGCGGCCGGAGCGGTACACGGGTCGCTCCAGGCCGGCGCGCTCACGACGACCTTCACCGCTTCCCAGGGACTTCTCCTGATGATCCCCAACATGTACAAGATCGCCGGTGAGATGCTCCCCTCCGTTTTCCACGTCTCCGCACGTGCGCTCGCTTCGCATGCGCTCTCCATCTTCGGAGACCACCAGGACGTGATGGCCTGCCGCCAGACCGGCTTCGCGATGCTGGCTTCCGGCTCCGTCCAGGAAGCCCAGGACATGGCCGCCGTCGCACACCTGGCCGCCATCAAGAGCAGCGTTCCGTTCCTCCATTTCTTCGATGGATTCCGGACCTCCCATGAGATCCAGAAGATCGAGGCTTTCGATGAGGCAGACCTCAAGGGTCTCGTCAGCGAGAAGTCGCTGCAGGCTTTCCGCCAGCGCGCCCTCAATCCCGAGACTCCCGTCACCCGCGGCACCGCCCAGAACGGCGACGTCTACTTCCAGGCCGTCGAGTCCCGCAACAAGGTCTATGAGGCCGTTCCGGACATCGTCGCCCGCTATATGGGTGAGATCGGAGAAATCTCCGGCCGGACCTACCGTCCCTTCGAATACTACGGCGCCAAAGATGCAGAGAATGTCATCGTCGCCATGGGCTCCGTCACCGAGACCATCAAGGAAACCATCGACTATCTGGCCGCCCAGGGCAAGAAGGCCGGTCTCGTGACCGTCCACCTCTATCGCCCGTTCTCTGAGAAGTACCTCCTCAAGGTCCTCCCCAAGACGGTCAAGCGTATCGCGGTCCTCGACCGCACCAAGGAGCCCGGCGCTCCCGGAGAGCCTCTCTTCCTCGACATCAAGTCCGTCTTCCAGGGCCGGGAGAACGCCCCGCTCATCATCGGAGGCCGTTACGGACTGTCCTCCAAGGATACCACGCCCGCCCAGATCGTCGCCGTCTTCCATAACCTTGAGCTGAAATCCCCCAAGGCCGACTTCACCATCGGTATCATCGACGACGTGACCTTCAAGAGCCTTCCCGTCAAGGAGGAAATCTCCATCGTGAAGCCCGGCACCACCGAGTGCAAATTCTACGGTCTCGGTTCCGACGGCACCGTCGGCGCCAACAAGAACACGATCAAGATCATCGGTTCCCATACCAACCTCTACAGCCAGGCCTATTTCGACTATGACTCCAAGAAGTCCGGCGGCTACACCTGCTCGCACCTGCGCTTCGGCAAGTCCCCGATCAAGGCCCCGTACCTGGTCGGAACCCCTGATTTCGTGGCCTGCCACGTACCTTCCTATCTGGAGAAATATGATGTCCTCAAGGGCATCAAGGAAGGCGGAAGCCTCCTGCTCAACTCCCTTTGGGACGAGGAAGAGACCCTCAAGCACATCCCCGACCACGCCAAGAGCGTCATCGGCCGCAAGCATATCCGCCTCTTCATCATCAACGCGACCAAGATCGCGGCGGAGATCGGCCTCGGCGGCCGTACCAACACGATCCTGCAGTCCGCGTTCTTCCGCATCACCGGCATCATCCCCGTTGACGACGCGGTCAAGTACATGAAAGACGCCGCCCTCAAGAGCTATGGCAAGAAGGGTGAGAATGTCGTCAACATGAACTATGCGGCCATCGACCGCGGCGGTGAATTCACCGAAGTGAAGATCCCCGCCGAGTGGGCTGACATCACCGCCAAGTTCACCAACCCTAACGAGAACCGTCTCGCTCCCGCCTTCGTCAAGGAGATCGCCGACGTCGTGAACGCCCAATGCGGCGACACCCTGCCCGTCAGCGCATTCGTCCCCTGGGCAGACGGCACCATGCCCAACGGCACCGCCGCATATGAGAAACGCGGCGTCGCCGTCACGGTCCCCGTCTGGGATGCGGAGAAGTGTATCCAGTGTAACACCTGCGCCTTCGTCTGCCCGCACGCCGCCATCCGCCCGTTCCTCCTCACCGAAGAAGAGGCCGCCGCGGCGCCCGCCGGCATGCCGGTCGTGGACGGCAAAGCCAACCTCAAGGCATACAAGTACGCCCTCTCCGTTTCGGTCGCCGACTGTACCGGTTGCGGCAACTGCGTGGACGTCTGCCTGGCTAAGGACAAGGCCCTCAAGATGGAGTCTTATCAGGATCATGCCGAGGAGCAGGCCTGGTACGACTACCTCAATGCGAAGGTCGGCTACCGCCAGCCGTTCGATCCCAAGTCGAACATGAAGAACGCCCAGTTCTCACAGCCGCTGTTCGAGTTCTCCGGTGCTTGCGCAGGCTGCGGCGAGACCCCGTACATCAAGAACATCACCCAGCTCTTCGGCGACCGCATGATGATCGCCAACGCGACGGGATGCTCCTCGATCTATGGCGCCTCCTTCCCCGCCTCCCCGTATTGCACCAACGCCCAGGGCCACGGCCCGGCATGGCAGAACAGCCTCTTCGAGGACTTCTGCGAATTCGGGCTTGGCATGCACCTCGGCTCCGAGCGCGTCCGTGACACGGTCGCCACGCTGATGCAGAAGGGCCTCGAGTGCCCGAAATGCAGCGCCGAGATGAAGGAGCTCTACCAGAAGTGGCTCGACAACCGCAAGGACTATGCGGTCACCCGCGAAGTCTGTGACAAGCTCGTGCCGTTGATGGAGGCTTGCGGTTGCGACGTCAGCAAGAGCCTGCTCGCCCTCAAGCAGTACATCCCGGCCCGCAGCCAGTGGATCTTCGGTGGCGACGGTGCCTCTTACGACATCGGTTACGGCGGCCTGGACCATGTCCTCGCTTCCGGCGAGAACGTCAACATCCTGGTCCTTGACACCGAGGTGTACTCCAACACCGGCGGCCAGTCCTCCAAGGCGACTCCGGTCGGCGCCATCGCTAAGTTCGCGGCGTCCGGCAAGAAGATCCGCAAGAAGGACCTGGGCATGATGGCCATCAGCTACGGTTATGTTTATGTCGCGCAGGTCGCGATGGGCGCCAGCCCCGTCCAGTACATGAACGCCATCAAGGAAGCCGAGGCCTACGACGGACCTTCGCTCATCATCGCCTACGCCCCTTGTATCAACCACGGCCTGAAGGCCGGCATGGGCCTGAGCCAGAAGGAAGAGAAACTCGCCGTCGAGTGCGGTTACTGGCATCTCTACCGCTACAACCCGATGCTCGAAGGCGAGGGCAAGAACCCGTTCACCCTCGACAGCAAGGAGCCCGACTGGACCAAGTTCCAGGACTTCCTGAAGGGTGAAGTGCGTTTCGCATCCCTTTACAAGCTCTTCCCGGAGTCGGCCGCCGAGCTGCTCCAGAAGACCGAGGAATTCGCCAAGGTCCGCCTGGGCACCTACAAGCGCCTGGCCGGCAAAGAGTAATCGAAAGATGAACGTTATTCTCAAAAAAGCAGCGCTGCTGACGGCGGCGCTGCTTTTGGTTACGGGACTGATGGCTCAGCAAGCCCCCGACCGCATCGTGCGCCTCTATCCGGAAGGGCAAGGCGTGGACAAGGGCGTCGTCGAGAACGGTGTCCCCGTCACGCTGGGCCCCGGCTGCGCCAATGAACTGAAGGTTCCCCAGACCTGGGACGGTACCCTGCTGCGACGGGTGTCCGATCCCTGGCTGCGCATCTACCTGCCGGAAAAGAATACCAGCGGCCAGATGGTCGTCATCTGCCCCGGTGGCGCCTATGCGTTGCTGTCCACTGAGTCGGAGGGCGAACTGGCTGCCCGTTGGCTGAATGAACGCGGCATCGCGGCCTGCGTCGTCTGGTACCGTATGCCCAACCGGCACGACATCGTGCCCCTGACCGATGTGCAGAATGCGTTCCGCTACTGCAGGCATCATGCTGCGGAATGGGGCGTGAAGCAAATCGGCGTGATGGGATTCTCGGCTGGAGGGCATCTGGCGGCGAGCGCATCGACGCTCTTTACCGACGAGATTACGCGCCCGGATTTCTCCATCCTTTTCTATCCCGTCATCACGATGGAGGAAGGTCTCACACACGAGGGTACGATGTATAACCTTACCGGCAAAGACCCGGTGCTGCGCGAGCGTTATTCATTAGAAAAACGCGTCACCGCCGAGACTCCGCCCACCATCCTGCTCTTGAGTTCCAACGATGATGCCGTACCGCCGGAGAACAGCCTGCGCTATCTGCGCGCGCTGAAGGCGCACGGCGTCCCGGCCCAGATCCACAGTTTTCCCACCGGCGGTCACGGCTGGGGGTTTGCAGCCAGGAAGTATACCGGCAAGAAAGACCTCATCGGAGACGAAGCCCGTGCGACTGCCGATGCAGCGTTGGAAACCTTCCTCCGCGACTGCCGCAGTGTCCCCGAGACTGTCTTGCTCTACCCGGAAGGACAGGGCGTTGATAAAGGCATCGTGGAAGACGGCGTAGCCATTACCCTCGGTCCCGGCGAGAGCACCGAAGCGACCGGCCCCGAGTTCGTGAAGGAATCCGGGAACGTCGGCAATGTCGGAGACAGCGCCCGCATGGTCATCTACCTCCCGGAAAAGCCGAACGGCCAGATGGTCGTCATCTGCCCGGGCGGCGGCTATTCCAACCTCGCGATGAATCATGAGGGCCACTGGGTGGCCGAATGGCTGAACGACCGCGGGATTGCAGCCTGTATCGTCGTGTACCGCATGCCACGGGGCACGCACCATCAGGCGCCCCTTATCGACGTGCAGAACGCATTCCGCTACTGCCGCCACCACGCCGCGGACTGGGGCGTACGCCAGATCGGCGTAATGGGATTCTCCGCCGGCGGACATCTGGCGGCCTGCGCATCGACCCTCTTCGTCGACGAAGTGACACGCCCTGACTTCTCGATTCTCGTCTACCCCGTCATCACCTTCGATGAGGCGGTCAAGAAAAAAGGCACCCTCGAGCAATTGACTGACGGCGGACGCCGGAAGGACCTGATGGAATACTATTCGTTGGAAAACCGCGTCACGGAACAGACGCCTCCTGCCATCCTGCTGTTGAGCGAGGACGACAAGGGTGTCATCCCGGAACACAGCTGGCGCTATTTCGAGCAGCTGCGTCTCCACGGCGTCCAGGGTGAACTGCATGTCCTCCCCTACGGCGGACACGGCTGGGGATGGAAGACCTCTGATAAAAGCGGCAAACCCGATCCCCTGCATGACGGAGTCCGCGAAGTCTTCTTCCACTGTGTGGACAATTTCCTGGAGAGAAGGGCTAAAGACGAATAAGCGTAAACGGTATGATATCCCGACGTTTTTTATCACCCATCCTGATCACCCTCGCACTGCCATGCCTGGCTCTCGCGCAGGGAGCGGGGCCCAACCTGCCTTGGGCGGACTTTTCCGGAAGGACGGACCATCATGTCGTCATCGCAGCCGGGACGCCTGACAACTACAACGGCCACCCGACGACCGTCCTGATGGAGGACGGCAAGACGATGGTCTGCACCTGGTCGGAAGGCCACGGAGGCAAGGCTGCGTACATCGGTTTCAGCTACGACGGAGGCATTACCTGGCAGACTTCGGCCGCGCCGAAGGAATGGAAAGGCCTGGTCAACTGCCCCAGCCTCTACCGGCTGACGGATAAGAAGGGAAAGGAACGTCTCTTCGTGTTTGCCTGCATCCAGGGTGACCAGCCCTACCGGAACATGGGCTACTCCGTCAGCGAGGACGGGGGCAAGACCTGGAGCCCGGTGAAGGATCTGGGCAAGCCCTGCATCATGGCCTTCACCAGTATCATCCGTCTCAAGAATGGAGATTATCTTGGAATGTATCACCGGGGGAACACGGACCAGGACCGGATTCCATTGAAGATTTGGCAGTCCGTCTCCCATGACGGCGGCTTGACCTGGGACGAATCTGTCCTGGCCGGTGAGATGGAAGGCCGTTCGCCTTGCGAACCCTGCGTTTTCCGCTCTCCGGACGGAAAGACACTCATCTGTCTGACACGGGAGAACCAGCGCAAGGGATGCTCTCTCTATATGGGATCCAAGGATGAAGGCCGGACCTGGACCACCCTCCGGGAAAGCCCCTGGGGTATCACGGGAGACCGCCATGTCATGCGTTACCTTCCCGACGGCCGCATCCTCTGCGTCTTCCGAGACATGGCGCCTCTCAGCCCCACAAAAGGCCATTTCGTGGCCTGGGTAGGAACGTACCTGGATTTCACTAACGGGCTCTCCGGACAATACAAGGTCAAACTCCTGCACAGCTATGCGGGCTGGGACTGCGGCTATCCGGGTCTGGAGATCCTGCCGGACGGGACGATCATCGCCACCACCTACATCAAATACCACCCGGGGCCCGCGAAGCATTCCGTGGTCTCCGTGCGTTTCAAGATCGAGGAGTTGGACGCCTTGTTTTAAAGCCCTTTGTCCGAAAGGATATCCTTGAACAGATGGAAGGAGGGCTCGTCCTTGATGGAATTGAGTTTCTCCGCAACGGAAGCGAAGGCCTCGTAGTCGGTAAAAACGACGTCGAGGTCTTCATAGTTTCTGAGGATACGGTCTGCGAAGAGTTTGAAGGTTTCGCCCCGGGGCGTGAGGGTGACGGCACCCCGCTGGCGGTCGAAGAGGACCGAGCCGGTCCGCTTTTCCAGATCGGCGATACACTGGCTGACAGCAGGCTGGGTCAGTCCCAGCTTGCGAGCGGCGACGGTGAAACTCCGTTCGCGGGCAACCGCCTCAAAGATTCTCAACCTCTGGTCATCCAGTATCATCGTTTACAAAGATAGCAAAAAAGTCAACAACTGAATACAATAGCGGAGGCCGGAGTTGCAAGGAACGGAAACTTGTACCCCTACGGGGGGATGTTCCTTGTAACTGCCGGCCTCCGCTATTACGAGGGCTTAAGCCTCTATCGCCTACTCGCCGCTGATGGAACCGGTCGGGCAAGCATCGGCGCAAGCGCCGCAGTCAATGCAGATGTCGGGATCGATGGAGTACACATCGCCTTCCATGATGGCGCCGGTCGGGCATTCACCCTGGCAAGCTCCACAAGCGACGCAAGTCTCCGGATTGATTTTGTGTGCCATAGTCTTTATTGAAGTTAATGTTTGTGATTCCAGTCCTTATCAAAAACTGTGCAAATATACATTTCCCTTTTGAGAAAACAAAAACAATTCACTGCGGCCCCATTCTTGCGAAGGAAACAAGATTAGGAAAAAGTCATTACCTTTGCACCGATATGAAAAGGATGAAGACATACGCTCTCTTGGCGGCCTTCGCGCTCAGCCTGATCGCCGCGCAGGCGCAGAACCGTTTCGGCGGACGCGTCGAGATGGACCGCATCGTCCATGATTTCGGGGACATCCAGACCTCACAGGGCCCTGTCAGCTGTACTTATACCGTCACGAACATTTCCAAGACGCCCGTCACCATCCTTAACGTCATCTCCTCTTGCGGATGCACCGACGTCCAATGGACGAAAGAAAGCATCCCCGCGGGCGGGAAAGGCACCATCTCCGCCACCTTCAAGAACGAAGACGGCCCCTATCCTTTCGACAAGACCCTGACCGCCTATTTTTCCGATATCAAACAACCGGTCGTCCTTCACCTGCGCGGCATCGCGCATGAAAAAGAATTGCCGGTCGGCGAACTGTACCCTATCCATTTCGGATCCCTGGGCCTTCGCAGCGCTGAGATCAAGGCCGGCAACATCCTCCAGGGGCAGCAGAAGAGCGGGGAGGTCAAAATCGCCAACGTGGGCAAATCTCCGGTCAAGATCGGTTTCAAGGATGTGGACGAGGGACTCACCCTGAGCGTATCCCCCGAGACCATCCCTGCCGGCGGCACCGCCACGCTGACCTATACGGTCACGACCGACCGCAGCCACTGGGGCAAGAGCTGGTATTACGCCACTCCGGTGGTAAACGGGAAGCCTTACAAGGCCATCGAGGTCGCAAAGACGGAGAAACGGCCGGAGCGCGGCACGGAAGCCCTGGTCGCCGATCCCAATCCGGAGATCGGTGCCGGCAAGGAACGCATCGGCGTCTGGGCCATCACAAAAGAGGACTTCAGTTCCCTGTCCAGGGAGCAGCGGGCGGCCGGGCCTAACCCCATGTTCAGCTCAAGCACCTTCACCTTCGGCCAGGTCAAGGCCGGAACCAAGGTAGAGGCCGTCTTCGATGCCTCCAATATCGGAAAGGGAGAACTCGTCATCTACAAGGTGGACTCCGACAGCCGACGCATCAGCGTCACGCAGGTCCCTAAGATCAAAGCCAGTGGAAAAGGAACCCTCAAAGCCACGCTCGACACCAAAGGCATGCCTTCAGGTGAAGCGCTCTTTATCTTGAGCCTCACCACCAACTCGCCGCTCAGGCCCATCGTCAACCTCTACGTTACCGGATTTATCAAATGAGCATCGACACCTTCTGGGACATCCTGAAAGAAGCGGCCGTCATCACCGTAGTGGTGACGGCGTTGATGCTTGCCATCGAGGCACTCGACTTCGCGCTCAAGGGCCGGATGCTTTCCGGCCTGCGACGCACCCGCGCCGGCCAGGTCCTGGCCTCGGGCCTGCTGGGAGTCATTCCAGGCTGTGCCGGAGGCTATGTCAGCGTGTCGATGTACGCCCGGGGCATGTTCTCCTTCGGCGCCCTGCTCTCCATGATGGTCGCCACGACCGGTGATGAGGCCTTCCTGATGCTGGCTCTCTTCCCCAAACAGGCACTCCTGATCTTCGGCGCCTTGCTGCTGCTGGGTCTCCTTGTCGGATGGACCGCTGATGCCATCAGCAAACGCCGTAAAGGCGGGGTGCAGTATATCGAGGATATCAACAAGGATGTGCATGATGGAGGCAACACGCTGAAAGAGAGACTTCTGCATATCCTTCCACATGCGCTTAAGGTATTCCTCTGGACTTTCGGTGTCCTGCTGGCGGTCGGTTTCCTGGAGCAACATGTCGATTTGGGAGAGTGGATCAAGGCTCATCCCGCCCTCAGCATAGGGATTGCGATCCTCGTCGGCCTGATCCCCCAGTCCGGCCCGCACATGGCCTTCGTCACCATGTTCGCCGACGGCCTGCTCCCCCTTCCCGTCCTGATCGCAAACTGTATCGTCCAGGAAGGCCATGCCGGCCTTCCTCTCCTGTCTGAAAGCAAGGGAGCCTGGCTGCGCGCCAAGCTCATCAAGGTCGTTCTCGCCATCGTCATTTCCGGCATCCTGACCGTCGTCGGATTGTAGTTTCCAAAGATATTTACTATCTTTGTGAGATTATTTGACTGAAGCATGGCTGCGAACGAAGTGAACAACTATACAGATGCCAACATCCGCACCCTGGAAGGCGTCGAGCATATCCGGATGCGTCCGGGCATGTACATCGGACGGCTGGGAAACGGCAACAATCCAGGCGACGGCATCTATGTACTCCTGAAGGAAATCATCGACAATTCCGTGGACGAATTCGCGATGGGATTTGGCAAGCAGGTCCAGATCTCCATCGAAGAGAATGTCGTCACGGTGCGTGACTTCGGACGCGGCATCCCGCTCGACGCGGTCATCAAAGCCACGAGCATCCTTAACACCGGCGGTAAGTTCGACACCAAGGGATACAAGAAATCCGTGGGCCTCAACGGCGTCGGTACCAAGGCCGTCAACGCCCTTTCCGAGAACTTCTATGTCTGCTCCCACCGGGACGGCGAATGCTCCTGGGCCAAATACGAACGCGGAGAGCTGAAAGACAGCGGCAAGGCTGAGACCAAGGAGAAGAATGGCACGCTGGTCGTCTTCAAGCCGGA
>JAEEGI010027506.1_pt1 | contig 10875 bp, 7 predicted proteins | sample 8958751 | NCBI WGS metagenome assembly JAEEGI01 (sample SAMN16246545, study PRJNA631951) | gut metagenome | biome: gut microbiome; feature: rumen; material: KS-attached | host: Bos | place: Iran: Karaj | collected 2018-10 | reverse complement strand
ATAAAGGGAATGCCGTTCTTGCGCAGTTCCATTTGCAGCTCCATGGCGTGATGATGCGCGCGGTAGAGAACGGCCATTTTATGAAGCGGAGTGCCCGCGGCGTGCAGTTCCGTGACACGCTGGGCGATAAATTCGGCCTGAGTGTAGCCGTTGGAGCAGGAGACCAGCGCGGGCATCGTGTCCGAAGTGCGGACGGCCTGAAGGGTCTTCTGGAATTGATGGATGTTGTTGGCGATGCTGGCGTTCGCTGTCTCCAGAATGGGGCTGGTGCTGCGGTAGTTTTTTTCGATCAGGTACTTCACGGCATCGGGATGACGATCCGTGAATTCCAGGATGTTTTTGAAACAGGCACCGCGCCAGGAATAGATACTCTGAGCGTCATCGCCCACGACCATCAGATTGCCATGCTGAGCCGAAAGCATTTCCACCAGTTCATTTTGCAGCTGGTTCGTGTCCTGGTATTCATCCACCAGGATATAACGGAAGCGGTTTTGGTAAACTTTGAGGATATCGGGGTTTTCTTTGAAAAGCCGGACGGGCAGAGTCAGCAGATCGTCAAAATCCATCTTGTTCTGCTTCAGTTTCCGCTGGGTGTAGCTGTCATAGACCTGGCGGATCTGATCGGTCTTTTCACTGAAAGTGGAGTATCGGTCTTCGATCAGTTCTTCCAGAGACACAGAGAGATTCAGCGCGGCGCTGAACATTTCCAGCAGGACATCCGGCTTGGGGAATTGTTTGCCTTTGGTTTCGATCTTGGCATCTTTGATGCAGGCCGAGAGCAGTTCTTTGGAATCGGGGCGATCCAGAATGAGAAAGTTGCTTTGGAATCCCAGCCGTTCCGCGTAAGGGATCAGGATCCGCCGTCCGATGGAGTGGAAAGTTCCGCCCCACAGCCGTCCCCAGTCGCCGCCGGTCAGCTGGCGTACCCGATCCATCATTTCCCGCGCGGCTTTGTTGGTAAAGGTCAGCAGAAGAATAGATTCCGGCTGCACACCTTCTTCCAGCAGCCAGGCGACCCGGTAGATCAGGGTGCGTGTCTTGCCGGCTCCGGCACCCGCGATGACCAGCGCGTCTCCATCGCCGGAGGTCACGGCCGCGTATTGCTGTTCATTGAGCTCAGAGGCGTAGTCCACCTGATGACACGAAGACTTCTGCGAGGTGTGTAAAACGTAGTCTCTGCTCATGGAAAAAGGTTTTCTACTCGAAGGATGTGCCCAGATAATCCTTCAGCTCATCCAGGAACAAACCGTTGCTCGCGATGAGCTTGTAGGTTTCCGGCTCACCGTTGGGGATCAGGATGCGGTGGAAACTGCCTCCGGCACGCTCCAGGATGAATCCGCCCGCGGCGATATCCCACAGGCGCACACCGGCTTCCAGATACATATCCAGACGGCCGTTGGCCACATAAGCCAGATCCAGCGCGGCGGAACCCATGATGCGGATCTTGCGCACGTGCGAGGTCAGCTTCATCATTGCGTTCATGGAAAGGTTCAGATTGGCCTGTAATTTGGCAAAACCAACAGAAACAACGGTTTCACTGAGGGAAGAACGGCTGCTGACATGGATCTCCTCACCGTTGAGGCGAGCCGGATCATGAGTGGTCGCGGTCCACATCTCGCGGCAGAAAGGATCATAGATCGCGCCGAGGATGGTTTGATAACTGCCGGAGTCGGTGCGTTCCTGCAGCGCGATCGAAACACAGGCATGAGGGATATCAAAAGCGAAATTGACCGTTCCGTCTATCGGATCTACCACCCAGCGGTAAGCGGCTTTGGCATCGCCGGTTTGACCTTCCTCGCCAAACAGAGCGAAATCCGGGTAAGCATCCAGCAGACGGCGGGTGATGAGCTGCTGCGTCTCCACATCCAGCTTCAGCTTGATATCGTGCTGTTTCAGTTCGTTCACTGTTTTGGGCAGTCGCCAGTTCGCGTAAATCAAACTTCCGGCTTCTTCCGCGGTCTTGCGAACACAGTCTAAACACTTGGCTATTCCTACTCCATCCATAAACCGCCTCTATTATCCTCTGGTCACTCCTATTCTGAAAGAAAAAAGTTGGGATTCAACCAAACAATGCGTTGTTGCGTTATGAATTGGATTGAAACCGGGGGCGGTTCGGGGTATGCTCTGCGGTATGAGTTCGGCGGCGATAGTGGACGAAACAAAAGTTGAATCAAACACGACAGCGGAAACGGTTGTCTCGGTACAGGGTCTGGTAAAGGTCTTTAAGGATTTCTGGGGACGTCCCAAGGCTCATGCTGTCAATAATGTCAGCTTTGAGGTGAGGCGGGGAGAAGTCTTTGGGCTTCTGGGACCTAACGGATCGGGCAAGTCCACCACGGTCAAGCTGCTGCTGGGTCTGCTGAACCCCACGCGCGGCCATATCGAAGTTTTTGGTCATTCGACCCGCCATGTCGCCACCAAGCGGAGGATCGGTTATCTGCCGGAAGAATCTTATCTGTACCGCTATCTGGACAGCGCGGAGACGCTGGACTTTTTCGGCAGTTTGTTCGATCTGACCTCCGGCGAGCGCAGACAGCGCACGGAACAGCTTCTGGAAATGGTTGGGCTGGATAAGGTTCGCCGCAGAACGGTAGGAGAGTTCTCCAAAGGTATGCAGCGCCGTATCGGTCTGGCTCAGGCACTGATCAATGATCCGGATCTGGTCATCCTGGATGAACCGACTTCGGGGCTGGATCCCATCGGCTGCCGGGAGGTCAAGGACTTGATCATCGAACTGGCGCGCCGGGGCAAGACGGTCATCCTGAGCAGTCACTTGCTGGCGGATGTGGAAGATGTCTGCGACCGGGTGGTGATCTACTACGGCGGCAAGATCCAGGCTATCGGCACGTTGAAAGAGCTGCTTTCCACACCGGACCGCCTGCGCATCACGACTCCGGTGCTGGGGCGCGAGACTTTGGAAAAGGTTTTGAGCATCATCCGAGCGGATCTGGATAAAGGTGCGCAAGATGTTTTGGTGGATTCACCTACACAGAATTTGGAAAGCTACTTCCTGGATGTGGTGCGCAAGGCTCGTTCCAGCGACAAAGAGACTTCGGGCGCGACCTCCGGCGGGAATGTGGCCGAGTATCTGCGCAGCGGCGGCGGATCCGCTAAGAAAGACCGCATCCTGGAAAGACTGAGCAGCTCAAAACCGGCTGAACAGCCGACAGAATCGGCTCCGGTCCAAAAGGAAACGAAAGAAGAGATATCCAAGCGACTGCAAACGCTGCTGAGCAAGACGGAATCGGCTGCCCCGGCTCCGAAACCGGCCGCGCCGGCCGCTGAGAATAAAAAGGATATGAGCAAAGCCAATGAAAAGCTTTCCGGTCTGCTGGGTAAAAAGGAGAAATAAATGAAGCCGATCTATGCCATAGCGAAACTTACTGTCAAATCGGCCTTTCGGTTCAAGATCGTGGCGCTGCTGGCGGTGTTTCTGGTTTTAGCGGTGTCCGCTTTACCGCTTCTGCTCAAGGATGATGGAACGGCACGCGGATTCGTCCAGATCCTGCTGACTTATTCTCTGGGGCTGACTGTGACGACTTTGGCGCTTTCCACGTTGTGGCTTTCGTGTAGTCTGCTGGCAAAGGATATCGAAGACTGCCGCATCCAGATGCTGGTGGTCAAACCGGTCTCCCGCTGGAAGATATGGTTCGGCAAATGGCTGGGCGTGATGACCATCAACGCGCTGCTGCTGGCCATTGCCGGGGGAGTGATCCTGGGACTGCTCCAGTACCGTTCCGTCAGGCTGAATGAAAAACAGAAACATGTCCTTCAAAATGAGATTTTTGTGGCGAGAGGTTCCGCGAAAGAGGCTCCGGTGGACTTGACAGAGGATGTGGAAAAGATCTTCCAGCAGAAGATGACCGAAGGCACTACTCAGGGTGAAGTAGATAAAGCGCAGCTGAAAAAGCAGATACGTGAAATGCTGAAGTATCAGTATCAGCTCGTTCCTGAAGGTCACATGAGAGTCTGGAACATCCCGCTGGGATTGGCGGCCAACCGCTTGAAAGACAAGCCGCTGTACCTGAAAACAAAATTCATTGCCATGAGCCATACCTCTACCTTTGAGGATACCCGTTCCTTCCCGATGATGTGGGAGGTGGGGCCGATGAATTCACCGCAGGCATGGCGGACGGTGATCATGATGACGCCTAACGTCTCACAGGAGATAGAAGTCCCTCCCAATCTGATAGATGAAAAGGGATATGTGCAGGTGCGCTTCATCAATGACCAGGATGATACTTTCTTTTTCGATATGAACGACGATCTGGAGATACTCTATCGTCAGGGCGGTTTCTTCATCAATTATGTGAAGGGGCTTTCGATCCTGTTCTGCTGGCTGGGACTGCTGGCGGCTGTCGGGCTTTCGGCTTCCAGTTTCCTTTCCTTCCCGGTGGCGGCGTTCTTCTCGGCGTTCGTTCTGATCCGGGGACTTTCCACCGGAACGATGACGCAGGTGATCGAGGAAGGCGGTGTGACCGGAGTGGATCACGAAACGGGCAAGATCGAGAAACAGACGACCCTGGACCATGTTTCGGTATTCATTTTCAAGGGGTTGAAGAATGTGACGGACATCGTGCGCGGATTCTCACCGGTGGAACTGCTGAGCTCCGGCCGGACTGTGACCTGGGGGATGCTGATCCGGGCTGTGCTGCAGGTCGTTATGATAATGGGCGGACTTTTTGCCGCGCTGGGGATGTATTGTTTTACCCGAAGAGAGCTGGCTTTAGTGAAAGGAGGCCGGGGCTAGTATGAATTCAAAGCTGGTCAAAGTTGTGACGGCCGCCATCGTGATCGCGGCGTTGTCCACATGTCATTTTTTGCAGAAAACCATCAACCGCGAGCGGTCCGAGATGGGACTTACCCGTCTGGCCGTGCTGGATAACGCGCCGCCGATGCTGGCCTTTACGACCGTGGCGCTGGGCGGATTCAGAGGACTGATCGTCAATGTGTTGTGGACCCGCATGACGGACCTGGGCGATCAGGATCGTTATTTCGAGACCATCCAGCTGGCCGACTGGATCACTAAACTGGAACCGACTTTTGCCGCCGTCTGGGACTGGCAGGCATGGAATCTGGCTTACAACATTTCCATCAAGTTCAGCGACCCGTCTCAGCGCTGGCACTGGGTTTATGCCGGCATCAAGATGCTGCGCGATGAGGGGCTGATCTATAATCCCAAGAGCCCGGATATGTACCGGGAGCTGGCCTGGTTGTATCAGCACAAGATCGGGTATTATCTGGATGACTGCCATGCCTACTATAAAACTTTCTGGGCAAAGGAAATGGAAGATCTCCTGGGCAAGAAAGTGGACTGGGATGCTATCCTGAACCCGACCACGGATGAACAAAAGGAAACTGTCCGCCGCATGAAGGAGGAGTATAAGCTCGATCCGGTCATGATGAAGAAGGTGGATGACAAGTTTGGGCCTCTGGAGTGGAGACTGCCTGAAGCTCATGCCATTTACTGGGCTTCCGTAGGACTGGAAAAGTGCGATCCAAAAGATGATCTGATGCCTTTGAGACGAGCCATTTATCAGCCGATGCTGCTTTCCTTCCATCGGGGCCGTCTGGTGGAAAATCCTTTCAGCAAAACGTATGAAGTGCGCTGCAATCTGGACGCGATCCCCAATACTGACAAGGCATACCGTGAGTTTGCCGAGCAGGATCCGGAATACCGGGATCATATCCTCAAGGCACACAAGAATTTCCTGAAAGACGCCATTTATTTCCTCTACAGCTACAACCGCATCAGCGAATCCGCCAAGTATTTCAAGGAGTTTGCCGAACTCTATCCCGATCAGACTCTGCTGACGGGGGATCCTACTTCCACGCCGGACAAGATCGCCCTGGATGAGTTTGTAGTGGAACGTGTTGAAGAGGATATTGGCGACAATTCACCGGATCGTGTACGCGGCATCGTGGAAGGTCTGCTGGAAAGCTCCTTCTACTCGCTGGCATTGGATCAGGAGGAGGAGGCCACCGGCTATGCCGCTATGGCGGTGAAGGTCTGGAAGAAATTCGACTCGGCCACCAATGATGACAAGTCCGTGCAGGAGCGTATCGGTCTGCCGCCGTTCCAGAGTATGCGCGAGGAGGCTCTCAGGCAGTTCCTGCAGCTGGCCGATGAGAACGAACCGCTGCTGGCGGATGCTCTGCGGGTGCGTCTGGGATTGTCCGCGGATGCTTATAAACGGACGGAACCCGCTCCGGAAGAAGGAGAACAGTCTGAATCGCCCGCGCCTGCCGCGGAAACGCCTCAGAATCAATAATCCGCTTGTTCCAAAGGAGTAAGAATGCTTTTATCCTCATGGCAGGATAGAGACATCATGCTTTTTTATTGTTTGGCGCGGTCAAACGGTCTATAATGCTCCCTGATACATGAAAGAGTATTGTATCCCTAAACAGAAGTTTGTTGGTACTCCTGAAGAGATAGAACGCCAGTGGTACGAACAAGTTTATCGTGGAGACTCCATGAAACAGCTTACCGTCCGGGCTGTTGTGACGGGCGCGGTTCTAGGCAGTATCCTTTCCATTACAAATCTTTATATCGGATTGAAATCGGGCTGGGGCTTCGGTGTGACGCTGACGGCCTGCATCCTTTCTTACACTTTGTGGACGGCTTTCCAGAAAATGGGATGGACCAAAGAGCCGATGACCATTCTGGAAAACAACTGTATGCAGTCGGCGGCCAGTTCCTCCGGTTATTCCACGGGCAGTACACTGGTCTCGGCGTTTGCCGCGCTGGTGATGATCCATGGAGAGACGATGAATACCGGTCTGCTGCTGTGCTGGGTCTTCTTCATGGCGGTGCTGGGTGTGACGATGGCCATCCCGATGAAGCGCCAGATGATCAATGTGGAGCAGCTGCCGTTCCCCACAGGTACCGCGGCGGCCGAAACACTGAACGTGCTGCATTCCTCCGGCGGTGAGAAGGGGATCCGGGCCGGTATCGCTCTGCTGGCTGGCGCAGTCGTGGCCGCGTTCAGCCAATTTCTGATGACCGGTATGGATCTGATCAAGGAAGGGATGTGGAATCTGGAAAAGCTGGTGACCTGGGTCAATAACAAGCTGCTTCCGGAAGTCTGGCAGCACCGCACGGTGGAGCTTTCCTGGGATCCGATCTTTCTGGCCGCGGGTGCTATCACCGGAACGCGTGTTTCCCTGAGTATGCTTTTTGGCGGAACGCTCTGCTGGTGTATTTTTATTCCGTATATCCAAAGCCTGGACCTGGTTTCGGAAACAGCCAGCTACCGGGAACTGGTCCAATGGTCGCTGTGGGGCGGCGCGTCCTGCATGGTGGCCGCCGGCATCCTTTCTTTCCTGCTGCAGTGGCGCAGCATTTTGAATTCATTTTCTTCGCTGGGCAGTCTGTTCTCCTCCAAGAAGAAGGAGGAGAGCATCATTGACAAGCTGGAAGCGCCGATGTCCTGGTTCGTGATCGGTCAGGTGGTCGGTTTTACGGCGCTGGCGATCCTGGCGCATTGCACCTTTGGTATGGCCTGGTGGGCTTCGGCTCTGGCGGTGGTGATGACTTTCTTCCTGGCTTTGGTGGCCTCGCGTGTTACGGGTGAGACGGATATCACCCCCACGGGCGCGATGGGCAAGGTCGTGCAGCTGACTTACGGCGCGATCACGCCTCCGGGACCCGGCGCGGTGGATCTGAACCTGGCCAGCGCGAATATCGCGGCCGGCGCGGCTTTGGCCTCCGCGGACTTGCTCACGGATATCAAGAGCGGTTATCTGCTGGGCGCGAACCCGCGCAAACAGTTCCTGGCGCAGTTCCTGGGCATTTTCTCCGGCACGATCTTTTCGGTGCTGGGCTTCCAGCTGATGGTGAAAAAGGTCGAGCTGGGCGGAACACAGTTCCCGGCTCCCGGCGGACAGACCTGGAAGGCCGTAGCCGAGGCGATGAGCGGCGGTTTAAGTCACATGCATCCCATCCAGTTATGGTCCATCGGGATCGGTCTGGCAGTGGGCATCATTCTGACGCTGGTCATGTATTTCTGGCCCAAGACCAAGAAATTCCTGCCGGCTCCGACGGCTCTGGGCTTGTCCTGGACGTTCCACTGGTATTACGGTCTGCTTTTCGCGATCGGCGCGCTGATCGTGGAAGTGGGCAAACGCACCAAGAAATCTTTCACGGAAGAATTCAATTTCCCGATCGCTTCGGGCGTGATCGCCGGCGGTTCTATCATGGCCGTGCTGATCATCATTCTGGGCATCCTGAAGGAACAGCTCCAGAGATGGATGTAGCGGTCGCTTAAAAAATTTCCTTCTGATTTTATCCGGCATGGACCGGGGAGATCGGAAGGAAATTTTTTGTTTCAAACCCTATTCAAAAAATGAGAGCAGTTATCCAAAGAGTTTCACAAGCCGGTGTCAGCATCGGCGGTCAGGTAAAAGGGCAGATCGGCAAAGGTCTGCTGGTGCTGGTGTGCGTAGCGCCCGATGACACCCCGGAGGACGTGGACTGGCTGGCCGGCAAAGTCGCCCGGATGCGGATCTTCAGCGACGAAAAAGGGCTGATGAATCTGGCCCTGAGCGATGTGAACGGACAGATCCTGGTCGTGAGCCAGTTCACCCTGTTTGCCAGCACCAAAAAGGGAAACCGTCCCGGTTATACCGGTGCCGCGTTGCCCGCCGTGGCCATTCCGCTTTATGAAGCGTTCATCCGCAAGCTGGAAGAGCTGACGGGCAAACCGGTCCCGACCGGGGAGTTTGGCGCGGATATGCAGGTCTCCCTGGTCAATGACGGCCCCGTCACCATCTGGATGGATACCCACAACAAGGAATGATGTTGAAAGAATCACGGGTGGGTATGAAAAGAACCACGGATGGATACAGATAAACACAGATAAGTAATTTAATAACAATAGTTTATGTATATACGCGCGACCCACGTGTCTCTGAGATTCTCGCGTCTCCGCGACCCGCATGCCTCCGGGATTTTCCGCGTCTCCTTTGTTATCCAATCCCATCAGGGATTCTGACTGAAACCCCGCAAGGGGTGATACGATTCTAGCCGGGGGTGAGCGAAGCGTAACCCCCGGTAGCGCAAACACTAACATTCCACCCTGAAGGGATGGCAGAGCGAATTCAAAAGAACCACGGATGGACATGGATTCACACAGATTTTTTGACAGGATTTACAAGATTTACAGGATGAAAAAATGAATTCAAATCCTGTGAATCCTGTAAATCCTGTCAGAATATAAAAAATCCCCGGCGGGGTGAACCGTCGGGGGTTTTGTTTTTGGCTCGCCCTCCTTGCAGGCACCCGGCTCCGCGCGGGTGCCGGGCCGGAGGGCTTCGCTTTTTCTTTTTTTAGCTCAAGAAAACGATGGATTTCGGCTCATTGAACTGGAGCGAGGGCAACTCGGAACCCGAAGCTGCCGTAGCTGTCGCCCGGATTGATGTAGTCCCGGCTCGCTGAACGGCAGATGTGCGCGTCGTTGTTCCAGCCGCCGCCGCGCACCACGCGGTACGAGCCTGTACTGGCACCCGTGGGATCCGTTACAGCTGAAGTCGGATAATTTCCATACCGGTCCAGACACCATTCCCATACATTCCCGTGCATGTCATACAATCCCCAGGCGTTCGGCTGTTTCTGCCCCACGGGGAAGGTCTTGCCATTATCCGTATAATTTCCGGCACTATCATACTGTCCGCTATTATACCCATACCAACCCACTTCATCCATTTCGGGACATTTGTACTTAGCAGATAAATTCTTTCCGCTGTTCAGCGCGGTGGTTGTCCCGGCACGGCAGGCGTATTCCCACTGCGCCTCCGTCGGCAGTGTGTATTCATAACCTTCGGGCAGACGGCCCGCGGCCTTCTCTTTTGCCGTCAGCTTCTTGCAAAACTCCATCGCGTCATCCCAGCTGACCTGTTCCACCGGCAGATCGGCTCCTTTGAAATCAGAAGGATTCGTCCCCATAATGGCTTCGTACTGTGCCTGAGTCACTTCGTACTTGCCCATCCCGTATTCCCGGGTCAGGGTCACTTCATGCTGGATTTCATCACCCTCTCTGCCCAGTTCGTCTGTGGGACTGCCCATGATGAATGTGCCCGGCTCGATCATGACGATTTCCAAATCTACTCCCTCGTCCAGCGGGATCGTTATCTCCTGACCGGCGCCGTCCTTCACCAAAATCAAACGCAGTCCCGCGCGATTGTCCGGTACGTCGGGCGCGCCCGGTCTCCGAAACGCCGAACGGCAGTACCCGGCCACGCTGTCCCAGCTGCCGCCGCGCATGACTTTGTTCTCACCCGTCTCGGCTCCCGTCGGGTCGGTCTGCTCCCCGGCCGGATAGTTGGCAAACCAGTCCGTACACCATTCAAAGACGTTGCCGTGCATGTCATACAATCCCCATGCGTTGGGCTGTTTCTGCCCCACAGGCTGCGACATGGCTCCGCTGTTGAACAGGTACCAGCCCACTTCCTCAATTTCGGGGCCATCCCATTCATCGGACAGATCTTTGCCGTTGTTCAGCGCGGTGGTCGTTCCGGCCCGGCAGGCGTATTCCCACTGCGCTTCGGTCGGCAAGGCGTACTTGTAGCCCTCCGGCAGAAGTCCTTCCGTCTGTACGGCCTCGTTCAGCTTTTCGCAGAACGCCTTCGCGTCATTCCAGCTGATCGAGTCCACCGGGTGATCCACGCCCCGGAACTGGGAAGGATCGGTCTCCATGACGGACTCGTACTGCACCTGGGTCACCTCATACTGACCCATCCAGAAGCCTTTGGTCAGGGTCACCGGGTGCTGGGTCTCGTCATAAATCATATCGCGGCCCACTTCGTCCACAGGGCTGCCCATGATGAACGAGCCCGGTGCGATCCAGGCCAGCTCCAGCTCCACCCCGCCCGGCAGCA
>JAEEGI010027505.1_pt1 | contig 10875 bp, 5 predicted proteins | sample 8958751 | NCBI WGS metagenome assembly JAEEGI01 (sample SAMN16246545, study PRJNA631951) | gut metagenome | biome: gut microbiome; feature: rumen; material: KS-attached | host: Bos | place: Iran: Karaj | collected 2018-10 | reverse complement strand
CGGCGTCGTGCCGCACGTGTTCCGCAACACCGAGCTGATCTACCGCAACGATATCGCCCAGATGGTCGAGGACATGGGCTACAACGCCATCCTCACCGAAGGCGCCGATCACATCCTCGGCTGGCGCAGCCCCAACTTCATGTACTCGCCGCAGAGCTGCAACCGCCTCAAGCTGATGCTCAAGAACTACCGTCTGTCGGACGACATCGCCTTCCGCTTCTCCAACCGCGGCTGGGAAGAGTGGCCGCTGACCACGGAGAAGTTCGCCAACTGGGCGCACGCGGTCAACGGCAACGGTGAGCTGATCAACCTGTTCATGGATTACGAGACCTTCGGCGAGCATCAGTGGGCCGACACGGGCATCTTCGAGTTCATGGACGCGCTGCCCGCCGCCATCTTCGCCGCCGGCGACCTTGATTTCGTCACGCCTTCGGAAGCGGTCAAACGCTACTCGCCCGTGGCCAAGATCGACGTGCCCAACGCCATTTCCTGGGCCGACGTGGAGCGCGACCTCACCGCCTGGCTCGGCAACGACATGGAGCGCGACGCCATCGAGGCCTGCTACGCGCTCAAGGACAAGGTGCTCGCTACGGGCGACGAGAAGATCGTCCGCACGTGGAGAAGACTCCAGACTTCGGACCATTTCTACTACATGTGCACCAAGTGGTTCTCCGACGGCGACGTGCACAAGTACTTCAACGCCTACGACACGCCGTACGAGGCCTATATCAACTATATGAACGTGCTCTCCGACTTCAGCATGTCGTTGAGCTGATTTCCGAACGAACATAATCTCAGGAGTTCTGTATGACAGATAACGCGACAAGAAAGGGTCCTGCGGCGCTGTTTGAAGTGTCGTGGGAAGTGTGCAACAAAGTCGGCGGCATTTACACCGTCGTCAGCAGCAAGGCGCAGGAAGCGGTGAAGCGCTTCGGCGACAACTACTTCCTGCTCGGGCCGCTGCGCGATTCCAATCCCGGCTTCATCGAAGGCCAGCCCGGCGACGCCGACAGCGTACAGTGGGAGACGTTCCGCCGCGCGGCCGCTATCCACGGGTTGAAATGCCGTTTCGGGCGCTGGGGCATCCCCGGCTCGCCGAAGGTGATCCTCGTCGACTGGAAAGGCCGCTACAACCAGAATCAGCTGCTCTACGATCTCTGGCACGATTACGGCGTCGATTCGCTGACCGGCGGCTGGGACTACGTCGAGCCGGTGATGTTCAGCACGGCCTGCGGCGAAGCGATCGCCGCCTTTGCCAAGCTGCTCACCGACACCAGCGAGAAGGACAGCAGCGAACTGTCCGCAGCCGCTCACTTCCACGAGTGGATGTGCGGCGCCGGCCTGCTCTATGTGAAAAAACACGCGCCGAAGATCAGCACCATCTTCACCACGCACGCCACGGTGCTCGGCCGTTCTATGGCCGGCAGCGGACGCGACATTTACGCGGAGATGGATCAGATCAATCCCGCGCAGGAAGCGAACAACTACGGCGTCATCGCCAAGCACTCGATGGAGACGACCGCCGCGCGCGAAGCCGACTGCTTCACCACCGTCAGCGGCATCACGGCCAACGAAGCCGCGGCGTTCCTCGGCCGCCGTCCGGATCTCGTGACGCTCAACGGCCTGTCGCTGAACGCCATCCCCGACTACAGCACCGACCGCACCGCGCCCGAGATCTCGCGCCTGCGCATCCTCGACGCGGCTTCACGTCTGCTGCGCCGCACGATGCCCGTGAATACGCGGCTTCTGCTCATCTCCGGCCGCTACGAGTTCCACAACAAGGGCATCGACCTGTTCCTTGACGCGCTGGCCGAGCTGAACCGCTCGCGCACGCTCGATCAGCCCCCGCTGCTGGCGCTCTGCACCGTCATGGGCGGACACAACGGCGTCAATCCCGCCGCCGTCTCGGGCGATCCCAACCAGAGGCCTCCGTACGGCCCCAACTGGATCGCCACGCACACGATCTTCGACCTCGAACACGATCCGATCGTCACGCGCTGTCTGGCACTGGGGCTTGACAACCGTGCGGACAATCCCGTGCAGGTCATCTTCAACCCCGCGCAGCTCGACGGACGCGACGGCTTCTTCAACATGCCCTACGAGGAAGTGCTGGCAGCCTGCGACGTGGGCGTCTTTCCCTCGTGGTACGAGCCCTGGGGCTACACGCCTCAGGAAGCGGCGGCGTTCGCCGTCCCCACGGCCACGAGCGACCTGGCCGGCTTCGGCCAGTGGATGCGCGAACAGGGCGAGTGCCCCGGCACGGCCGTCATCGAGCGCGCCCACGTTCCCTACGATACCAGCGTCCATCAGCTGGTGCGCGAGCTGAACCGCATCACCGCGTTCTCCGACCGCGACATCCTGAGCCGTCGCGCCGCAGTGCGCCGTCTGGCCGCCGAGAGCGACTGGAACAAGTTCTACGCTGCCTACGAGGAAGCCTATGCTCTCGCGGCCGACGTCAGCGCCAAGCGCTTTTCCACGCGTCCGATGGCGAGCATGGACGACTCCACGCTCACGCGCGTTTTCGCCGGCACGCCCTCAGCGACGCCGCTTCTGCACGGCTTTACGAGCACGGCCAAGCTGCCCGAAGAGCTCTCTCGTCTCGACGAGTTCGCGCACAACATGTGGTGGACGTGGCATCCCGAGTTCGAGCCGCTGTTTTCGCAGATCGACGCGGCCCTCTGGAAGCAGAGCGGCCACTGCGCCGTCGCGATGCTGGAAAAGACCGATCACAGCCGTTTTGTCCAGCTCGCCGCCGACGAGCAGTACGTCGCGCTCTACCGCAAGGCGCTGGCCGAGTTCGACGCGGAGATGAACGCTCCGTTTGACGCGTCCGTCCCCGAGCTCGACCCCGCTCACCCGATCGCCTATTTCTCCACCGAGTACGGCATCCACGAGAGCCTGCCCATCTACTCCGGCGGTCTCGGCGTGCTCTCCGGCGACCACCTCAAGAGCGCCAGCGATCTGAAACTGCCGCTCGTCGCCGTCGGCCTGCTCTACCGCTGCGGCTACTTCCAGCAGCAGATCACGCCCGACGGACGCCAGCTGGCCCTCTATCCGCGCAACGACTTCCGTATGCTGCCCCTGCGCCGCGTGCGCAACGAGCGTACGGGCGAGCACCTTTACATCTCGCTCGAGCTCCCCGGCCGCACGCTCTATGCCCGCGTCTGGGAAGTGAAGGTCGGCCGTGTTTCGCTTTACCTGCTCGATACCGACACGCCCAAGAACACCGAGGAAGACCGTCACATCACCGAGCGGCTCTACGTCGCCGACCGCGACACGAGAATCCGTCAGGAGATCCTGCTCGGCATGGGCGGGCCGCGCGTGCTGGCCGCGCTTGGTCTGCATCCGCGCGCCTACCATATGAACGAAGGACATTCCGCGTTCATGGTGCTGGAGCGGATCCGCCACATGTGTCTGACGCGCGGCCTCAGCTTCGAGGCGTCGCGCGAGGTGGTGCGCGGAGACTCTGTCTTCACCACGCACACGCCCGTCGATGCCGGCAACGAGCGCTTCTCGGAAAATCTCATGCACCGTTACTTCAACAGCTGGGTGAAGACGCTCGGCCTCAAATGGGACGACCTGCGCGCTCTCGGCTGCCGCGACGGCAGCAGCGACTTCGAGATGACGCTGCTGGCGCTGAACCATGCCGTGCGCAGCAACGGCGTCAGCCGTCTGCACGGCAGCGTGTCGCGCGCGATGTGGCAGTTCAACTGGAAAGGCGTGTCCACCGAAGAGATCCCCATCGGACACGTCACCAACGGCGTGCATCTGGCCAGCTTCACCGGTCCCTCCGTCGTCAAGCTGCTCGACGAGTCCGTGGGAGCGGAGTGGAAGTACCTGCCCGCGTCGGCCCCCGAATGGAAAAACGTCGAGGCACTGCCCGACGAGCGCGTCTGGGCGGCCAAGCTGGAGCAGAAAAAAGCGCTCTTCGACCTGCTTCGCGCCACGTCGCCGAGACGCTTCCAGCAGGCTTCAGCCGAATGGAAGCAGCCGCCTCTGGTGATCGGCTTCGCACGCCGTTTCGCGCCCTACAAGCGCGCCACGCTCGTCATGGCCGACATGCAGAGACTGATGCGCATCCTCTCCGACGCCGAGCGTCCCGTCATCCTCGTCTTCGCCGGCAAGGCGCATCCTGCCGACGCGCAGGGCGGCGACCTCATTCAGCAGGTCGTGCACGCATCCAAGGGCGAACTGGCCGGCAAGGTCTTCTTCATCCCCAACTACAACCTCGACATCGCCCGCATCATGGTGCAGGGCTGCGACGTGTGGATGAACACGCCGCGCCGTCCCTACGAGGCCAGCGGCACCAGCGGACAGAAGGCCGCGCCCAACGGCACGCTCAACTTCAGCATCTCCGACGGCTGGTGGTGCGAAGGCGACAACGGCCGCAACGGCTGGACGATCGGCCCGCGCGTGACGTCGATCCACGACACGCCGACCGAGCAGAGCGACTACGCCGACGCCGATTACCTCTATTCGCTGCTTGAAGACGAACTGATCCCCACGTTCTTCGCCAGAGGCGAAGACGGTCTGCCGCACGAATGGATCGCCCGCATGAAAAACAGCATCGCCACGCTCAGCCCGGAGTACAACAGCGCCCGCATGGTGCGCGAGTACTTCCTCGACAGCTACCGTCCCGCCGCCGTGCGTCATGTGGCGCTGCGCGCGGAAAACCGCCTGCTACCGCGCGAACTGGCCGTGTGGAAGAAGGCTGTGGGCGCGCGCTTCTCAGGCGTGCGCATCGACCAGCTCGTGCTCCGCGGTCTGGTCCAGAACGCCGTGCCCTGCACCGAGGCCATCCAGATCAAGGCGCTCGTCGTTCCCGGCTCGATGAAGCCGGAAGAGATGCTCGTCCAGTTCGTCGCCGGACGCAGCGATAAGCGCGACTTCACCGAGAAACCCGACGTGGCCGAGCTGAAATATGCCGGAAGCGACGACCAGGGACGCCTCGTCTACGAAGGCAGCTACACGCCGTCGCACAACGGCCACTACCTCTACGGCGTGCGCGTCCTGCCGTGGTGTGAAGGTCTCGACAATCCGCTGGCCACCGGCATGGTGCAGTGGGGGTAAGGCAATTAGCAATTAGCAATTAGTAATTAATAATGAGTCATTGAGAAGCAGCGCCGTAGAATGTTTCCTGTGGAACATTTTTCGCGGCGCTGTTTTTTGGGCGCAACACAAACGTGCGTGCATGTTCCACACAGAACAAAAGAGCAGGGACCTGCTTTGCCGAAGTTTCGGTAAAGCCGGTCCCTGCTCTTCTATTTTATTTCCTTCGCGTCTTTGCGCTGGGTTTTGTTCGATTTATTTGCCGATGCAGAATTTGCCGAAGATCTCGTGCAGCAGGTCTTCGCTGCAATCGCCGCCGCCGATGCGCGAGAGCGCGGCACGGGCGTCGCTGAGGCAGCCGGAGATGAGGTCCTGGCCGAGGCCGTCACGCAGGGCTGAAAGCGCCGTGTCCACACATTCGAGAGCGGTCCGCAGTTCTTCCACCTGGCGCGTACTGGCGTTCAGACCGGTGTCGAGCGCGCCGCTGCCGGAGATCATGCCGGTCAGCGATTCTTTCAGCTCGTCCAGCCGCAGGCCCTTTGACGCCGAGACGGGAATGACCGTGCTGGCGGGAATGAGCGCCGTGAGCGATGCGGTGCTGATCTTCTGAGGCAGGTCGGCCTTGCTGAGGACGACGATGTGAGGCGTGTCGGCCATCTCCAGAACGCGGTCCACGTCCTCCTGATGGAGATCGTCGCTGCCGTCGATGACCCAGACGCGCACGTCGGCCTCGCGCATGGCGTCGCGGGCGCGCTGCACGCCGATAGCTTCCACTTCGTCGTGGAAGTTCTCGGTGATGCCGGCCGTATCGACAAGGCGCAGGGGAATACCGCGCCAGGTCATGACGGCCTCGATGATGTCGCGTGTGGTGCCGGGGATGGACGTGACGATGGCGCGCGATTCTTTCAGAAGCGCGTTGAGCAGCGACGACTTGCCGGCGTTGGGGCGGCCGACGATGGCGACGCGGATGCCCTCGCGCAGGATGACGCCCGAAGAGCAGCGCTCAAGCAACTCGGCCAGCGACTCGCGCACCACCTCAAGGCTGCCGGAAAGCGTTTCGTCGGCGACGTAGGGCACGTCCTCCTCGGGGAAGTCGAGCCCGACTTCGATCTGCGCGCCGAGCGCGGTGAGTTCGTCGTAAATCTCCGTGACGGAACGGGTCAGCTCGCCGTCAAGCGTGCGGCTGGCGGCGCGCAGAGCTTCGTTGCTGCGGGCCTGGATGAGCGCGCCGACGGCTTCGGCCTGAGAGAGATCGAGACGGCCGTTTTCAAAAGCGCGGCGCGTGAACTCGCCCGGCAGGGCCATCCGCGCGCCGCCGGCGATCAGCAGTTCGAGACACCTTTGCGCGGCAAGGCTGCCGCCGTGGCAATGCAGTTCGACAAGGTCCTCGCCCGTGTAGCTGTGAGGCGCGCGGAAGGGAAGCACGAGAATATGGTCGATGACCTCGCCCGCCTCGTCCAGCAGCGACGCGTTGCGGGCGTAGCGCGGACGGAGCGGCGCGTCGTGCGCCAGACAGACCTGCTCCTGCGCGATCTCCCATGCGTCGGGACCCGACACGCGCACGATGGCGATGCCGCTGTTTCCCCATGCCGTAGAAATTGCCGCGATCGTATCTCCAAACACTGCGGTCACCTCCGTAGAAGGTCCAAATGCTGCGCCGGATTTCGCCGTCTTTTTTACGTTTATTATTATACCACAGGTCGCGTTTTCAGCGAATCGGCGAGGAACTCAGCCACGAAGCGCGTCATGGCGACGCGGTGCGAATCCAGCCCGTGCACGGTCGGATAATCGACACGACGGCGCACGGCAGGCACGGTGCAGGCGTCAAGGAGCTGCCACAGCGGTTCGCTCATCGCAAACGGCGCGACCGTGTCGAGCGAACCGTACACGCCGCAGACGTCCATGTTCTTCACTGCCTCGAAGCAGCTCGCAAACGAACGGTCTTTCAGGCTGACGGCTTCGGCAAACAGCGCCTCCTCGCCATCGGTATGCATGATCAGGCCGCAGGACAGCAGCTCGCGCAGTTTTTCCGGCTCGTTCCGGACGATGTGATACGTCAGGTCGTACGGAGCCAGCAGCACAAGGCCGCGCAGCCACGGCAGCGCGCATGCGGCATTGAGAGTGGCCCAGCCGCCCATGCTGTGCCCGATCAGAAAGATCGAACCTGGGTCGGCGTGCAGCTTTTTGCCCAGCTCGCCGCTGCGCACCTCCTGCGCGACCGCGATCGCGTCTTCGACGATATGCGCGAACGAGTACGTGCCCTCGCTGCCCCACGCTCCGCGCGCGTGCGGCACGACCACCGCGCAGCCGCAGCGGCGCAGCGCCTGCGCCAGATCGTCGTTGCGTCCCGTACCCGGATAGCCGTGCAGCAGCAACGCCGTCGGCCGCGGCGCTGCAAAGCTGCCGTCGGGCCACAGCGCCTGACCGTAGATCCTTTCGCCATTCACGGCCACTTCAAAGCCGTCGTAATCGGCGGGCGAAACGCCCGGCTCCACGGGCTTGTCCTCAAACAGCCAGCGCAGATCGAAACGCGCGTTTTCGTTCATGATGGTTCCTCCTTTGTGTCCCAAACATGGTTCCCTGATTGGGATATACCGCGCCGCGGCGATTTCGTCAAGCGGAAAGCACAATGACGAGCAAACCGCTTCGGACAGGGCGGACAAATGGGTTCGAGTCAAATAAACACCAAACTTTTCTATCGTAAAAATCCTCCGCTTGACGCAAACAGGAAACTATGCTATAAGATCGGTCATGCGCATATAAGCGCAGGATTTCATACACGCAAAGGCGGAAAAACAGATGACTTCTTCACGTATCCAGAAGAATATGTGGTGGCGCAGCGCGGGACCTCTCTTTGACGGGGACACGCGCCGTTTTGCGTTGTCCGCATAAGTTTTTCCATAAACGTCAAAGAGCCGGTCCCCATCCAGACGGGGACCGGCTCTTTTTTGTGCGAAGCGGAAAGGGGGAACGGCATGGAGCCGGAGTGGTGGTTCAGTAACGCGCGCTTGTGGGCAGTCAAAACGGCTTCGTGCCGATGATCTATCAGGGGCCATCCCCTTAACTTTCAGGAGGAATACACAATGCAGTTGACACAGCTTCAGGCAATTCTCGTCGTTCTCGTTTTCTTCTCGCTCGGTGACCTGATCGCCTCAAAGACCAAGGCGATGATGTCGATGCGCTTCATCTCGTCGGCCCTGATCCTCGCCGCGTTCTGGATGGGGATGCCGGCCGACCTTTTCAAGACCACCGGCCTGATGAACCTGGCCATGACGTTCATCCCCGTGCTGATGGTGCACATGGGCACGATGATCGACGGCCGCGCCATGCTGGCCCAGTACAAAACCGTCATCATCGCGCTGCTGACGATGTGTGCGGCTTCCGGCGCCGTGCTGCTGATCGGCTCGCCGCTGATCGGCATGAACTACGCGCTCACGGCCACCGGCCCGATCTCCGGCGGCAACGTGGCGATGCTGATCATGAGCGCCGCCGCACAGGAAAAAGGCCTGAACGACATCCTCGTCTTCGTGACGATGCTGCTGATCCTGCAGAGCTTCGTCGGCGTGCCGATCGCCAGCTTCTGCCTGCGCCGCGAGGCCAGACGCCTGAAAGTGGAGTTCGCAAACGGAGCTCAGGCCCTCGCCGCGGCCGAAAAGACCGAGCGCAAAAAGCTGGTCCCGCCCCTGCCGAAGAAACTGCGCACGCCGTTCATCCTGCTCTGCAAGACCTTCCTCGTCGCGGCTCTGGCCGTCGCCGCCGCCAAGCTGACCGGCAACAAGATCCATCCCTTCGTGATGGCGCTCGTGTTTGGCGTCGTCGCTTACGAACTGGGCTTCCTCGAGGGGCGCATCCTTGAGGTGGCGGCTTCCAGCGGCCTGTCCATCTTCATCATGCTCCTGCCCACCTACGTCAACCTCAGCAAGGCCACGCCGCAGATGGTGCTGTCACTGCTGTTCCCCATCGTCGTCTCGTTCGCGGCGGCCGTCGTCGGCCTGATCGTCTCGTCGCTGGTGATCAGCAAAGTCGCCCACACCTCGTTCGACCTGACGCTGGCGATCGGCTCGTGCTGCCTGATCGGCTTCCCCGGCACCTTCATCGTCTCCGACGAAGTGGCGCGCACCTACGGCGACACCGAAGAAGAGCACAAGTTCATCGAGAGCCGCATCATGCCCCAGATGCTCGTCTCCGGCTTCACCACCGTGACGATCGCGTCCGTATTCCTGGCCGGATTCCTCGTCAATTTCATGTAAGGAAAGAGTTTCACGAGGAACGGCAAAACGCCGAAATCACGTTATAATTGAGCCGGAAATCATCATCCAGAAAGGACGACCTCATCCATGAACACAGAAAAGATCCTCGCCCTCGCCGCCGCGCAGGAAGAACACATGACCGCCGTACGCCGCGAGCTGCATAAACATCCCGAGATGGGCTGGCACGAAGAGCGCACCACCGACGTCATCGAGCGCGAGCTGCGCGCAATGGGCCTGACGAACATCCGCCGCGGCTTTCGCGGCACGAATTGCGGCCTGATCTGCGACATCGGCGAAGCGCGCCCGCGCATCGCCATCCGCGCCGACATCGACGCCCTCGCCGTCGCCTTCGAGGACAACGACCTCGAATTCAAAAGCGAAGTGCCCGGCGTCATGCACGCCTGCGGACACGACGCGCACGCCGCCTCCCTGCTGGGCGCTGCCGCCGTCTTCGCGGCGATGAAAGACGAGCTGCCCGGCAGCGTGCGCCTGATGTTCCAGCCCTCCGAAGAGCAGGCCACCACGCCCGGTGCCAAGGCCTTCATCGCCGAAGGCGCGCTCGACGGCGTCGATGCCGTGATCGGCTATCACGTCCGCGCCGGCGCACCCGAGGGCCGGATCCTCTACACCCCCGGACCGGCCACGACAAGCGGCGACATCTGGGAACTCGACATCACCGGCAAAGGCGGCCACGGCAGCCGCCCGCACGAGGCCGTCGATCCCACCGTGTGCGCCGCGCAGATCATCGGCGCCCTCCAGACCATCGTCAGCCGCGAGCTGCCGCCCGGCAAGTTCGCCGTCATCAGCATCGGCACGCTGAAAAGCGGCAGCGCCGTCAACGTCATCCCCGAAAAGTGCGAGATCACCGGCAACATCCGCACCACCGATCCCGCCGTGCGCGACTCGCTGCCCGAGCGCATCACCCGCATCGCCAAAGGCATCGGCGAAGCCATGCGCTGCACCACCGAGTTCCGCTTCATCCCCGTCTATCCCAGCATCATCAACGATCCCGCCATGGGCAAACTGCTCGAGGCCGCCGGCGAAGAGCTCTTCGGCACAGGCCGCGTGGAGCAGGTGCCCATCTCCAACGGCTCCGACGACTTCAACTTTTATTCGACGGAACGCCCGTCGATCTACTTCAACGTCGGCATGGGCGAGCCCGGAACGCCCTACGGCGCCCCGCACCACTCCCCCCAGTTCCGCACCAACGACGCCATTCTCAAGACCTGCGCCGCAACCGTTGTCGGCACTGCGATCAAAATGATGGAAGCGAAAAAGTAATCCTTCTTCCCCGCAAAAACACCGGCCGCGCGCCCTGATAAATTTCAGAGCCCGCGGCCGGTGTTTATACTGCTCCTCTGATAAAGCACTCATATCCCGTAGGGGCGGGCCCATGTGCCCGCCCGTTTTCAAGGTCCACAACCGATGACTAGCAACCCCGCGAGAGCCTCCCTACGATACATGAGGATTTAAAACGCAAACGGCATTAACTCATGTTTACAAACAAAGTCATTACGAAGAACGGTTTACTCGGATGAACCCGACTAAACCGCAGCCGAGTAAACACTCCTGTCAA
>JAEEGI010027504.1_pt1 | contig 10875 bp, 7 predicted proteins | sample 8958751 | NCBI WGS metagenome assembly JAEEGI01 (sample SAMN16246545, study PRJNA631951) | gut metagenome | biome: gut microbiome; feature: rumen; material: KS-attached | host: Bos | place: Iran: Karaj | collected 2018-10 | reverse complement strand
CTCCACGTCGCTATTCAGCTCGAGAGCAGCGGTTTCTGACCCCTGCCAGGCTGCCTCGTCCTCATCCATCTGAGAACAGGCAGCAAAGGCAGTAGCCATGAGTAATGCACAAAATATGATTCTGATGTTCATATTTTAATGTCTTATATTCAGAAACTTAATTTTGCTCATTGAATGCGTCATCTTCAGGAGTAATCTCGATAGTTCCACCATTCATCCAGCCAGTCAGCGTTGTGGTATCTTCGATTGGTGACAATCCGTAGAGCTTTATCAAGACTTCATAAGAATAACCGCGCTTGAAGGGTTCTGTTCCAGCAGTATTGATTTTGACAACGTCGGGGGCAGTAAACACCATCTTTTTGACATTCTGACCGCCTTCAGATGTTGGCTTATATTGGTGCATGTAAACCTTAATTTTGTAACTATTATCAGGTGCTACGAGCAAAGCTTCACCAACAGAGCGGCCTACTGTAGTAGAATTGGGCTGAATGCTATCCAACTTTACCAAATTCAGACTATCTACACGTGTATCAACTGCATGTTCAGCACGCTGCTTCAAGAAAAGTTCAGACTTAATATTGTCATCCCAAATGATGCGGTTTTTCAAATTAGTGGTGTCATCCATAGCTGCTAAAGTATCTTTAGGTGTATAAGCTACAATAAGTTTACCTGTAGTCTTTGACTCAATAGAGATAGAATCGACAAAAATGCCAGTAGTGGGATCCATTGCCTCATTATTACCAGCAATAATCTTAAAGGAAAGACGAGTCAACAAGTGCTTGAACTCAAGATTAGGCTGCACATTATTACGAGCTGCGTATGCAGAATATGCACGATTAACCTTATCTGTTCCTAAAGCAAGAGTGTCATCATGGGAAGGAACGGCTTTTGCCACCATAACATCTTGTGATCCATCAATTCTGAAAGGAAGTACTGCACGAGTTGAATCTTTTCTATTTATTCCTGCAATCGTGTCAAGTCTCACCGCATCATCTAAACGATATCCCCAGAAGTCGAATTTATCGGTTGTAGGATAATACTTAACAGCATTAGTTAAATCAATGGCACGATTGCTCAGAACTCCATCAGGAGTGAAGAACGTGACATCGTTGTAAAGTGGTGTTGGATCACTCAGATCTGTAAGAGCAAGACGAAGGCTGTCCTTTTTAAACATAAAAACATTAACAATCTGCTTGTTCCACACATTATCTGCAGAATCTGTCAGAGAACCTACGGTACCCGTACCACGAGTCTGTACTGAGGCAACTTTTCCCACTCCAATTTGGATAGGAACAAGACCATCGTTAACATTCTGTTCAACAACAGCTCCTGCATCGAAGTTGTCGTCCGATGTGCAACTTGCAAACAGACCTGCTGCTGCAATTGCGAAAAACATAATTTTTTTCATGTCTTAAAATTTTAAGTGAATAAAAAAGATAAAAAATAAAAAATATTGTTCGTTAAATATTAGTCTATTATTGGTCATCATCGATAATCACGGGCTTATCGGCTGGTTTCCAGCTTTCAATTGCCGTATAGACTTCAATCTTCTGACTACCGTAAACAGCGATATTGATGGTATAGACGTAGCCGGGTTTAAACATTTCACCCGTATCCAGTCTGATTTTCTTAGATGATTCAAAGTCGATTATATAAAAATCACTAATACTACCATCACCCTGTTCATTGATTCTGCGAATCTGGGCAGCATGGATTTTTATATCGTAAACACTGTCAGGGGATAAAATCAGGTTCTCGCCTATCTGGGTAGGCGTGCGATCATACCACTTCTTATCGGAAGTATCGAAGCGAATGATATAGCCAGGATCACTTAATTTTCCATCTTTCGACCTCAACCTTTCCGAAAAGTCTCCACGCAACTTCAGGTCAGCTTTATTGTCGTTGAATTTCAGGCCCAACGGATGATTTGCAGTGTCGCGTGTGGCTACGGTCAGGTCGGCCTGATTGCGACAGCGCACCTCAATGCCTGTGATGATGAGACTGTCGGTCGAGACATCGGCAGGATAGGCCACGAACTTCAACTGTGAGAGCTGGTGCTTCAAGTCGATGGATGGGTGTATGTCGCGGTCGGCAGCAAACTTGCAATATCCTCCAATGTTGCGTAGGCTGTTGCGTTCGGCAGTGGACAAGCGGTTATACTGCTGAGGATAGCGTGAGGTGAGCACTGTGTTCAGGTCGGGCGAAGCACCGCACATGATGTCCTGCGTGCCGTCGATGGTGATATCGTAATGAATATGCGTATCCTCACGGTGTGCATTCGAGGCATTAGGCACGAAATCGTCAACATAGTAGGCAAAGAAGTTGTAAGGTATCTCCTGATAGACGTTACTATAGAAGAAGTCGCGTCCCACATGATTGCCGAACTTCAGCACGTCCTGTCCTTTCTCGTCTTTCTCGTAATGATAGTTGTAGAGCAGTTCGCCCGAGCTCTCAGGTACAAGCTTTGTAGGCACGCCCATCAAGTAGTCGCTACCGTCGAGTAGACAGTCGGGGAGATTAATACTGTCATTGACAATACCGGATGGGCGGTTCTGTGTGGCATAAGCTGTGTTCCGCAGTGAGGGGAGCGAAGTGAGTACGGTGCCCTGCATGTTGTAGTCGCTACGGAAAGCATAGACATAGATCGTACCGTCCTTATACTTACTGAAGTCAGATGGCGGGAAAGGGCCCATACCACGCGTTGCGGTAATGGAGAAGAAGTCCTGCGGATTGACAAACATCATAATAGGTGTTCTGTTCGACAGCACATCTTGGTTCAACTCATCCAGACTGCCTTGCGGCTCTTCGTACACCAGTGTAGGGAATGATTGGGTACAAGCTGCCATGACTGCAACTATGGCCAGCAGTCTTAGTACCACGCGTATGTTGTTTGTTCGTTTCATCAGTTTGTTTTGTATATCTGTCTTGTCATTACATATCGACAATATTCGTTTCTTCCTTTGCACTCCTCCAGGCATCCAGTCCGCTGGCAGCATCCGACGACTCCAGAATCTTCTCTCCATCAACTTCCATGTTTGACTTGATGTTGAGCGTCACTGTCCGTGCTGCCACCTTTGCTGTCTGACGATCCTCGCTGTTCAGCTTAAGCGACGGGGTTGCCGTGAGCGTGTTGTACAGGTTGATCTTGCCTTGGAACTTCTTTGCCTCGCGCTTGCCTGTATCGGCAGAATAGGCACTACAGTAGATCATGACCTGCATGATGCCCGGACCGAAATAGACATTGTCCATCCTACTGCGCACGATGCCCGGCACGTGAATCTCAGCATGGCAAGCAACGGTACTGCTGGTCTCAGTATCCTTGATCTTAGCAGCTGGGAACATCATCTTACCGGTGCGCTCTATGTGGAGTGCGCCGGTGGCCAGATTGACCGACAAGGGCAGGCCCGAAATCTCACCGAACACCGAATCGACGGTGAACTTCTGCTTGCTGGTCACCTTTTTAATATTAAAGTTGATGTTCACCTGCTGGGTCAGCTCTTTGGGTGAGAACTTTATTTCGTAGATCTGTCCGCTCGACAACTCTCTCGTTGACAGCGTGTCGTAGTACAGCGCATGTGTACTGGGCTGGATATAGTGAGCGTATGAGTTATAGTCTGTCCATGAGGGAAGGATGAAATGCAGGCCGCTGTCGCCCTGACGATAGTTGCGATAGGTGATGTTGAGTTCGGAAGTAGGCATCTCCGGATTGGAGAAATACTCAGACACATACGAATAATCCAGCTCCTCAGCCTCCATATTGAATGCAATGAACTTATACTCACCTACAGGCACCTTGTACAGAGCGGTCTTCCATGTCACCGGCTCAAGGGTGCGATTCTCACTTGAGCTTGTTCCCGGACGATAGTCGAGGGGCGGATTGAAGATATAAGAACCGCCACCGTTTAATGAGTTCACTGACATGCCCGACTTCCACATGTTGACCACACGGTTGGACAGTACAGTCATTGAGTCGGGAGTGAAAGTGTTGGTCTTATCCCAATTGAAGCTATACACCAGTCTGGCACGATGCGGATGCTCTGGTTCATCGCAAAGTTCCACATCTACCTGACAGGCCCACATCGCCAAGAGTGCAATCAGGCAGAGCGCGTTTGTCATCCATACCTTCATGACTGCTCACCTCCTTTCTCTTCTTTAGGCTCAGTGTTCTCCACTGGAGTCTGCTCAGCAGGCTGTGATTCAGGCTGGCTTTCAGGTTGGGCTTCAGGCTGTGATTCGGGCTGAGTTTCTGATTGAGCCTTTTCCTTGGCTGCTTTCTTCTCTGCCTTCTCCTGAGCCTCCTTCTGCTTCTGCTCTTCCTTGGCCTTCTCCTTGTTCAGTTTTTCTTCCTCTTTTTTCTTGCGCTCATCTTCTTTGGCCTTTTCCTTCTGCATGCGCTTCTCTTCCTCCTGTCGTTTCAGCTCATTATCGTTCTTGGCCTTATTCTCCATCTCTTCTTTGAGCAGGGTAGAATAGTTTTCAATGAAAATTTGGTCGAAATACTTTTGTACATCGCCCAGGTTTTTCAGCTCAATAGCCTTTTCCTCCTTGATACGATGTTCTTCCTTCACCTTCTCTATTAATGCGTCACGGAAGGCAGCATCCACATCGTAGCGCCAGCGGTAGCGCTCAGGCAACTGGTGGCGATGTGTACGGGTAAGACGATAGACCAGTCCCAAGCGCAGTTCGTTCAGCATGGGATAAGGCAACACGTGCCATCCCTTCGACGACAGTCGTTCGTAGCAGTCGCTCTCACGGTCGAGTCGATATTTGTCGTAACGCATAAAAAAAAGTCCGCCACTGATGCCCAGATCCAAATCAAGAGCATTACCATTGGCGAACTGATAGAGCGGTTTCACAATACCATAGACGAATCCTGCACTGGCAGCATAGCCTTGCTTGCCAGTGCCTGTCAGCAGGAATGAAAATTTCGAGAATGAGAGATAGGCTCCTCGGTAGTAAGTGGTGTTGGGATGCTTCAGCGTGTCGCGTCTGCAAGAGAACAGGCGCTTGAGGAAGAACTTGTTGCGCGGATGTTCATTGTCAATCAGTCGGGTGTGCCAGTAGTATCTGAGTTCTGCTCGCGCCTCTACCATGTTGTACACCAAAGCAGGCTTAGTTTTGTGGTAGGTCTGCCAGTTGCCTTTCACTTTCAGTCCAATCGACCACCGGTTCCATGTCACCCCGCGCAAATCGTATTCCAAGTTCAGGTTTGGTAGCAGGAGTGCCCATTCTGCGATGTTTGTTCCTATCGACAGGCGCTCCATCACACCAAGTGTGTCGGGATGATTCAGCTGGGCATGGTTCACCTGAGCACGTACACACATACAACATGTGAATAATGCCAGCAGGACTACCTTCAACCTAATTCTTAATTGCACGGGGTCAAATAATTTTATCTATAGTTATATTTAACGGGGTGCAAAATTAATAAAAAACACACACCGCTTCTTTGGCCGTTAGTTTTTTTTTTTTTTTTTGTTAACGACTATTTAAACATAGATTTACAATACCTAATAGCACGGTTGCACGCCCCACGGTGAGCCCCTCGGTATCGAATTGTCACAAATTAAGAATAATTATTTACGTTTTACATGGAAAATCGAATAATTATGATTAGTTTTGCATCGATATGACAAAAGACGAGATCTACATGCAGCGTTGTCTGCAACTAGCACGCAACGGCCAGCAGAATGCGCACCCCAATCCTATGGTGGGGGCAGTGATTGTGAGCAACGACCGAATCATTGGCGAGGGCTATCACGTTCGGTGCGGTCAGGGCCATGCCGAGGTGAACGCATTTGCCTCGGTGCGCCCCGACGATGAGCCACTGCTGCCACAAGCCACTATCTACGTATCGCTCGAGCCTTGTTCGCACTACGGAAAGACGCCCCCCTGTGCCGACCTTATTATAAAGAAAGGTGTAAGGCGCGTGGTGGTAGGATGCATAGACGAGTTTGCTGAGGTGCGGGGGCGCGGCATCGCGAAGCTGCGCAATGCCGGCATCGAGGTGACGGTTGGTGTGCTGGAGGAAGAATGCAAGCTGCTGAACCGCCGTTTTTTCACATTTCATCGTGCGCGTCGCCCGTACATTATATTAAAATGGGCACAGACAGCCAACGGCTTTATCGACAATCACGGACAGCCGTTAGCCATCTCTACGCCTTTCACCAAGATGCTATCACACAAGCTGCGGGCAGAGGAAGATGCTATCCTTGTAGGTCGCATGACAGATGAGCGGGAACACCCTCTGCTGAACGTGCGCGAGTGGGTAGGAGAAGCCCCGAAGCGACTGGTCATCGACCATCAGCACCCGCTCAACTTGGAGAGCCTGCATGCTCACAATGTGCAATCGCTCATCGTGGAGGGCGGTGCCAAGACACTATGCTCGTTCATCGACCAGGACCTGTGGGATGAGATTCGCGTGGAGACAGCACCCATCACCGTTGACGGGGGCACTCCTGCCCCACCCGTCCCTCACAACGCCCAGGTGACGAGTGTGGCTCACTATGACGGCAATCAGATTATTCTCTACCGGAGAGCATGACTGCCATCATGCAAAAAAGCATCGGGCCCCTGACACATTGCGGTCAGGGGCCCGATGCTTTTTTAGGGGGATGGGGCTCATGGGGCCTATAAGGCTTATAAGGCCTATAGGGCTCATGGGCCCCAGTCCTTTTTTACTTCAGCAGGGCGTTGCGGGCAGCATCGATCTCCTCCTTAGCCTCAGCCACCTGAGCCTTCAGCTGATCCACCGAGATGGCATTGAGCACCATCAGAGGCTCGATAGCCTTAGCCACGGGAACAATCTCCTCGTCATACTCAGCCAGACGAGCTACAGCGTCGGTCAGCAGCACGATACGGAAAGTGATGTTCGAAGCAGCATCGTCGTCGAAAGATGCCAGGAACTTATCAGAGTTCTGAGAGATCACGTAGAGCTGCTCTACCAGTGAGGTAGCTACCAGCTGCCAGAAGAAGTTGATGCGTCCGTTCTCGTTCATGGCATCGTAGAGAGCCTGTGAGGTCTCATATACATCAGTGGCATTGTCGAGCACCTTGAACGAAGGATCGTTCACGTCGGCAGCCAGCTTGTTGATAGCCTTGTCGAACTCATCGGTAGGCATGTCATACATTGAGGCAATCTTCTTGTCCACGGTCAGTGCGCTCAGCACACGATACTTCTCAGCCAGTGTGGTGGCGTTCTCAGCGATAGCGGGATCGAGCAGATAGTCGGGTTTCACCTGCTTCTCTTCGTCGGTGAGTTTGATGCCATCCTCGCCGTCCTGTACAATGGGCAGCTGCTTCAGTTCGCCCAGAGCCGATGCCAAGCTGTCAATGTGAAGTTTGATGCTGGCCTCAACCTGCTCCTGCTCAAACGACTTAGTTGTTTCTTCTACGGGTTCTGCACTCTTCTTGCCTCCACATGCAGTGAAAGCCAATGCTGCAACTGCTACAGCAATCATTGAAAGTTTCTTCATTGCTTTTTGTTTTTTTGAATAATTGTTATTAATGAATTAATTATGATTCTCTATTTTCCGAAATTCTTCACTACGACTGTTCCTTCCTGATGTATCGCCCCGGACAATCGGTATAAAGCAGCAGAGCTGCCACAATGCTCATGAGCAACATCACACTCAGGTTGAACCAGAGGGTCTTCACGTGCCATGAGCCCAGAATCTTCTCGCTGCTGTAGAACGGGGCGCGTCCTATACGGCTGCTGGGGGTGAGATAAACGAGACCGGCACGGGCCACGATGTGATCGTCCACGATGTCGAGCATGCGCTGGTTCTCAGCTCCCACCACAAACTCCTCCAGCTTCAAGTTATAGTTCTTACGCTTCAGGTCCAGCACGCCCTCCTTGCCGTAGTCGCGCAGGTACTGGGCCATCAGGGCATCGCCGCGCAGGGTGGCCTTGTTGCCGCGCTCGGAGAGCACTCGTTCCACCTCTTTCATATATAGGCGCAGCGACTCGTAGCTGTAGTCGCCCTCATAAGGCTTCATGCCGCTATACTCAGTCACTGTGGGCAGATTGGTCTTGATCACCCTCATGTGACTGGGCTTCACCTCTCGTCCGCGCTTCTGCTCGTCTTTCAAGGTTTCCAGTTGCGACTGCAGCTCGTACAGGAAGCCCATGTTGTAGTACTGTGCCTCATATTTCTCCTTGTCAAGTTCGAAGAAAGGCTTCTTAAAGTCATTGTCGGTGAATGAGGTCACAGCCAGTGCCTCAAACGACCATCGGGTGGGAATGAGGTCGCCCACCAGCGGCACATTGCCTGTGGTGCTCTTCGGTGTCAGGTCGGAGAAACTCACAACGAGTCCGCACAGCAATATCTGCGGTATGAGCAGGATAGGTATGCTGATGTAGATGGCAACCACCGAACTCAGACACTGCGACAGCAACAGGCCCACCAGATTGGACAGCAGGGCAGCGGCAAACAGGATGATCCACCACACGCCAAACAGTCCGTGAAGCCCCATGATGGCATTGCCCACCACGATAAACAGGAGTGTCTGAATGAGCGACAGCATTGCCACAAACACTATTTTCGATGATATGTAGCTGGCATACGACAAGTGCAGGAATCGCTCGCGCTTCAGGAGTGCTCTGTCCTTGATGATTTCCTCTGCACTGCCGCTCATGCCCAGGAACGTAGCCACGATAACCGACATGAAGAAGTAGCTCACCAGGTTTTTGTTGTCCATCACCGTATATCCCTCGGGTGTGGAGTAGCGTGTGAGGAGCGAGCAGATAACGGCCAACAGGGGTGCCTCGAGCAGTGCTATGCACAGGTACTGAACGTTGGTGATTTTCGTTCTGAGGTTGCGGCGCAGGAAGATGGCAAACTGTTTCAGCACACCAGGCTTGCGCTGGTCTGAGCGCGGCACGTTGCTCACGCTCACCTCTTTCTCTTCACTCTTATCTCTGTTCTTCAAATACAGGTCGTGCCACTCCTGAGGGGTCATCTTACGCTCATCCGAGAACTCACCACTGCTGTTCAGTGCCTTCTCGTCTATGATGTTGAGCACCACCTCGGGATTCACGTTGCCGCATGTGGGACAGGCGCTAGTCTCTGCATCAGCATAGTTGGCTGCCTGCTTGAAGTAGGTGATGGCGCTGATGGGGTTGCCGTCATACACGGGATAGCCGCCCTTGTCGAGCAGCCACAGGCGGTCGAACAGCTTATAGACATCGCTCGACGGCTGGTGTATGTTCACGATGATGAGCTTGCCCTTATACGTCTGCTCCTTCAGCAGGTTCACCACCTTCTCAGTGTCAGCCGACGACAAGCCTGAGGTAGGCTCGTCCAGGAAGAGCACAGCCGGCTCACGTATCAGCTCGAGCGCTATGTTCAGTCGCTTGCGCTGACCGCCGGAGATGTATTTGTTGATGGCCGACCCCACTTTCAGGTGACTCACTGCATCGAGGCCCAGGTCTTTCAGCGTCTTTTTCACCCTGCGGTCTATCTCTTCGTCGCTCATGCCCTCGAAGCACAACTTGGCGGTGTACCACAAGTTCTGATACACGGTGAGTTCCTCGATGAGCAGGTCGTCCTGCGGCACAAAGCCTATGAGATCGCGTGCCTGCGGTTCGGCAATGTCGTGGCCATTGATGGTGATGGTGCCTTCCTGGGGTCGCATGCTGCCGTTGAGCAGTGACAGCAGTGTGGTCTTGCCAGTGCCTGAACCGCCCATGATGGCCAACAACTCGCCGCTGCGGAGTGTGAAGCTCAAGTTGTGAATGCCGTTTTCACTGCCGGGGAACCGGAAGTTCACGTTGCGCCCACAGAACTCCACCGTCTGCGTCTGGTCTTCCTTCTTGCCGTTGTGGTGGTTGTAGGCATCAATAATGGTCGAGTAGTACACGGGCTTTCCGCTCTTACCCTTCAGCACGCTGCTCTGCAGCCACACCTGATAGACGCCCGACAGCACCGGCACGTCGTTGAGCAGCACGGTGTCGTCGCCTAAATAGGTGAAGATCAGTCGTCCTGTCGTGGGGCTGAGCAGTGTCTTCAGCTGTCCCTCAAAGCCTCTCAGCTTGAGCAGCAGCACGTGTTCCGACTTCTTGTCGGTCACGAAATCAACAAAGTCCGAGAAAGTCTCGTCACTGATGTTGAACTTATCGGCCATCACCCTGAACATGGGGTGCACCTTTCCGTCGCGTATGCCACGCCGCTCTGAGCCTTTCGTTGTGCCATGCATGGAGAACTCCATGATACGCAACAGCAGCATAGGCTCTTCCTGTGCAGGAATCTTCCCATGCAGGCTCTCGCAAATCTGTGCCACCGTGTCCTCGGTGTTCAAGTTGTCGGTCATGTCGTAGGCCATGCGCATATCACTGTAGAAATCGAGATATGCATCGATGTTGCGCACACCAAAGTGATGGCACAAATAACTAACGAGCATGGCCTTTGCTCGTTCTTCGTCCACCTGTTCTTCTTTGCCAAACAAGGCAAACAAGCTGAGGAAACTTGACAAAACTATATCAGTCATTTGTCGTGGTGTGCCTTAAGAAAATTGTATTAAAATCTAGATTTAGGTGCAAATATAGGCATTTTTTCAGAGTGTGGGCTTGTTATAAGCGTTAAAATTTCCTATTTCCGCCCAAAGTCGGCTGGAATCTCGCCCCACTTGTCGGTCTCCCATTTCACAATGGGGTTGCGATAGTCGTGTGTGCGCAGCCACTGTTCAGCCCGCAGAATGATTTGATGGAGCTGTTCCGTCTGGGGTGTCCGTTCCAGTTTTGTCTTGCATTGTCGTTTCTTCACCCAGAGTATGGCGTTGTAAGAGTCGCTGTAGATGGTCTTGTCGTGCAGTCCTTGTTGCCAGCAGAGGGCGAGTGCGTGCACGATGGCCAGGAACTCGCCAATGTTATTAGTC
>JAEEGI010027499.1_pt1 | contig 10876 bp, 7 predicted proteins | sample 8958751 | NCBI WGS metagenome assembly JAEEGI01 (sample SAMN16246545, study PRJNA631951) | gut metagenome | biome: gut microbiome; feature: rumen; material: KS-attached | host: Bos | place: Iran: Karaj | collected 2018-10 | reverse complement strand
CCCAATCCCCAATCCCCAATCCCCAATCCCCAATCCCCAATCCCCATGAACTTATTTAATATGAATATTTTTCATAATAATTATATAACAATAAATGATAAATATTAAAAATAAAAAAATATAAATTTAAAAAATATTAAAAAAAATACGTTACATATTATATTTTAAAAAAAACAAATTTAACAAAAAATCTTATTAAAGAGTAGTACTACCAGATTGCCAAATTAAAATATTTAACTCTCCTACCTTAAACAAACCATATCTTCTACTTTTATGAACAACTACAGTGGAAAAATCTTTTCCAATAATAACATTCCATTTTCCTTCTTCTTTTTCTAATAATTTAGCTTTAATAAATTCACACATTTTAACAGGAGTTTTTTCATCATCAAAAGCTCTTTTAATAACATCTTTCATAACAGTTTTCATATTATCATCTAAATCAAGAATTAAGTCTTGAGGAATTTCAATAACTTGTGCTTCAGGTTGTTTTTGTTCTTCCATTTTTATAATTATTCTTTTTAAGAATTTATTTATTTATTTTTTTAAAAATAAGTACTATATTTTTATTATTCGAAAAATGTCTAAAATTTTAATTGGTTTTGGATTTTTAATAATTTTCCATTCTGCTTATGTGGTTTCTCAAAGTATTTTTTTTATTTTTTATTTTAATTAGATAAACATTCGATTTATAATGAATCTTATTCTATTGATTTTTCAAAGTTTCCAATTGAAATTTTATTGGAAATAATTATTAGTTTTTTATGCGTCACTTTAGGTTCTTTATTTGAATATGGTAAATTTGAAGAAATATATATTGCTCATCAAAAAAGTGAAAAAGTTGTTAGACATTTTAATTCAAATTTATTTAATTATATGTGTTCAAAGGGAGGAATGTTAAATCATTATCTTAAATAAATTATATTAAAATATTATTTTTTCTAAAATTATTAATTGTTATAAATTCAAAAAAAAAAATTTTAAACAAAATGTTAGAAAATGAAGAAAAATTTGAAGAAAGTAATGAAAATTTAAATAAACAAACATCAGGTAGAAATGAAGATCTTATTGCAAGAAATAATTTATTTGGACAACTTCTTATGTCTCAAAAAGGAATATCAGGGTAAATTTTATATATATTTAAATAAAAAATTAGTTCTGAAATAATAGCATCTAATATAGTTTTATTAATAAAAGATGGAATTAATTCTTTAATAAAAGGAAAAAAACCTTTAGAAAATACTCCACTTATTATACTTCTTTTTAATTGTCCTAATTCTTTTTATAAAAAATATTGTATTAGACAAAATAATTTTAGAAGAATAACTGGATTAAATTTATTAACAGGATTTTATTCTTATAATTTAAAATTAGATGTTAATTTTGAAGAAGATTTTGATTTAAATAATTTTGATGATAATTTAAAAACTTCAGAAATAATTCAAAGAAATAAAGTAACACAAAAAGTGATTGATCATGTTTTACATTTATTTGAAAAATTTCAAACTACTTCAGAAGATTTTCTTGATGTTCTTTTATCAAAATGTTCTGAATATAAAGCAAAAAAATTAAATGAACAAAATCCAGAATATTATCAAAGAATGAATAAATTATTTCAAAATATAGTAAAAAGAAATGATGTGAATTATTATTATTTTGATTATGATGATTTAATATTAATTTTTAGTAAAGTTATTCAATATTTTACTCAATTAAATTTATCAATTGATTTTTCTGATATTCCAGATTCATTTATTTTATCAATATTTGGAGACGAAGAAACAATAAGTAAATTAGCAGAAAAAAATGAATATGAATTAAAAATGAAACCTTATGGTTTTAAATATCAACACTTTGCAAATTTATTACATAATAAAAATAAAGATATTATAAATTTTGATATTATTCAAAATGATAATGTTAATTTATTAAAAAATATTAATGATGATCCAGAAGGAAGAGTATGGTATCCTATTAAATATAAGGAATTAGATATTAATAATGTTTTTTTATGGCCTCCTTATGAAAGATTTACTAGTGAAAAAGCAGATAAATTTCAAAGATATGAAAATAATGATGATTATCATGAATGTAATGTAAATTTTGAAGGAGATGAAATTTGTGATAGATGTTCTAAATTTAGAAATATTGATAAATTAAGAATTATTTATGATTCCTTTGATCAGATTATTAGAAAAAAATATATGATTAAAAAAAAGTTAATTAAGTATATTTTAATTAAAAGAAATTATGTTGATTATGGTAGTAAATTAAGTATTGGAAATATAGTTTTTAATTCATGGAATATTTTCAATAATTCTAAAACTATAGATTATATATTTACAATAAGAAATTATTATGGAGAACAAATGGCTTATTATTTTCTTTGGTTAACTGATTATATTAAATGGTTAATTTTTCCAAGTTTAATGGGAATTATAGTTTATTCACTTGGATTTAATTTAAATGAAAAAAAAAATGCAAAAGAAATTCTTTTAATTTTTTTCAGTGCTATTTTACTTTTATGGGCTTCTATTTTTTCTAAACAATGGAAACAAAAAGAAGAACTATTTAATTATATTTGGGGAACAGAAAATTATATAAGAAATGAACCTGATAGTGAAACTTTTATACCAGATGGTTATTTAAAATTAATATTTTATCAAGATTTTCCTTATGTAAATCAAATTAAAAAAATACTTAAAATTATTTTAACATATATTATTCTTTTTGGTATGTTATCTATTTCTATTTTTATTGTTATTTTATTATTTAAATGGAAGTCTTATTTATTAAATAAATATCCTGAAAAAGGAGGTTTAATTGGTTTTTTAATTGGGACATTAAGTTTATTTCAAATTAAATTATTGTATCTTTCATATTGGTATGTTGCTAAATTTTTAAATAATTGGCAAAATCATCAAAAAGATAATGAAAGCTTAAATACATTAGCAATTAAATTAATGTTATTTGAAATAATAAATTTTTACTCTTCAATATTTTATATTCTTTTCTTAAAAAGAACTTCATTTTTAAATAAAGAAAAAGAAAAATGTTATGGATATAATGGTAGTACATCTTGTTTAGAAGAAATGCAAATTCATTTATATTCAATGTTATTTTGGTATTTTATTTTTGATATAATTGAAACTTATATACATATTTTCTTTCAAAATGCAGCTTTAGCAAGTTTTAAAAAACAAATAAATAAAGAGCATTTAAATGATATAATTCCTCATAGTATAGAACATCAAATAATGTGTAATAATTATGATGATTTAATATTTGAATATTCAGAAATGATAATATTATTTGGTATAGTATTATTATTTGGAGTTGGAGCACCTTTATCTCCTTTAGTAATATTTATTTTAGCTTATTTAGAAAAATTTTTTGATTCATATAAAATATTTTTTTTAGTTAGAGTTAATATTCTTGATAAATCTTTAGGTATTGAAATTTATAATGATATTATTCAAGCTTTTATTTATTTTGGTACAGTTACTAATTTAGCAGTTATATTTTTTGGAGACAGTCATTTTTTCCCTGATGTAAGTCAATATTCTAAAATTATTTATTATTGTATTTGTATTTTAATAATTTTTACTATGTGTTGGTTTGTTCCTTGGAATAATTTCCCTTATTGGTTTACTTATGTTAATGATATTAAAGATTTGTATTTTAAAAAATATTTTAGTAGAATTGAAAGGAAACTTCCTCATTATCAATTAATTGAAAAAATTAATAAAGAAAATTCACATAGTAAATTAAAGGAATTATAATTTAATTTTTTCTAATTTTTTCTTATTTAAAAATTATTAAAAAGTAAATTTTTTTTTTTCTTTTATATTTTTAGAATTTAATATTAATTTTTTAATAGATTTTTTATTAATTGTTTTAAATTTATAAACAATAAATTTTTTTTCAATATAATATGGGATGTGATGTATCTGAAGAAAGAATAAGATATAATGAAAGACATATTAATGAGGATTTACATAATGATGATTCAGAAAGTTTAAATGATAATGATGAAGACTATGATAATAATTTAAATAAAAAAAAGAATAAAAAACAAAATAAAAAAAGATTTGATAAAAAAAAGCAATTTAAGAGGTCAAAATCTATAGATAACTTAAATGATACATTTAATAAAAGAAAAAAGAAAATATCAATGAATTCCCGAAATAATAATAATCCAAGTGATATATATCCTTATCCAAATGATCAAGATTATAATAATGAATATCCAAATAATTATTATGAGTCAATTCCTGAAATTGAAATGTATCCAAATTATTTATATGACCCTAATTTAAACCCTAATAATTTATTTGATCAAGAAATTGACCCTAATGATTTTGATCAAAATGACTCAGATTCAGATAATCCACAAAGTAAAGTTGTTTATTCCAATAATTTAGGTAAAACTTATGAATACCCAAGTAATTTAAGATATAGTGGTTTAAATCCACATAGTTTATATGATAATAGTATGAATCCAAATGATTTAGTTAATTTAAACACTGGTCAAAATAATTTAATTAATAGTTATCAACCTTATTCTTTTAATAATAAAAATAAATTAAATGATAATCCAATTTTATATAATAATGATAGTAATTTAAATAAACTTAATAATTCTTTGAATGGAAAACCTAATTTATATAATAATGGAAGTATTCAAGGAAGGCCAAATTTGTATAAAGATAAAATGAATTTAGATAATATGTATAATAATCTAACTCCAATACCAAATAGTAATATAAATAAATTAAATGAGCCGAATAGAACAAGTGCTAGATTATTTAGAAAAAGAAATAAATCTTTTGAATATAAACAAAAATATAATATCTCCGATAATAGTATAGATTATGATGAATCTACAATAACTCAAAAATCAAATAACAGAGATGATAATAGAGAAGATACTCATAAAATAGTAAGAGATCCAACAAAATTATATTATACATATAAATGTGTTCAAACAATAAATGCTCATGATTTAGAAATAACATGTATAATTCATATAACATTAACAAATGAAATAGCTTCATCTTCTTTAGATAAACAAATAAAAATATGGGGTACAAAAGATAATATAAAATTCAAATTAAATGCCATATTAAAAGGTCATACAAATTCAGTTTTATCATTAAGAGAATTTAGAAAACTTCGTTATTTATGTTCATGTAGTGTAGATCGTACATTAAAATTATGGGATTTAAAAACATTAAAATGTTATGCTACATTAACTTCACATACAAAAAGTGTTTTATGTACAGCTTATGTAAGTAATAAAAAAGAAACATATATATTTAGTGGAGGTGAAGATTTACTTTTAATAATATGGAAGAAAGATAAAGAAAAGAAATATATAAAAAAAACTAATTTAACGGGTCATACAAATTCAATAGTAAGCTTATTATTTATTGATAAATATAATTATCTTTGTTCAGGAAGTGATGATAAAACAATTAGAATATGGGATTCAAATAAAAATTATGATTGTATTAAAATAATAGATAATTTAAATTCAGAAATAGATAATTTAAGATATGCAAGGAATAGAATAGTTGCTTGTTGTGAAGATGGGAATATATATTTTATTAATGTTATTTCATTGAAAAAAATAAGAAGTGTTCAATTTACAAAAGATGCTATTTACGATTTTAATTTAATGGAGCATGAAAAATATTTATTAGTTGCTGGAACTGATTGTAAAGGAAGAATTTGGGAAATTGGAACTAGTGAAAGAGCTTTATTAATTGGTCATACTAAACCTTTAAGTGGAATTTTTCCCTTGAAAAATTTTAATGTAGTTACATCTAGTATGGATGGGACTATTAAAATTTGGGGAAGATTTAAGAAATAATGAATATTTTTTTTTTTTCTTTAAGATATTAGTTTTTATATAATTCATTCATAAATTTTTAGTTTTTTTCCTTTAATACTTGATAAATATTATTTTTTAATATTAAAAAATAATCAATTAAATAAAATAATTATTTTAATTTAAATATTAATTAATTAAATATTATTCATAAATGTATTTTTATAAAAAAAATTTAATTACATTTTCTTGTTAAAAATTCCTCCAACATTACTATAATTCACAGAATTAAATTTATCTCTAATACTATTTGGTTTATTTTTCAATTCAAATTGTAAAAAAATAATAATATCTTTAATACAAGGCTTCAAATCACTTTCTTTATAACCAGTATGAAATTGAAAATTATAATTCCAATTATTTTCTTTTAAAATTTTATTTGCCATATAAAAACAAGCAGCAGCTCTTAAACTTTGTTTATATTTAAGTGAAGATAAATTTAACAAAGAAAGTTCAAGAATATACTGTGCTAAATGGAATACTTTTTTATTATTAATTTGATTACTTAAATAATAATAAGTTAAAAATTTGAAAGATGAATTATAAAGTAAATCAAAATTTAATGTCTTTAATATTTCATATTCAGTTTTAATTATTTCCTCTTTATTATAAGTGCCTTTAGAAGCATAAATTAAATCATTAATGTCAGGAGGATAAATATCTTCAAATTTAGAAGCTATTAAAAAAGAACAAATTGAAATTAACTGATATTTATTTAAATTAAAAGGAGTTTTTTTTGTATATCTATCCATTATATTTATTGATAAATAAAGGGTTTCTTCTTTAAGTTTCAATTTATAATGAATATGAACTAACCAATCTATTACTATTGCTCTTGTTTTTGAATTGATTTTTTCTGATTTTTGATTTGAAAATAAATTATTTGAGTATTCTGGATAATTTATATTTTCATTTTCTTTTAAATATGAAAAAATGTCACTTGAGTATTCTTGGACTAATTGAGGATTATATTTTATTTTCTCTATATTAGTTTTTTCTTTATTAATTTGATTCAAAAAAGGATTTATTGTTATAACATGATTTTCCTTATTATCATTTGATTTTATTGAAAATTTTTCTAATAAAAAAGTATTTTCTTCTTTTTTTTGTTTTAGAGGGAAATTATGATTAAAAGAATAAGGATTTATTTTAATGTTGATTCTTTGGAATTCTGAATGGATATATTTTTTTTGTATATTTTCTTCATTATTATAATTAGTAGGTAATTCTCTTCCAAAATATCTAATTAACATGAAATTCTTTTAAGTGTATTTAAATTTATGAAATTATATTAAATTATTTATTTATATTATTTTTCAATTGTGAAAATAAATAAATAATTTTCATAAGAATTTATTTTTAATTTTTTAATATTTATTAATATTATGTAATGTAACTATATATAAAATACATTTAACAAACAAATAAATAAAATTAAAAAAACTATTCACAATTATTTTCACTTTCAGAATTAAAAACATCACTTTTTAAGCAATTTTTAATTCTAATAATATCATCTCCAATTTTAACTAAAGTTTCTTTTTTAATTGAATATTTTTGATCTAAAACATACCAAAATCCTTTTCCAGAAATAGAATAAATTTCTTTATCTTTATCAAAATATATTTCACAATAACAATCCTCATTAATATTCTTTTCTTTTGTTAAAATTAAATAATCATCATCTTTATAACCAATTTTTATTGGTTTACCATGTTTTAAAATATTTATTGTACAATTCCTTCCATGATCATTTTCACTTTCTATAATTGTTATATTTAAATAATAATTTATATTCTGATGATTTCTTTCTTTAGAAGGAATTATTAATAAAATTACTTTATTAATCATAAATACTTTATTATTTATAAAAGGAAAATCAGAATTTGAAATATCAATTAAAACGAATTTTCCTTGTTTTTTTTTATCTAAAATAGGTTGAATAAAATAAATATTATAATTAATATCATATGAAATTGCTAAGAAAGTTTTTGTTAAAAGTTTATGATCATATATAAATGAAGTATTATTTAAAACATAATCATTATAATCTTTATATTCTGAATAACCAAAAAAAGTTAATGTATCTTTTGCATTTCTTCTTGAATATTTAATTAAACCTAAAGGTTCAATAATTAATTTTTTTAAAAGTAATTTTCCAGAATAATTTTCTAATAATAAATAATTTAAATTATGTGATTCTTGAAATAAAGTAAATTTATCTAATTTTTTTGTATTTTTATGAATTGTTAAATATATTAAATCTTCTCTTGTTGAAATATGATTTGATTTTGAAATAGATTTTATAATTTTAACTTCATTTGATTCTTTACTTCTTATATTTATTGCAGAAATACTTTTCTTTTTATTAAATTGTTCTTTTACTAAAGAATCTAAATTCATAATTGAAACTCTATGTTTATCTACATTTATCCTTGATAATTTAATATTATTATTTTCTATATTTGTATTTGCAATTAAATTAAATCTTGTCTTCTTTTTGACTTTTTTTTTTTTCTCATTTATTTTGTTTTCAGGATTTTCAATTTTTAATATATTATTATTTTTATTTAATTTTTCAAAACCTTCTATTTTAGGAATTTTAATTTTGGGAATTTGTAAATTAGATCTATTTTTTACTAAGTTATTTACATTTTTAATATTTTTATTTTCTTCATTTTTTTCTTCATCAAAATAACAAAATTTTAAATTCTCAATTGGAGGTTGAGTTTTATTTTTAATAATATCATTTGAAGGATAAGAAGGATTTTTTATTTTCGAATTTTCTTTTTTTTCTAAATTAGGTGATTCAATTATAATTGATTTTTGAGAAATATCTTTTTCTTTATTTTCATTTATTGATGTTGGTCTAAAAGATAAAACATTTTGTACTTCATTATTTTTTGGAATTATATTAAATAAATTAATTGATTTATTTTTAGGTGGTATTATTCTATGAGAATTTGATGATTGAATTGAATTTATACTAAAATTACTATAATCTTTATTACAAAAACAACAACATTTCATTTTATTGTCCTGATATTTATTTTTAATTAAAAATTTATTTATAAAAAAATGTAAAGTAATAAAAAATAAAAATAAATTAATTTTATATATAATATATGAAGGTTATTTATAATTCATTAATTTTACTTTTTATCATATGAATCAATATATACTTAAATCTTTTTTCATTCTTTTATTATTAGATTTTTTTGATTGATCATTTTCTCAATTTATACAATGTTTAATAATTAATTTAACAATCAATGATAAAGGAGAAATTAAATGAAAATTTATTCTATTCTAAGAAATTTATAATAAGAGGTAAAACTGTATTATTCATTATTCTTCCTTTATTTTTTTTATAATTTAAGATATTATTATATATTGAAAAAGTAAAAGCAATCAATTTTTAAAAAGATTTTCTCAATAAAATTTCTTATTAAAGTAGAAAAAATTACTAAACCATAATATAAAATTAACAAAAATATTTTGTTTTTGTTAATAACAACATAAAAGATTGTAAATTATTTAAAATATATATTTCAAAAAAAACAAAAAACAATTTTAAATAAATAAAATAAATACATTTATATTAAAAATTTTATAATTTAATTTATTTATTGGAAAAAAATTTACAAAAGTAATCTCATTGGAAGAAAACCTCCAAAGAATCCATTATTATATATTTTTCTAGGTCTCATTTCAAACAAATCAAAATCATTAAAAGCATTATAAATAGGATTATATCTTTTAACATAAGTAAATTCAGGTAATAATTTTTTTTGTTCTTTAATGACTTTATTTTGTCCGTTTTTAATAATAGTTTTCTTTCCTTTTCCATCAACTAATTTTTCTTTTATTATTTCTTCTTCACCTTTTTCATTTCTAATAATTTGTTGAGTTTCATCTATTCTATGACCATTTCTATATATTGTTCTTTGAACAAATGATTTTGAAAATCCTTTAATTGGTTTTTTTGAATTTTTATTTTCTTTTTCTTTCTTTTCATTTAAAGTTGTTTTTTCACATAAATCAAAAAATTTTTGAATGTTTGTTACTGGAATTTCATCCCATTTACTTCTTTTCTTTTCACACATATTGAAAAATTCTCCTAAATTAGGAACTGAAAGTCTTTTTTCTTCTTCAAATTGTTCTTTTATTGATAAATCTTTTAATATATTTGATATTCTTAATGGAAATTCAAAGAAGTCATCAAATAATGAACTTATTTTATTATTGTTTTGTTTTTCTTTTTGTTTTTTATTTTGTTTTTCATTTTGTTTTTCTTTTTGTTTTTCTTTTTGTTCTTCATTTTGTTTTTCTTTTTGTTCTTCTTTTTTTTCTTCATTATTATCATTATAATTATTTTCATTTTCATTGCCATTATCATCCATATTAAATTCATTTATGACATTTCCAAAAAAGTCTTCTTCATATTGATTTCTTAATTCAATTTCTGAACTATCATATTCCCTCAAGTCCAAATTTAAATTTATTTTATTTTTATCCTCAATTAATTCATTCTTAGTCATAAAAAAATATTTAACTATATCATATATATCTAAATCAAATATTTTTGAACAGATAAAAGGAAATTTATGTGCTTTATTATAGTCGTCAACTTTTGGCTCTTTTATTATATAATCTAACATTTGTTTTATTTTTTCTTTTGTGAAAAAATTTATTAATTTTTTATTTTTGTTATGAAGTTCATCGACTATACCTTCTAAAAGAAGAATATCTTCTAATGATGGTGGATTTTCTTTGTCATCTAATTTTGTATTTATTATTTCGGAGTTTTTGGAATCATTTTCGTAATTATAAAAATCAAAATTTCCAAACATTTTTGAAAAAAAATTAATTAAAATGATAAATTATTATATATTTAATTTAATTTTATTATGAATAATTAAATATTAAATATAAATTTCAATTAAATTTAATTTTTTTTATTTATGCAATGGGGATTGGGGA
>JAEEGI010027497.1_pt1 | contig 10876 bp, 10 predicted proteins | sample 8958751 | NCBI WGS metagenome assembly JAEEGI01 (sample SAMN16246545, study PRJNA631951) | gut metagenome | biome: gut microbiome; feature: rumen; material: KS-attached | host: Bos | place: Iran: Karaj | collected 2018-10 | reverse complement strand
ACCTCGAGGCCTATTCCGTGAAAGACGATGCCGTGAACGCAGCCCAAAACCTCACCATCAACGGTGGCATTTATTATGCCCACAGCGATGCCAACGATGGCACTGACTCCAATGGCACCATGTTCCTCAATGGCGGCCTCAACATCTCCAACGGTGCCCGCCAACCTGAGGAAGGCTTCGACTGCGACAACAACCAGTTCAAGATTACGGGAAGTACTAGCATTGGTACTGGTGGTGGCACCAGCAACCCAAGCACGAACGCGTGTACCCAACCTTCACTGAAAATCAACACACAACCTGGTTACGCCATCCAAATTCTTAAGTCGGACGGCACAGTCATCTGCACTTACCAATGCCCCACCTTCACGGGCGGTGGAGGTGGTGGTCCCGGCTGGGGCAACAGTATGGTCATGCTCTTCACTGATCCCCAGCTGCAAACAGGACAATCGTACACCGTAAAATACAACGGCACCATCAGTGGCGGCACCAACTGGAACGGTTACTACACGGGCAACGTGACCTACTCTGGTGGACAGAGCACTACGGTCAACGTCAATTCGATGGTCACTACGGTGAGTGCAGGAGGCGGAGGATGGTAAACCCAGCAATCATAGCATATATCAAGCAGGAAATCCTGCCCCGCTACGACCATTTCGATGCCGCCCATCAGCGCAACCATGCCCTTGAAGTCATCGAGAGAAGTTTGGCCTTGGCCAAACACTACGATGTGGATGAGAACATGGTCTACGCCATTGCCGCGTACCATGACACGGGCCTTTGTGAAGGCCGCGACACCCATCATCTCGTTTCAGGGCGCATTATCCGTGAGGACCAAAAATTACGCGACTGGTTTAATGAAAACCAAATCGAGACCATGGCTCAGGCTGCCGAAGACCATCGTGCCTCAAGCGGGCATGAGCCGCGCTCCATCTACGGCAAAATCGTGGCCGAAGCCGACCGCCTCATCACACCCGAAAAGGTCATCCGGCGCACCATACAATTCACGCAAGACCACTTCCCCGATTATGACAAGGAGCAACAATACCAACGCTTCCGTGAACATCTGTTGAAAAAATATTCCGACACAGGCTACCTTCGCCTTTGGATCCCCGAATCGGACAATGCGGTACGATTAGAGGAATTACGAATGATTATTCGCAACGAAGAAAAGACGCGCAAGGCATTTGACCAAACCTTTGAAAAAATCAAGTCTGATGAATGAATCCGACCTCACTTTATTGATAAAAGAACACGAGATTAAGCCCACTGCCAACCGCATCATTGTAGCCAAGGCTTTGGCAGAGGGGAGCCGCCCTCTCACGATGACCGAGCTCGAAGACCGCATCGGCAGTATCGACAAATCAGGCATCTTCCGCACTTTGACACTCTTCAAGGAGCACCATCTCGTCCATGTGCTTGAAGGCGGTGAAGGTGTGCGCTATGAACTTTGCCACAGCCACGACCACGCTATTGACAACGACATGCATGTGCATTTCCACTGCGAACGCTGTGGCGAGACCATTTGCCTTGAAAACCTTGCCATTCCTGAAGTCCCTTTGCCTGAAGGATATCTGATGCAAAGTGCCAATTTCGTTCTCAAAGGTATTTGCCCGAAATGCCAAAGATGCCACAGTTGTACGCATTAATTCACTATTTCCACTGCATTTTCGCTCTGGAATTAGATATTTTGTATTTTTGCGTCAAATTTAACCTCTATCAAAATGAAAAAAGCACTATTTACCTTCATGATTCTTTGCTTCTGCGGCCTCGTCACGGCACAAGAGACGAACGAGACCGAATTCAAAATAGCCATAGGCGACACTGTCGTTTGGAAGCCTTTCGACAATTGTGACAACATCGGCTACAACGTCAAGGGGCCTAAAGTCATCAATTACAAGCCTATCAAATATGACTGTATTCAGATAATTGCAAAAAATGTTGGAAATAGTAGCATCATCGCTACTTGCAACGACAACGATACTAAAGCTGTAGCTAATCTCATTGTTTTTGATCCGAATGATATCCCATTAGTGGCCGAAAAACCCATTAAGCCTGCCACCCAAACCTTTACAGGCACATATAGATTCAATCCACCCACCGACAATTTCTTCATCACCGTCAACGATTTGGGCAGCAAGTTCAACGAGACTTATATGAAACATGGCGATGATGAGGCTTTCAACGATGGCCAAGGTGTCGACCGTTTCTGGAACATCAAGACCGGTAAGAACTGGTACTATCGTCCCGATGCACAAGGCTGGACCGACGATGTGGACTGGGAGTTTGAGTCCTTCGGTGAGAGTTTCCCCATCCTCAACTCTTTTGCCAACGAGGTGAACAAGGACAACCTTTCCAACTACTATGTCGGTACCGAAAAAATCACGGTCGGCAACTCCGAAAAACCCTCTGACATCAACTGCTGGCATTTCTTCGTCGATTTTGAGGATGGCACCGTCATCCAATACTGGGTGGATCCCGCCAACGGCTGCACACTGAAACGCCAAGTCAATGCTGACCCAGCCAAGGTAGTCACCGTTTATGACCTCAAATACACTCGTTTGTATTTCGGTCCCAGCTTCAAGAAAGGACTGCATGACACTACTAGATGAATGCTGAATAGTAGAGAATTACAACAATTAAACAATAAACGATTAAACGATTAAACATACGTCAATGGAAAACATCGAATTAAAGAAAACCCCTTACAACCAGATCCATCACGACCTGGGCGCCAAGATGGCTGAATTTGCTGGTTACGACATGCCAATCCAATACACTGGCCTCGTCGAAGAACACAACAATGTCCGCAACAACGTCGGCGTGTTCGACGTGTCACACATGGGTGAATTCCGTGCAAAAGGTCCCTTGGCCAAACAATTCATGCAATACTGCACCGTCAATGATGTGGCCGCTTTGAGCGATGGCAAGGTGCAATACACCTGTCTGCCGAACGGCAAGGGCGGTATTGTGGACGACATGCTCGTCTACCGCATCGCCGACGACCATTACTTCATGGTACCCAACGCCGCCAACATCGACAAGGACTGGAACTGGATGAGCCAGATTGCCGAGAAGTTCGGCATGACCCTCGGTGAAGACTTCAAGAACGAGAGCGAAGAATGGGCTCAACTGGCCGTGCAAGGCCCCAACGCCCTGAAAGCCATGCAGAAACTCACCAAGGCCAATGTGGTGGATATGGAGTATTATACCTTCCAAATCATCAACTTCGCCGGTGTCGACAACATCATCTTCTCGACCACGGGTTACACTGGCTCGGGTGGCTGCGAAATCTACATTCCCGTCGCCTACGCCAAGCAGGTTTGGGACGCCGTCTTTGAGGCTGGCAAGGAGTTCGGCATCATGCCTGCAGGTCTGGGCTGCCGCGATACCCTCCGTCTCGAAAAAGGCTTCTGCCTCTACGGTCACGAGATCGACGATACCATCAGCCCCATCGAGGCTGGTCTTGGTTGGATCACCAAGTTCGTGGATGGCAACGACTTCCTCAACCGCGAAATCTTCGCCGCTCAGAAGGCCAATGGCGTAAGCCAGAAGATTGTCGGCTTCGAGATGATTGACCGCGGCATTCCGCGTAACGGTTACGAAGTGTGCGATGCCGAAGGCAACTGCATCGGCATGGTGCGCTCTGGCAGCCCGTCACCTTCGACTGGCAAGAACATCGGCACCGCATTGGTGAAGAAGGCCTTCAGCAAGAAGGACACTGAAATCTTCATCAAGATCCGCAACAAGCTCATCAAAGCCATTGTGGTAAAGATGCCATTCCTGCCATAAGTATTTGGAAAGAAACAGATTTGTTTTCAGCCGTCCCCGAAAAATCGAGGACGGCTGGTTTTTTTGGCAGGATTTTTGTAGTTTTGCAGCGTAAAAAGAAAGTAGAATAAAGTCTAATAATTAAAAAACTATCAAAATGAAAAAGTTAAGTGTAATTTGTATGACGGTTTTAGCCATTTCGTTCTTTGCTTCCTGCCGTGGTCCAATGGGCCCTGAAGGTCCGGCTGGACAAGACGGAAACGCCAACGTGGCTTCGTCAACCGTAACGATTTATTCAAGAGACTGGCAATGGGTAAACGACTGCCAATGGATGGTTGAAATCGATTATCCTGCCATTAACAACAACGTATACAACTATGGCGCAGTACTCGTCTACATGGACGTGGACGGAGCTTGGTCTCAAGTGCCGCTGACCTATTATTATCAAGATGTCGACAACCAGGGCAATACGATCAACTGCGAAGCCTCCATCGAGGTGGCTACCTTGAGCGACGGTGGCGTGCGCCTCTTCTGGACGGAGAGCGACTTCTACGATGAGATGCGTCCCCAGACGCACGACTTCAAGGTCGTGGCCATCGAGGCTGCCGTCTACAGTGCCCGCAGCGATGTTGACTACAGCAACTACGATGCCGTGAAGACTGCCTTCCAGTTGGCTGACGATTGATTGAGAATAATTTGATAGGATAATTCAGTAGAGACGTGCCGCGGCGCGTCTCTACTGTTTTTTATTGCATCACCAACGAGAACCACATGAAACCAACATAGCCCAACGTCAGCAAAGCGCCTTCCCAACGGGAAATCTTACGGCCTTTGCCCGTGAAGACAAACAACAGCATGAGGATGTTAGCGGCAAAGAGAATCATCAACTGCTTGTTCATCATCGGCTCGAAAGGCAAGGGTGTGATGATGGAACTGACACCTAACACCATGAAAATGTTGAGGATATTAGAGCCCAAAACATTGCCGATGGCGATGCCGGAATTCTTCTTTAAGGCAGCAACAATGGATGTAATAAGCTCGGGCAACGATGTGGCAGTAGCTACTACGGTCAAGCCGATGGTGCCTTCATCCATACCCCAGTTCTTAGCCAAGATTTGCGCATTATTTGAAACAAGTTCGCCACCAACGTATAACCCAGCAATACCAAAAACCAATGCTAGGATGGTCTTGCCCCAAGGCATGGCTTCTTGCACATCTTCAGTTTCTTCTTTCGGGTCGTTTTTCAGCATGGTCAGCAACAGATAAGCGAAACCCATCAACAGGAGGACGATGCCTTCAATCCAATTGATGGTACGCGCCTGACCCGAGAAAAAGTAGTTAGCCATCAATGTAATGGCAAGGGTTGCTACAAAGCCCACAGGAATGTCACGGCGGATGGAGACACGGCTAACATCGATAGGCCAGATAATCGAACTCACACCCAAGATGAGCAAAATGTTCATCGTATTGCTTCCGATGATGTTGCCGATGGCCAAGCCGGGACTACCTTTGATGCACGAAAACACGTTGACAATCATCTCAGGCAGCGATGTGCCGAAGGCCACGATGGTCAAACCTATAATGAGCGGCGAAAGTTTGGCGCGGATGCCCACACTGGTTGCTCCGTTGACAAGCCAATTGGCACCTAGAATTAGGGCAACGAAGCCGACAATCAATAATAATAATGGTATTAAAGAGGTCATATAGTTGTGGTTGGCGTTTCGACAGGCTCAACGACCTTCGCTTTTTGGCGAGGTCCCTGAGCCTGTCGAAGGGCCGATTCATATATTAAACGTTATAATGTCTCGCTCCAAATATCTTGCTGCCTACTCGAACCATTGTTGCGCCTTCCTCAACGGCAATCGGATAGTCATCCGACATGCCCATCGAAATCTCCTTGAATTGTGGCTGATTGGCAAAATATTCTGTTTTAAGGGTGTCAAATATTTCTTTCAGATGTTTGAATTCCTTGCGGATCTCCGCCTCATCATCTGTGAAGGTGGCCATACCCATCACACCACAAATGCGTATGTTCTGCATCTGTTTGAACGCTTCTGAGTCAAGCAATTGGCGGGCTTCATCCATGTCGAGGCCAAATTTTGTCTCTTCCTGCGCAATGTGGAATTGTAGCAGGCAATCAACCACACGGTCGTGCTTCTTGGCTTCCTTGTTGACGGCTTCCAACAGGTTAGCCGAGTCTATACTATGGATGAGCGTAACAAAAGGGATGATGTATTTGATTTTGTTGGTTTGCAAATGGCCGATGAAGTGCCACTGGATGTCTTGCGGAAGCGCCTCATGCTTATCACGCATCTCAAGGGCGTGGTTTTCGCCAAAAATGCGTTGGCCTGCGTCGTAGGCTTCCTGCAAATCGCTGACGGGCTTGGTTTTGCTGACAGCTACCAAAGTCACTGACTCGGGCAGCGTCGCCCTGATTTTTTCAAGGTTTTCTTTAATCATGATTCCAAGAATTAAAAATCGTGCAAAATTACTAAGGTTTCTCGGGTTTTGCTACAAATCGCTGAAATTTTCTTACCTTTGCGCCCAAATTTCGAAGAATTATGTTTGAAGGTTTAAGCGAAAAACTAGAACGTTCGTTCAAAGTCCTTAAGGGACAGGCTTATATCACTGAAGTGAATATTGCCGACACGATGAAGGAAATCCGTCGCGCCCTCTTGGATGCCGACGTCAGCTATAAGATTGCCAAGGATGTCACCAACAATATCAAGGAGAAGGCTCTGGGCCAAGAAATCCTCTCTTCGGTGAAGCCGGGTGAAATGATGGTCAAGATCGTGCATGATGAGCTGGCCGAATTGATGGGCGGTGAGGCCGTCGACATCAACCTGAAAGGTCAGCCAAGCATCATCTTGATTGCAGGTCTGCAAGGTTCGGGTAAAACCACTTTCTCAGCCAAGTTGGCCTCTTATCTGAAACGCAAACGCAGCAAGCAAGTCTTGTTGGTGGCTGGAGACGTGTATCGTCCTGCGGCTATCGAGCAGTTGAAAGTGTTGGGACAACAGGTTGAGGTTGAAGTCTACAGTGAAGACGGCAACAAAAACCCCGTGCAGATTGCACAAAATGCCATCAAGCATGCTCAGAGTCAAGGCAAGAATGTAGTCATCATCGATACTGCCGGTCGTCTGGCCGTCGACGAGGAGATGATGAACGAGATTGCCAACATCAAAGAAACGGTTCATCCTCATGAGACCTTGTTTGTGGTTGACTCCATGACAGGTCAGGATGCCGTGAACACGGCCAAGGCCTTCAACGACCGGTTGGACTTCGACGGTGTGGTGCTCACCAAGTTGGACGGTGACACCCGTGGCGGTGCTGCCCTTACCATCCGCACGGTGGTGGAGAAGCCCATCAAGTTCGTCGGTATCGGCGAGAAGATGGATGCTCTCGATGTATTCCACCCCAAGCGTATGGCCGACCGTATCCTTGGCATGGGTGATATCGTCTCACTCGTGGAACGCGCCCAAGAGCAGTTCGACGAGGAAGAAGCCCGCAAGTTGCAGAAAAAACTCGCAAAGAACGAGTTCAACTATAACGACTTCCTGAAGCAGATCCAGCAAATCAAGAAGATGGGCAATCTGAAGGACTTGGCAAGCATGATTCCTGGCATGGACAAGGCCTTGAAAGGCGAGGAAATCGACGATGATGCCTTCAAGAGCATTGAGGCCATCATCTATTCGATGACTCCTGCCGAGCGCGAGAACCCGAAACTGCTCAACGGCACGCGCCGTAAGCGCATCGCCGACGGTAGCGGTACTTCAATCGTGGAAGTGAACCGTCTCGTGAAGCAATTTGAGGAGACCTCGAAGATGATGCGCATGATGACCACTGGCGGTGGCAAGAAACTGATGCGTATGGCGGGGAACATGAAACGCCGCTAATCATAATTCAAGATTCAAAATTCAAAATTTATAATTATGGATAAGATTATTGATGGTAAAATCATCTCTGAACAGATAAAGAAAGAGATTGCGGCTGAAGTCGCAGACATGATCGACCACGGCAAACCCGCCCCGCATCTCGCTGCAGTCATTGTGGGCGATGACGGCGCCAGCAAGACCTATGTGGCCTCTAAAGAAAAAGCCTGCCACTCGGTGGGCATGACCTCTTCAGTGTATCGTCTGCCCGTCACAACGACGGAAAAAGAGATGCTCGACATGGTCGATTTCCTCAACAACGACCCCGAAATCAACGGCTACATCATTCAACTGCCGCTGCCTAAGCACATCGACGAGAACAAAGTCATCGCCGCCATCAAGCCTGAAAAGGACGTGGACGGCTTCACGAGCATCAATGCTGGTCGCATGATGTTGGGTTTGCCCTGCTACATTCCCGCTACACCAAACGGCATTATGGAGCTCATCAAACGTTCTGGCATTGAGACGGTTGGTAAGAATGTGGTGGTCTTGGGTCGTTCCAACATCGTAGGTACGCCTATGGCCATCCTCATGTCACGTAAGGGCATCGACTCCACCGTCACCCTGTGCCACAGCCGCACCAAGAACCTGCCCGACATCTGCCGCAATGCCGATATCCTCGTCGCTGCCATCGGCAAGCAAGGTTTCGTGACCGCCGACATGGTGAAACCCGGTGCCGTGGTCATCGATGTGGGTATCCACCGTATCGAAGACCCAACCAGTCCCAAGGGCTACAAGATTATGGGCGATGTGGATTATGACGAAGTATATAAAGTGGCCTCTAAGATCACCCCTGTTCCTGGTGGTGTAGGCCCAATGACCATCGTTTCGTTGCTGCAAAACACGCTGAAAGCAGCCAAAGGCGAGGTCTATCCGAAATAAGTTTTCATGGTTTTTTGGTAACGGGATTACCTTTTTCAGGGTCATCCCGTTTTTTATTGCAAATAATCCAAGTTTTTTACATAGTTTTGCACCATATAGCAAAAGAGAACATGAAAAAAAGATGGTTTATCACAATCGTGTTGTTGTCGTTTTTCACTTTGGCAAATGCACAAGAAGAAGGCACGGCTGACTTCTCCCCTATTTTCTTCCCTCAACTTAAGGCCGAACTGCCCAAAGAGGTGAACGAAACTTCAGGCCTTTTCATGCACAATGGTCGCCTCTGGACCCACAACGACAGCGGAGGCAAGCCGATATTGTTCGCACTTGATACCGCGACATTTGAAGTAGTGCAGAGAATCACTCTCGCCAATGTGAAAAACAAGGATTGGGAGGATATCTGCACCGATGGCGAAACCGTGTTCATTGGCGACTTCGGCAACAACAAAGGTAGCCGTAAGAACTTGAGAATCTTTACTATCCCCTTGTCAGACATTCCTAAAGAAGGCGATGCCAACCTTATTGCGGACTCAATCACATTCCGCTTTGGCGACCAAACAGACTTCAACCACATCAAACAAGGACATGACTACGATTGTGAGGCCATGTTTACTACTGAGGACTATCTCTATCTTTTCAGCAAAGGCTGGGCTACGGGCACAACGCGTCTATACCGACTCTCTAAGACGCCTGGAGACCATGTGGCAGAGGTGGTCAATGGCTTTGACTCACAAGGACTAATCACAGGTGCCGACTACGATATAGAGAATCGCATATTAGTCATAGTAGGCTATGTGAAAAATATCTGGAAGCCTTTCATGTACATCATTTTCGACTTCGACGAGTCAGGAGTGAAGCTCTCGAACCGTCGCTTCGAGATGCCACAATGGACAGGTGCCCAAACCGAAGGCATTTGTTTCTTCGACTATGGACGATGCTATGTCACAGCTGAGACCTCTCCCACCATCACCGCAAAGGCTTTCGTGGTGGATTTCCGCAAATGGATCGAAAAGAACCTCAAAAACAAGGAGGAATGAAACGCTTTGCTGTCATTCTGATGATTATCGCGCTAAGCTCACCTGCGTTCGCACAGCATCCGAAAAAAGCGGTGAAAGCATACGAAGCGGCAGAACAAGCCTTTCAGAAGCGTGATTATTTGAAAGCCCATCAACAGCTATTGAAAGCCGTATTGGAAGACCCGAACTATGCCGAGGCTTGGCTCTTGGAGGGCGAGGTCGGGATAGAGTTGAAAGACTACGACCTTGCCATGTTGGGTTACGAAAACGCTTTGTCATCCGACTCACTGCTGTTTCCTCCAGCGGCCATCACTTTGGCACGCCTCTACGACACCCAAGGCAACTACAAACGAGAAATCGCCTTGCTGAAATGGTATCTTTCGAAGGGCTTCGGCCATGCATTCAACGAAGCCACGGCGAATGAGATGCTGGCAAAAGCAACTTTCCGCGACTGGGCAGTATGTCATCCCGTCGCCTTTGAGCCTGAAAATCTGGGAGCGGCGGTCAATTCGAGCCAGGACGAATATGTGAACATGTTGTCGTTCGATGGCTCGCAGCTCCTGTACACACGCAAGATGGCGGTTGACGACAACTATCAAAAGGAGTTTCTCTTTGTTTCCCATCTCAATGACGGCCAATGGTCTGATCCCCAACCGCTTGCTTTTTCAGACTTTCCTCAAGATGTAGACCCAGGAGCCGCCTTCATCTCCGCTGACGGCAAGAAACTCTACCTGACGGGCTGCGGCTGGAGTCGCGACAGCAGTTGCGACATTTATGTATCGGAATTGAAGGACGATCGATGGAGCATGCCTCAACGATTGTCTGAAGGCATCAACACAAGAAATTGGGAATCACAGCCTTGCGTGAGCAGTGATGGCAAGGAACTCTATTTCGTGTCGCGCCGCTCGGGTCAAGCTGATATTTATTGCAGCAAACGTAATACAGACGGAACTTGGGGCGAACCGCAAAATATAGGTAGTCCTATCAACACAAAAGGCACTGAAATGGCGCCTTTTCTGCATCCTGATGGACGTACACTTTACTTCTCGTCCGACACGCATGTCGGTATGGGCGGCTTCGACCTCTTCATGAGTCGCAGAGACGATGACGGACATTGGCAGGAGCCTGTCAATCTCGGTTTCCCCATCAACACCAGCGGTGACGAAATCAACTTTTTCGTGGCTGCCGATGGCAAGACTGCCTTCATTTCCTCCCAGCGAGAGGGCGGCAAAGGTGGCTATGATATATACACCTTTGAGTTACCTACTGAAATCCGTTCAG
>JAEEGI010027493.1_pt1 | contig 10879 bp, 7 predicted proteins | sample 8958751 | NCBI WGS metagenome assembly JAEEGI01 (sample SAMN16246545, study PRJNA631951) | gut metagenome | biome: gut microbiome; feature: rumen; material: KS-attached | host: Bos | place: Iran: Karaj | collected 2018-10 | reverse complement strand
CGATAAACTTGCGGTGGCAGCGGATGAGGTCCGAGCCGGCGAAACTTTCCTCCACCGTCTTCAGGCGGCAGCGGAGCATGTAGGTCTGGAGGTCGCCCTTGTTGTCGGAATACCACACCTTGATGTAGTTGTCATCAGACTCCACGTAATAGAGATTGGCGCTGGAGACAGACAGCTTGAGGACGCCGTTGTTGTCGAACAGGGTGAATTTCTGGACGGTGGCCGCCTCTTCCGGCGTTTCTTCCGTGACGACGTCCTGCATGTTCATCAGCCGGATGGTCCGGTTCTGGTCGATGATGGTGAAGAACATCCCCGCGATGATGAACGGAACGCCCAGGCACACGAACGCGTACACGAGGGCGTGCAGGAAGATGGCGAAGCCGCTCAGGTCCTCGGGCTGCGCGATGGTGACCGTGAACACGGTGTACAGGGTGGTGATCAGGAGGATCTCCGCCATGCACCAGGCGGCGTAGCCCCAGTAGGTCATCGGAAGGCTGTGCCGGGTCTTGTACATCACCACGCGGCTGGCGATGAGGATCGTCAGGGAGATGAGGGCGAACAGGGCCGTGAAACCGAAGAAGGTGCTGTTGCCCAGCCGGAACCAGGCGTTGTTCGAGAAGGGGATGCTCACGAGGAGGAACACCACCGAAAAGAGGGCGGCGAAAGTGACCGTGCCCAGCAGCTGGTATCGCTCCCGCAAGTAGCCGGGAATGTATTTCTTCTTGCCTTCTTCCATTGTACGGAATTACAAAAATACGCAAAAAAAAGGAAAACTCACCCCTCTTTCGGCCATTTCGCCCCAGACGACCCCGCGCGTTCCTAATTTCACCACTTTTATTTCGCCATTCCTTTCCGTCTTTCTATTTTTGTATGCTAAAACCAAACTGATCCCGCATATGAAGATTATCGGCACCGGAAGCGCCCTGCCGCGCAAGGTGGTCACCAACGGTGACCTGGAGAGTTTCCTGGATACGACCGACGACTGGATCGTGAGCCGGACCGGCATCCGTTCCCGCCATGTCATCTCCGACGAACGCCTGGAGGACCTCGGTCGCGATGCGGCCCGGAAAGCGCTGGAAGATGCCGGCCGGAAGCCGGAGGACATCGACCTCCTGCTTTGCTCCGACGTGGTCAACGAGTACATGACGCCGGGTCTGGGGTGCATCATCGCTGCGGCGTTGGGTCTGAAGTGCCCCTGCATCGACATCAACTGTGCCTGTCCGGGCTTCATCTACGCCCTGGACATCGCGGATTCCTATTTCAGGACGGGAAAGGTGAAGAACGTCCTTGTCGTCTGCGCCGAGGAGCCCACCCGGATGACCTCCTGGCAGGACCGCAGCACTTGCGTGCTGTTCGGTGACGGCGCCGGCGCCGTCGTCCTCTCGGAAGGGGAGGGGGTCCGCACCGTCCGCATCAACGCCGACCCGGATCCGGACAAGATCTGGCAGTTCCGTCCGCTGGAGCCGTCCCCGTTCGTCACCAAGACCGAAACCGGCGTCCCCCTGCAGATGCAGGGACGTGAAGTGTTCCGTTTCGCCGTGACCACTTCCGTGGAGGATATCAAGGTGGTCCTTTCCCAGGCGGGGCTGGGCGTGCAGGACGTGGACTATTACATGATCCACCAGGCGAACCTCCGCATCGTGGACGCCATCCGGCAGCGCCTCGGCGTCCCGCCGGAGAAGTTCCCGACCAATATCGGGGACCATGGCAATTCTTCGTCGGCCTCCTGTCCGATCCTGCTGGACGAGTTCAACCGGAAGGGGTTGTTCAAAAAGGGTGACAAGCTGATTTTCAGCGCGTTCGGGGCGGGACTCCTGTCCGCCGCCGCCCTGGTTGAATGGTAATTGCGGAATATTTCGTATATTTGCAGTCTATTTGTACTGAAATATGGAACCTAAGAGAGTTGTAATCACCGGAATGGGCATCATTTCCTCCGTGGGAAATGACCTCCAGACTTATTGGAAGAATCTCGTGGACGGCGTCTGCGGCATCGACTATGTCGAGGACTTCAAGGACATGCCCGTCACGATCGCCGGCAAGGTCAAGGATTTCGATCCGGAGCGCTATGACATGGACAAGGCCTTTGTCCGCAAGCAGGACAAGTTCACCCAGTTCGCCATGGCGGCCGCCTGGCAGGCCATGGAGGCTTCCGGCCTGAAGACCGAAGGGGAGGAGCAGAACATCGACCCGTTCCGTCTCGGCGTCTACGTGGGCTCCGGCATCGGCGGCTTCGAAATCCAGTACCGGGAGACGGCCAAGATGGTCGAGGACCCGACCGGCAAGTGGGTTTCCCCGCTGTTCATCCCGACGATGATCTCCAACATCGCGGCGGGGCACATCGCCATCAAGCACCAGGCCAAGGGCCCGTGCCTGGACATCGTCACGGCCTGCGCGACCTCTTCGCACTGCCTGGGCGAGGCGTTCCGCGCCGTCCGGCACGGCTATGCCGACGCCATCATCGCCGGCGGTTCCGAGCACGCTTCCATTCCGATCGGCGTGGCCGGCTTCGCCAACGCGAAGGCCCTTTCCCGCGCCACGGATCCCAAATACGCCTCTCTGCCGTTCAACGCGAACCGGCAGGGCTTCGTGATGGGCGACGGCGCCGCCGTCCTCATCCTCGAGTCCCTGGACCACGCCCTCGCGCGCGGCGCGACCATCTACGGTGAAATGGTGGGGTATGGCAACACCTGCGATGCCTACCATGCCACCGCCCCTCGTCCGGACGGAAGCACCCAGGCCCGGGCCATCACCCTCGCTCTCGAGGAAGCGGGCTTCGATCCGGAGAAGGACAATCTCTACATCAACGCCCACGGCACCGGAACGCATCTGAACGACGTCGCCGAAACCATCGCCTACAAGGTCGCTCTCGGCGACTACGCCTACAAGGCCCATATCAGCTCCATCAAGTCCATGACCGGCCACATGTTCGGCGCCGCCGGCGCCGCCGAAGCCATCGCCACCATCATGGCGCTCCGGGACCGCGTCATCCCGCCGACCATCAACCTGGACTGCCCGGATCCGGAATGCGACCTGGACTATACGCCGAATGTCGCCGTGAAGAGCGACATCACCCTCGGCATTTCCGACTCTCTCGGCTTCGGCGGACACGACGCCTGCGTCGCTTTCCGCCGGTACGAGGAATAGTCGTCGTACCGGCACGCCGGACCCCTAAAACCTGAACCGATGACCAGAGAAGAAATCATGCAGCATATTCCCCACCGGGAACCCATGCTCCTCATCGACGAGGTGACCATGGACCCGGACGGGACCGGACACGGCAAGTACCGCATCCGGGAAGACGAGTTTTTCTGCCGGGGACATTTCCCGGGCAATCCGATGGTGCCGGGCGTCATCCTCTGCGAAATCATGGCGCAGAGCTGCACCCGCCTGATGCTTGACGTCCTGCCGGGGAACCTCGCCGTCTACCGCGGCATCGACGAAGTGAAATTCAAGAATACGGTCCGTCCCGGAGACCTGTGCGAGGTCACTTGCCGCATCGACGAAAACAAGGCCGGCATCTTTCACTGCTCGGCCAAGCTGGAGGTGAACGGCAAGCTCTGCTGCCGTGGAAAGCTCACTTTCGCGGTGATTCCCGACCCGATGAAGAAGGGCTGATCCCGTCTCTTATTTTTTCTTTTTCCGGTCCCGCTTCCGTGATTCACGGATGCGGTAGGCGCTTTCGACCATCAGCTGGTCCTGGAAGCAGCCGCGTGCGGCGAGGAAGTCGCAGATGGCTGCGATGAGCGGAAAGATGACGGTCCATTTGAAAGTGACGTTCTCCGGCGCCGTGAAATAGAAATACGCCAGCCAGCCCGTCATGCCCAGGGCGACAAGCCCGGAAAGGGTGGCGAGGCGCATCTGGAGGATGCGGACCTTGAAGGTGGCGAGCGCGAGGACGGTCATCGCGAACAGAATGCCCAGCAGAATGCCGAAATACGGTTTCTTGATCTGAAGGAAGGTCACGTACTGCATTCCGTCCGGATCGGTCATGGTGTACGCGTCACAGAAGAAAAGACTGAACAGGAGGGCGGTGGAGACCGCCAGGTATAAGGTTTGGATCCGTTGCCACATAAGTCAATTATTTGTACAAATATAGGATAATTCGGCGGAAAAAACTATATTTGTCTTTCACCACATAACTGATATGCCATGAGAATTCCTGAATCCGAACTCATCATCAACGGCGACGGCTCCGTTTTCCATATCCACCTGAAGCCGGAGGAACTGGCCGACAACGTCATCCTCGTGGGCGACCCGGGCCGGGTCGACATGATCTCCGAGCTGCTGGAGGACCTTGAATTCCGTCACGCCTCCCGCGAATTCGTCTCCGTCACCGGATGGCGGAACGGACGGCGCATCACCGTCCTGTCCCATGGCATCGGCCCCGACAACATCGACATCGTCATGACCGAGCTGGACGCCCTGGCCAACGTCGACTTCGCCACCCGCGAGGTCAAGCCCGAGCACAAGGCCCTGAACATCCTCCGCATCGGCACCTCCGGCGCCCTGCATGCGGACATCCCCCTCGGCTCCTACATCCTCTCCCATTATTCCGTGGGCTTCGACGGCGTGATGAACTGGTACGCGAACCGCGAAAAAGTCACCATCCCCGAGGTCGAGGAGGCCTTCAAGAAGCATATGAACTGGGAGAAGACCCTGCAGTCTCCGTATTTCGTGAAAGCGTCGGACAAGATCGTCAACCTGATGAAAGACGTGACGGTCCCGGGCGTGACCATCTCGGCGCCGGGCTTCTACGGCCCCCAGGGCCGTGTGGTCCGCATCCCGCTCGCCATGCCCGACATGCTGGAGCGGATCGAATCCTTCCGCTTCGAGGCGGGCGGCATGGAACGCCGCATCACCAACTTCGAAATGGAGAGCGCCCCGCTGGCGGGCCTCTGCGCGCTTCTCGGCCATAACGCCTGCACCGTGTGCTGCGCCATCGCGAACCGCTACCTCCAGAGCTCCAACCCGGACTACAAGCCGGCCATCCGCCGCCTGGCGGAGATCGCCGTGGACCGCATGGCTACGCTGTAAGAATCAGCCGTTCCAGCTCCTCCGCCGTATCCACGACCGCGAGGGGATGGAAAGCCTCCAGCTCCTCCCGGGAACGGAACCCCCAAGTGACGCCGACGGTATCCACGCCGGCGTTTTTTCCTGTCTGCATGTCCACGTTGGAATCACCGGTATATAGGATGTCCTCCTTCTCCACGCCGGCGGCCCGCCGGCACAGCTCCACGATTTCCGGGTCGGGTTTGAGGGGAAAACCTTCCTGCTGGCCGAGCAGGGCGGTGAAGGAGAAGTCGCCGAAGAAATGGCGGATGACGGTCTCCGCCCCTTCCTGATACTTGTTGGACGCGACGGCGATCCGGACGCCGCGGGCGGTGATATGCTCCAGAAGCTCCATGATGCCGGGGTAAGGATGCGTGAAGTCGCAGAGGTGCTTCCCGTAATGGGCCAGGAACAGCTCCCGCATCCGCCCGATGGTTTCCGGCGTGTCGCAGCCTGCCGGAACGGCCCCTTTGAACAGGTTCGTGATGCCGCGTCCCACCAGACGGTAATACTCCTCCCGCGTCCGTTCGGGGAATCCGAGCGAGCGCAGGGCGTGGTTCGTGGCGTTTCCCAAATCCTCGATGGTGTCGAGAAGGGTTCCGTCCAGGTCAAAAATCACTAATTTTTTCATAATGTACCATGTTTTGGCACAAGGTGGCCGTACCTTTGCATCAGAAACAAAACGATACTGCCATGAGAAACACGGATTACAACATCGACGCCCTCGGTTCCCTCATCTCCTCCGACGCTTCCCTCCAGGCCCTCAAGGACCTCATGGACGACCTCGGCCTCGAGGTGGAAGGCGTCACGGAGTTTTAAGGGAGACCGCGATGGATTCCTTGTCCGCCGCCAGGCCCACCTTCAGCTCCCGGACCTCCGGCAGCTCTTTGGACTTGGAGACCAGGATGCGGTCCGAGATGATGAACTCGGCCACGGGATCCTCGATATACTTCGTGATGGCCCGCTTCAGCGGCCTGGCCCCGTAGGCGGGGTCATAGCCCGCTTCGGCCACGAAGCGCTTGGCCGACGGGGTGACCGTGACCCGGTAACCCGCCTCCAGCGCCCGTTTCTTCAGGCCCTTCAGTTCGATGTCGATGATGCGCTCGATGTCCTCCCGGGAGAGGGAATTGAAGTAAACCTGCTCGTCCACCCGGTTGATGAACTCCGGCGGAAACGCCTTTTTGACGGCTTTGGCGACCACATTCTTCCGGTCTTCCTCCAGCTTTCTCCCGGCCGTCGCAAAACCGATCCCGCTTCCATATTCCTCCACTTCTCGGCTTCCCACGTTGGATGTCATGATGACGATGGTGTTCTTGAAGTCCACCACGCGTCCGTTGCTGTCCGTGAGCCGTCCCTCATCCATCACCTGCAGGAGCAGGTTGAAGATGTCGGGATGGGCCTTCTCGATCTCGTCCAGCAGCACGACGCAGTAGGGTTTGCGGCGCACCCGTTCCGACAGCTGTCCGCCCTCTTCGTAGCCCACGTATCCCGGAGGCGCGCCGATGAGGCGGGAGACGGAGAACTTCTCCATGTATTCGCTCATGTCGATGCGGACCATGTTGTCCTCGGAATCGAACAGGTATTCCGCCAGGGACCGCGCCAGCTGCGTCTTGCCCACGCCGGTGGGGCCGAAGAACAGGAAGGTGCCGATGGGACGGTGCGGATCCTTGAGGCCGGCCCGGCCGCGCTGGATGGCCCTCACGACCGTGTCAATGGCCTCGTCCTGCCCGATGATCCGGCCCTGGAGGCGCTTTTTCATCCGGAGGATGCGGTTGCCTTCCGACTCGGCGACCTTGTTCACGGGGATGCCGGTCATCTTGGACACGACGGAGGCGATGTCCTCGGCGGTCACGGTGTCGCTGCCGCCCTTCTTTCGGGCGAGGTTCAGCCGCACCATGGAGCCGGCTTCGTCCATCGCGTCGATGGCCTTGTCCGGCAGGGACTTGTCCGTCAGGTACCGGTCGGTGAGCCGGACGGCGGCCTCGACGGCCTCGTCGGTGTAGGTGATGTGGTGGAACTCTTCGTAATGGGGCTTCAGGTGGCGGAGGATCTCGATGGATTCCGGCACGTCCGTCGGCTCCACGACGATTTTCTGGAAGCGGCGGTCCAGGGCGCCGTCCTTCTCCACGATTTTGGTGAATTCGTCCATCGTGGTCGCGCCCACGCACTGGAGTTCGCCGCGGGCGAGGGCCGGCTTGAGCATGTTCGCCGCGTCCAGGCTTCCCGAGGCGCCGCCGGCGCCCACGATGGTGTGGAACTCGTCGATGAACAGGATCAGGTCCGGATTTGACTGGGCCTCCTTGATGATGGCCTTCAGGCGCTTCTCGAAGTCACCGCGGTATTTCGTGCCGGCCACCACCGAAGCGATGTCCAGCGAAAGGATGCGTTTTTTCGCGAGGGCGGGGGAGATGTCCCCGGAGGCGATCCGGAGGGCGATTCCCTCGACGATCGCGGACTTTCCCACGCCCGGCTCGCCGATGAGCATCGGGTTGTTTTTCTTGCGCCTGCCGAGGATTTCGATGACGCGGGCGATCTCCATGTCGCGCCCGACGACCGGGTCAAGTTTCCCTTCCCGGGCCGCCTTCGTGAGGTCATATCCGAATTCTTCGATGTCCAGCTCCTTCTTCCTGGGCGCTTCGCCTTCCTGCTCCTCCTCATCGTCCGCCTCGGCGGGCTGCTGCTCCTGTTTCTGCACTTTCAGCAGGCCCTCGGTCTCCATGAAGGAGAGCATCCGGCCGTAGTCCGCGCCGCGGCTGCGGAGGAAAGCCTGCCCGTAGCTGTCCGTCGTCCGGCACAGGGCGAGCAGCAGGTGGTGCGGGGCGGCTTCCTGGCTCTTGAGCCGGGTCGCCTCCATCACCGTGATGCTCAGCACGTTCTGCGCCTGGCGGGAGAAGTTGATGTGGTCTATTTCGGAGTAGGGGATGGTCTCGTTGGTGAAGATCCTTCCGTCAATGAAGGATTTCAGTTCGGCCGGCTCCACGCCAAGGCCCTGCAGGACCTGGAAGGCGGTGTTCTCCTCATGCCGGATGATGCCGAGAAAGAGGTGGTCCGGGCCGATGCCGTAGCTGCCCGTGCGCATGGCCTCCTCGCGGGCATATTTGATGATGCCGTTCAGCTGGTCGGAAATCTGTATCATAGGGACAAATTTAAGCAAAATACCCCATATCAACAATCGTGCGTAAAAACGGTTTCGGACATTTTGTCAGTCTTTGAAAAGTCAAGAAAAAAGGCTATATTTGCATGTTTATAGACAGAACGGAAAAATGGACAACAACGAAGAGAAGAATCCGGTGGAGGAGCCCCGGTCGACGGGGCTGATCCAACCTGTGGAGATCGACCACGAGATGCGCACCGCGTACATCGACTATTCGATGTCCGTCATCGTGTCCCGCGCCCTTCCGGACGCCCGGGACGGCCTGAAGCCGGTGCAGCGCCGCGTGCTCTACGGTATGAACGAGATGGGTGTCAGATATAGCGGCCAGACCAAGAAATCCGCCCGTATCGTGGGTGACGTGATGGGTAAGTACCACCCGCACGGCGATTCCAGCGTGTACGACGCGATGGTCCGTCTGGGCCAGTGGTGGAACCAGCGCTATCCGCTGGTGTGGGGACAGGGCAACTTCGGCTCCATGGACGGCGACTCCCCGGCCGCCATGCGTTACACCGAGGCCAAGCTCGAGAAAATGTCCGAGGACGTCCTCGCCGACATGGACAAGGACACCGTCGACATGACCCTGAACTTCGACGACACGCTGCAGGAGCCGACCGTCCTTCCGACGAAGGCCCCCCTGCTGCTCCTGAACGGCGCGTCCGGCATTGCGGTCGGCATGGCCACGAACATGGCCCCGCACAACCTCGGCGAATGCTGCGACGCGATCTGCGCCTACATTGACAATCCGGAGATTACCACGGACGAACTGATGCAGTACATCAAGGGTCCCGACTTCCCGACCGGCGGCATCGTGATGGGCCGCAGCGGCATCAAGGAGGCTTACGAGACCGGCCGCGGCCGCGTCGTGGTGCGCTCCAAGACGGAGATCGAAGTGGACGACAAGGGCCATGAGACCATCGTCGTCACCGAGATCCCCTACATGGTGAACAAGCGCGAGATGATCGAAAAGATCGCGCAGATGGCCGAAGACAAGAAAATCGAAGGCATCTCCTATATCAACGACGAAAGCTCCCGCGAGGGCATCCGCGTGGTGATCCGCCTCAAGCAGGGCGTGAATTCCGGCGTCGTGCTGAACACCTTGTTTAAGTACACCCCGCTCCAGAGCAGTTTCTCGTTCAACAACGTCGCCCTCGTGAAGGGCCGTCCGCGCACCCTCTCCCTCAAGGAAATCCTCCGCAATTTCGTGGATTTCCGCCATGAGGTGGTCGTCCGCCGCACGAAGTTCGAACTGGACAAGGCGAAAAAGCGCGCCCACATCCTGGAAGGCCTCCTCAAGGCCATGGACATCATCGACGAGATCGTGCACGTGATCCGCTACGAGGCCGCCTCCATCGACGAAGCCCGCCAGATCCTGATGGACCGCTGGGACTTCACCGACATCCAGGCCACCGAAATCGTGAACATGCGCCTGCGCCAGCTCGTCGGACTGGAGCGCGAGAAGCTCCAGAATGAGTACGACGAACTGATGAAGTTCATCGCCCACTGCGAAGCGGTTCTCGCCAGCGTGGAGCTCCAGCTGGGCATCGTCAAGGACGAAACCCGCGAACTGAAGGAAAAATACGGCGATCCCCGCCGCACCGAAATCACCCTCTCCGAGGATGAGTTCAACCCCGAGGACTTCTATTCCGACGAAGACCAGGTCATCACGATCTCCCACCTCGGCTACATCAAGCGCACTCCGCTCACCGAGTTCCGCACCCAGAACCGCGGCGGCGTGGGCGTCAAGGCCAGCGCCACCCGCGACGCCGACTTCATCGAGCACATCTACATCGCCAACAACCACTCGACCCTCCTCCTGTTCACGCAGAAGGGCCGCTGCCACTGGCTCAAGGTGTACGAGATTCCGGAAGGCAACCGCGCCTCCAAGGGCCGCGCCATCCAGAACATCCTGATGATCGACCCGGACGACAAGATCAAGGCCTACGTGAACGTGAAGACCCTCAAGGACGAGGATTTCATCAACAACAACTATATCATGATGGTCACCCGCCAGGGCGTCATCAAGAAGACTTCCCTGGAGGCCTACTCCCGTCCGAGGACCAACGGCGTGAACGCCATCAACATCCGCGAGGATGACGAATTGCTGGAGGCCATCCTTACCAACGGCCGCTGCTTCATCATGATCGCGGCCCATGGAGGCAGGTGCGTCCGCTTCGACGAACAGGAGGCCCGGCCGCTCGGAAGAACGTCCACCGGCGTCCGTGGCATCAATCTTGATGAAGGGGATTACGTGATCGGAGTCGTCTGCCAGGATCCGGAGGCCGAAGGCGCGGAAAACCGCCAGGTCCTCGTGGTTTCGGAGAACGGATACGGCAAGCGCTCCGACCCGATGGAGTACCGTCAGACCGCCCGTGGCGCGAAGGGTGTCCGCACCCTCAACATCACGGAGAAGACCGGAGCCCTGGTGGCCATCAAGAACGTCTGCGACGAAGACGACCTGATGATCATCAACCGGTCGGGACTGACGATCCGGATGCCTGTCTCCTCCATCAGCGTGCTCAAGCGCGCGACCCAGGGAGTGAAGCTGGTGAGCATCCGCGAAGGAGACGCCATCGCCGCCGTGTCCGTGGTGGCCCACAGCGACGACGAGGAAGCTCAGGCCGCCGAGAACCAGGAACTGCCTCCGGCACCGGAGACACCCGAAGAGAACAACGATTA
>JAEEGI010027488.1_pt1 | contig 10881 bp, 5 predicted proteins | sample 8958751 | NCBI WGS metagenome assembly JAEEGI01 (sample SAMN16246545, study PRJNA631951) | gut metagenome | biome: gut microbiome; feature: rumen; material: KS-attached | host: Bos | place: Iran: Karaj | collected 2018-10 | reverse complement strand
AGATGATATTTCTTTATCTTGTCCAATTATTGTGATCCAAAATGACTCTAATCATAAAAATATCTACTGCATATCCAGGAATAATACTTAATATACAGTAGACTAAAAAAAATATATGCCACACTGTATGATTGTCTATCCTACAATAACGGCTAGTCATAATATCATTTATAAAACTTTCAAGTTTTTCGATTTAAAAAACGTCCATTTATAAAATATAGGTTTTTTGATTTTTATCAGAACATCAAAAACCTATGTGTTTTGATAAAAAATAAGGAGCGAGGTATTAAACCTCGCTCCTTGTTCTTAGCATATCTTTTTTTATTTTACTGTAACCTTCACAGAGAATGCTGTTCCGGTGGTGCCAGTAAGCTGACAATCACACTCTACTACATAATTAAGTGTGTATGTAGTGTTCTTCTTAAGAAGTGCTGGGTTCTTAAGTTGGATTGAAAGTGTGTTAGTCTTTGCATCGTATTTTGGTGCTGCAAATGCCTTTTGTAATGTAGCATTTGTTGTCTTGTTCCAAGCTACGCCTGTAATTGTAGCTGTGCTGCCAGTCTTAGGTGTAACCTGAAGTGTTGCAGCGTAGCTTCTTGTGCCGCTGTAAACAGTAGCTGTTGTAGCGCTCTGTGTAAGCTTTGGCATTGTCTGGATTGGCTTTGTGGAAATCTTGATTCCAGGAGACTTTACAGTCACTAATTGTTTATTTCCAAATTTGTAGTATACACGCATTGTATACTTTCTAGATTCAATCTTGCCCTTCATATCAGGGTTAGCAACAAGCTTGATTGTCTTTCCATTTATAGAATCTCTATCAAACTTGAATGCAAATCCTGTTGTAATCCAGCTTGCATTAGCTGATGCGCTTGTATCCTGACTCTCGATAACAAGCTTGTTAGGATCAATAGTTCCACCAAAGTTCTTGATTCCAAGAGTATATGTTACCGCTGTTGTTGGCTCAAGTACGTTGATTGAACCCTTGCCTGTAAGTGTAATAGTTGGCTCAGCGTTGTTTGGTTTAACTGTAACATTTACATCTGGAAGTGGTAATCCATCAACTGTAAGCTTGCTAAGCTTGAAGGTATGATTTCCTGTAAGCTTTTCCTTGAGGTAAATTGACATCACGCCTTCCTTGAAGCTGATAGCTACTGGAGCATCTGCTAAACTAGCATAATCAATCACATTTCTCTTATTTGTGATATCTGAAATGGCGTAATTTGTATTAAGACTATTCCAAGCATCTGGTGCTATGTTTGCGATGCTGTATGTTGTAGTACCAATTTCAACTGGTTCTCCCGAAGCATCAACAACACCTACTAATGTATTGTTAAGTGTAAATGTACCCGTCTTAAGTGTAAGCTTTGGATCCTTCTTTGAAACAACAACCTTGATTGTTACTTTGTTCTTGTACTCTGTCTCTCCACCAACATAGTTTACCTTGTATTCAGCTGTGTAAGCATATGTACCAATTGCCGGTGCATTTTCCTTGTCGATTGTTGCAACAATCTTGCCGTCCTCATATTTGAGTGCAATCTTTGCAGCTTCATCCTTTACCGCCTGCTTTGTAGCTGTTGTGACAAAATCACTAAACTTGATTGTACTCTTATCTACGTAATCACTCTTAACATCAAATGTTACGTTATTGCTATTTGTCTTTGCATTGAGATTGATGTCTATAACACTCTTGTTTCCGATAGCTACTGTAGGATTAGCCTTTGTAACTGCTACTGTAACCGGAAGTGTAATGTCTTCATTCCATTCACTGTTCTCAACAAGAACATATGCCTTAACATTACTCTTAGGTGCCTGCTTTCCAAGAGAAATAACTACCTTATTGTTCTCTGAATCCTTTGCTGGATGGAGGAAATTATCGCCATTACCTCTCTTTGTATTTGAAGGAACAGGATTAGTTGTGTCAAAGAAGTAATCGCTTGAACTTGTTGTGTATGTATCAATTTTGTATGTGTCATCAAGTTCGACATCCTTCTTTGTAGACTTATTAATTACTCCTACCTCAAATGACTGGCATTCAGCATTAATATGTGTAGTAACTGTAGTCTTATCAAATGTAAGTGCAGGAACTGTTCTTCCATAAGGAACTGTAATCTTAAGCTTAACTGGATCATAGTCGCCCTTGTAATTAATAACAAGGTATCCTGTGTTAATTATCTTATTAGTTGTTTCATCAGGCACCAATGCTTCCTTCTTTAGAGAAATATTAAGCTTGCTGTAATCGCCTGGTGTTACCGGCTCTACCTTGAAATTGTTTGCAAAGTACTTGTTTCCATCTGTCTTTGCATCGCTTTCCAATGAAGGAATGCCTGCAATAGTAAATCCAGCTGGTGAATTGATTGTAGCTGTAACTACTGTCTGCTCAGCTGCATCTCTCTTGTAGAAGCTATTAATCTTTCCCGCAAGCTTTACAGATGGCTTTGGAATCTTATTAACAACTGTCACCTTTGGAAGTTTAACGTAATAGTAGCTTCCGTTAACCATCAGCTTGATGTAAAGATTTGTGTAGCTAGCGTTCTTTGTGTAGTATGGGCTGTCCTTCTTGATACCGAGAACTACCTTCTGCTGGTTACCAACAAGAGCCCCGTTCTTTTCTATTGCGAAATCATTACTAAGGCTAGTGTACTTTGTGCCATCCTTCTTCATGATTTCCATACGGTTGTTTGCAATTGTTCCGCCGTATGCCTGAATGAGTGTGAACTCTAAACCTTCATCAACTACATCTGTTGAGCTAACCTTTGTTGCTCTGGCATTAACTGTAAGCTCTGGTTCCTGAACATATGGTGTCAAATCAACAACTCTTACGATGAATGAATAGCTCTTAGTGCCATCTATTGTAGATGTAGCCTTAACTGTTGTCTCACCTACACCGCAAACCTGAAGTGTATTTTCATTGCTGTTTGTAGATGCAGATGCAACCTTTACGATAGAAGTATTATCGCTGACCCACTTGTATGAAGACTGGATTTCTGTGCCTTCTACATCAAGTGCCTTAAGCTCTACATCAACATTTCTTGTCTTCTTCTGTGCAGTAGCAGCCTCTAGCCAAGCCTTTGATGTCTGGATGTACTTCATTCCAGATTCTTCATCAACACCTGAAACAAAGTTGTATGTCTTTGCAAATTTAACATCTTCGATATGATCAAACTCTGTCTGCTTTCCAACGTATACATTAAGAGTAAGGGCGATGCTCTGCTTGCTCTTAAGCTTTGCTGTAATCTTGACTGGCTTTGTCTCGTCTGTCTTCTTTAAGAGGCGAAGCTTTCCATTTGCATCAACAGCAACTGTCTTTGGATCACTGGATGTGAATGTCCATAACCAAGGATTAGAATAATATACTTCATTGTAATCTGATAAATATGCTCTTATCTTAAACTGAGAATTCTGATTAGCAGTTTCATATCTAACACTAAAAATGTCATCATCTTCTCTGCAAACAGAAACATTATCTACTGCTATTTTGAATGTATCATTTAAAGTAGCAATGTTTGTAAATGCAGCATCAACCTGAATCTTTCCATCTGCATTAATATCAGCTGATGATACAACCATCTGCCTATTTGCATCTACAAATTTCTTGTCTACACCACGTGTAAGGGAAATCAATGTATAGTTAGCGGCAGTCTTTGGTGTAAGTGTAATCTTGTCTCCAACCTTTACATTTAATGATGGGGAAGCTGTAACAGAATTGCCATTGCGGTTTCCACTAACAACTACCTGCATTCCAGTAAACATTGACTCGTATTTTACGCCGTCTTCGGTGTGGCTACCTGCCCACTCTTCAGCTGTTCCACCGTAAGATGAAACAACCAAGCCTGTATTTGAAGGGAATGAATCGGCATAAAGCTTTATAGCTGAAAGTCTTTCATCGCCATCTCTGTTGTATATTTTTACAGATGTAAGTGATGAACATCCCTTGAATGCATCATTTTCAATCTCTGCAACTGATGCCTTAAGTGTAAGATACTGAAGATTCTTACAATCTTTAAAAGCATTTGCCTTAATCTTAGTGACGTTCTTTCCTACTGTGTCCGAACCGATTGTGATATCTCTGAGATTGAGACAGTTTGCAAATACGTTTGGCTCTATTGTGTTGTAACCATTAGGAAGTGAAATTGCTGTAATTCCACTGTTTGCAAAGCATCCTGCTGCAAGAGTAATGTTTGAAAGATTATCTAAATCAACTCTTCCAAGCTTTGAGCAGTTCCAGAATGCATAGCTATCAATTCGTTTAAGTGTGCTAGGGAATCTTACCTCAAAATTGATTCTTGTTCCCTCGAATGCATACTGTCCAATTGTTTCAAGAGCTGTTCCTGTTGAAAGATTATCAAGCTCATCTAACTTAGCGCAGCCAGAAAAAGCATAGTCTGCAATAGTTGTAAGTGCAGAAGCCTTTGAAAAATCAATTGTTATAAGGCTCTCGCAGTTTTCAAAAGCGCTCTTTCCAATCCTTGAAACACCTGATGGAATCTTGAAAGATGCTCCATGAGCACTCATACGAAGCTTTCTACAACCCTTGAAAAGGTCCTTGGAAAACTCTGTTGCAGCTGTGGCATCATCCTCAAATTTAACAGTAGTAAGATTTACACATCCCTCGAAAGCTCCCTCTCCAAACTGAGAAACAGTCTTTGGAATAGTGATTACTTCGATATCACTGTTGTAGAAAATCTTTGAAGGAATCTTTGTGACATTACCAGCCTTTGTGAATTCCTCTAATGTGATTTCCTTTGGAAGATCTGCAGCCTTCACACCTTCCTTGAAAGCTAATGAGCCATCAGATTCAACTGTGAAATATTTGCTCTGATTCTCCTCAGCCTTTAAAAGTTCCTGTTCTAGGTCTAAGTCGTCTACCATTTCAAGTGATTCTAAATCAACTGTGACCTCAGAATCAGCCTGGGCATCCTCCTTAACTTCTTTATCTTCCGCAGATTCTTCTGCAGCATTTTTGTCCTCAGAATCAGCCTCCTCTTCAGATGGCTCTTCTGTAGTCTCTTCTTCTGAAGTTTCTGTAACTACTGGGGATTCTTCTGACGAATTTTCTGTATTGTCCTGTTCTGTAGCCTCGGCTGTGACCTCTACTGGAGCATCAACCTCTGCAGCAAGAACTGACATTGGTGCCAGATTCAGCATCATACATGCGCTTAGAAGTAGCGCTAACATACGAAATCTCTTCTTCATAGCATTACCCTTTCCCTAAATTTCTAAACAACAATATTCGGTATACACCGCCGTGACCGAACTATCATCTATACAAGATATTGTAGCACTCCGCAACATGCTATACAACACAATCCATCTATTGTTCACAAAAAAGAGCGGGGCTCCAAAGGCCCCGCAAAACAAGCATTACATATGATATAACCTAACAAACTCACCAAACTGTGGCAATGGCAACCAAATCATTCCATCTCTGTTATTGGAAGTAGAAATAATTCCTTTTCCTAAAAGACGCTCTCTATATTTATTAAATGTAGATGATGTTATTTCATCCCCTTTTGCTGATATATAGTTCATTACATCCAATCGCTTTACCTGCTTATTATCTGCCTCTAATTCCACTAGAGCATATATGATTTGCTTATCTTTTTCGGATAGCTCGGACCAGAGCTTATTATATGAGTACTTTATAAGCTCACTACGATACTCTACTTCTACATCCTTAACACTATCATTTTTATTTACATATTTTTCAAAATACCAATATCCCAAGACCTGATAAGCAAATGCATATCCTTTTGTCATCTTCGCAAGTCTGATGCCCTCTTTTTCATCTATATCAAATGTATTGAAATATGAAACTGCCATCTGACTGTCATCAAGCGGTGGAACTTCCCTATCCAAGGTTCTTGTAAGGAAAGTACATCCTTTTAATTTTTCATTTTTTACATCGGTCAACTCTCGGTAATTCTGATATAAACCTGTCATAATCAAGTAAACAGGAAGCTCTTTGGGATCAGTAATTAAATGCTGAAACATCTGCGCAAACGCAACCATTCCATCTGATATATAAATATCATCTAAGGTAATCATAACTTTCTTTTCAGCTTTTGCTAGAGACTCAAGCATTTTCCCTATTAAGGTATAAATATCAAATATTTTATCCTTATTGTATTCTATACCTGCACTAATTCCTGCTATCGAAATACTAACATTTGCAGCTTTCAAAAAATGCTTTGAGCATAGTGGGTGTTCCGCAAGCTTTGCCGCAAACTGGGTTACGACTTCATCATTTAGGACAAGATTACAAATAATCCATTTGTCATCCTCCGACAATTTTTTAGAGATTGATGACATCATAACCGTCTTTCCGGATCCCCTGACACCAGTCAAAATATAGCATCTCTCGGAGGGCCGCTCGTAGCTAAAGTTCTCTATGATACTTTCCTCTAACTCTGAGGAAATATATTTATTAGGCTGTGCACCAAAGGCATGTGTAAATGGATTCTGCATCTTATACCCCTTTCTTTGTATATATTATAGCAAGTCTAACATCGAGGTGCAACCTTTCGCATCCTTTCGCAATCAACCTTTCCCAGGTGCAACCTTTAGTAATCTTTCGCAATTATTAATATTGAGGTGCAACCTTTAGTAATAAAAATCCCAGAGCTGAATGCCCTGGGATTTACAATCAATATTTTATTCAAAACAAGCTCTAACAACCTCGATGATTCTGTCCTGTTCCTCAGGTGTCATCTTATTATCACTAGGGAGACAAAGACCTCTGTTGAAGATGTCTACGCCTCTATCAAGAAGCTTTCCATCCTGACCCATAACGCCTCCTGCGATGTAAGCATTAGTAACAGCACGTCCATTTCCTTCGCGAGTAATGAAAGGATTGAGACGATAGATAGGCTGCATATGCATTGGCTTCCAGATTGGACGGCCCTCCGCATTGATGCTAGCGATGGCCTGAAGGATTTCTGTAGGACAGCTCTTGCCGTGCTCTGGTGTGAAAAGTGCCTCCTGCTCGCCACGCACCTGTGGGCACATAGCATCTTCATCAATGATGAGGCAAGACAACCAGTAGTTTGGATTAGAGTTCTGAAGATCCATAGGATTCATCTGAACTGGAAGCCCCTTGAAGCCTTCCTTGTATCTTTCGTAGATTGCCCTCTTCTGAGCGATGTGCTCCTCAAGGTATGGGAGCTGACCACGGATTACGCCAGCGATAACATTACTCATACGATAATTGTAACCAAGCTCCTCGTGCTGGTACCAAGCAGCTGCCTCGCGGGCCTGTGTTGACCACTTGCGAACCTTCTCTGCTGCCTCCTTGCTGTCTGTAAGGAAACATCCACCAGCAGAACCTGTGATAATCTTATTTCCATTAAATGAGATTGTGTTGTAGTGACCGAATGAACCAGTCTGAACACCCTTGTATGTAGCGCCAAAAGATTCAGCTGCATCCTCTACAAGAATTGCCCCGTGTTCCTTAACAATGGCGTTAATCTCATCAATCTTTCCTGGAGTACCGTAAAGGTGAGCACAAACGACAACCTTTACCTCTGGATAAATTTCAAATGCCTTCTTTAAAGCTACTGGGTCCATATTCCAAGTATCATCCTCTGTGTCGATGAATACTGGGATACCACCCTCGTAGATTACTGGATTTACAGTAGCATCAAAAGTCATATCCGTGCAGAAAACCTTGTGTCCTTCAAGACATCCATGGCCAACTGCAGGCATTCCGTATGCCTCAATACCTGCAAGCTTCATTGAAAGGTGAAGTGATGCAGTACCTGCTGAAAGACCAACTGCGTATTTTACGCCAACCTTCTCAGCGCAGATGCGCTCAACTTCATTTATATTAGTACCTGCTGTAGTCATCCAGTTAGTATCATAGGCCTCCTGAATGTACTTTAGCTCCTCGCCGTGCATTGAAGGTGTAGCGAGGAAAACCTTGTTCTCAAATTTCTCAATATTCTTTGTATACATTTTCATTCACCTCTATGTATAAAATCCAATTACATATACTAGACCTATTCGCCTAACTTTACAATCACTTTTCCACTAATTACTTTTATTGAACCGTCATTAGGATATGTAGGCATCGCCAAAACTTCTGGCTCTACAGCATAATTTCCATCATCTACGATTACATTTTCATTTCCAAAACCGAGATGCTCTCTTAGGAAATAGATGGAGCCCTCGTAGCGAACCAAATCAGTGTAGCGTGGGAACTTCTGAATCTTAACAGCATCCAGCTGCTCTGCATTGTCAACTGTGGTAAATGTGCTATCTTCCAGATTAGACCAACCTACAAGAACGATTTCCATATTGTCTTCGAAGCCCTCTGTGGTTTTGATGGCTGTAATCATCTGATTGAAATATGCTACCGCCTGCTCCTGAGCAATCTCTCCCTTCATATACGCAGCGTTGTCCATATATGTGTAACCGAGAGTCATTATGGTGATTGATACAATCTGAATCCAGGTGGCTGCAACCATTATCGTATTTACGATACCAGCCTGAACTGCCTCAGCCTCCATTCTTTCTATAAGAAGAAGTGGCAGGATGAATATAAAGATATCTCCATAAAGCATCAACGAATCCACATTGTATTCGCTGCTGGTAGAAAGAAGATATACCACATTCATTCCTATTGGAAGGAAAATGAGACCTATAATGCTAAATAGCTTTATTGAAAGCTTGGTCTTTGCCTTAGTCAGAAGATATACAATCTGCACTAACGTAATTACGAATATTAAAGCTGTAAACGCTCTCTGATATAAAACCGCATTGATGCCTTCCTGGGAGAATCCAAAGAAGGCCTTTATCATTTCTGTAAATACTTCTGGGAACTTTGAAATGTCATACCCTTCATCCATTCCCTTGTAGTCTACAGCCACGATGTGCTTTACAGCCATAGTCACCTTGCGAAGGACTGCCCATACCACAAGGCTGATTCCAAGGTGGGCAAGATATGTAAAGCCTCGCTTCACATACTGAACTGGCGATGTGAACTCATCATCCAAAACATCAAAGAAAAGCTGAATAAGAAACAGTGCAATAAGTACTGAAATGTATGCCTGATAAATGCCAAGGCCGATGGTGCATAATGCAATAGAACCTATAAAGGCAGGCAAAAATTTCTTATTCTGTGATGCAAATCCATCCTTCATCACCTTAGCAGAAAAGAATGTAAGAAGTAGCGCCAGTTGGTATTCCCAGGATGTAAACATAAATGAGAAAATGCTGGTAACTACTGGGTATACCACCATAATCGCACCTATGGCAGCGGCTAAAAACTTGCTAGAAACCTTGAAAAGCTTCACAAATACCATTGCAGCCATAGCGATGAATACGATAGATAAGATTCCATTGAAGACAGGTACAGAAAAAAGCTTTGTAGTCTTCATCTGGATATCATATATGAATCCCAGCATCCAGCGACCAGATTCGTAGGTTCCTCCCAGATTAAAAAGGCAGGCTGTATTATCGTGATATGAAATCCTGTTAAAAATTATATATCCATGAGCAATCAGCCCAGCAACAAGTGCTGCCACGAAGGCATACACCTGCTGCTCATTAAGACGATTTCTCATGGATTTGAAAAAGTTCTCTATTGGTGAAGTAAAATTCATTTTATTCCTCTTCCTGTACCAGATAGATTGGTCGGTTCTTTGTCTCTAAATATGCCTTTGCAAGGTACTCTCCTAACACACCCATGCAAAGCAGCTGAATACCCGAAACCAAAAGAATGATACATACCATTGATGGCCATCCATTTGTAGGATCACCGAAAGTCAATGTACGAACGATGATTACAATGATGAAGATAAATGCCACAAGACACATGATAAGACCAAAGATGGATGCCATGATAAGTGGTGCTGTGGAGAAGGCCACGATACCATCGATGGCATAAATGAAAAGCTTCCAGAAAGACCATTTTGTCTCACCAGCAACACGTTCAACATTCTCGAATTCAAGCCATTTACGCTTGAATCCTACCCAGCCAAAGATACCCTTTGAGAATCGATTATACTCCTTCATTGAAAGGATTGCATCTACCACCTTTCGGGTCATCATCTGGTAATCTCGGGCTCCATCTACGATATCTGCATTGGAAATCTTGTTCATGAGGCGGTAGAACTTTCTAGCAAACCAAGAACGAATAGGCGGTTCACCTTTTCTATCTACACGGCGGGTAGCAACGCAGTCGTACTCGCCTGTGCCGATATATGAAAGCATCTCAGGAAGCATAGCAGGTGGATCCTGCAAATCTGCATCCATGATAACTACGTAATCACCTGTTGATTTCTCAAGGCCTGCGTAGATGCCAGCCTCTTTGCCGAAATTCCTAGAAAATGAAACATAGTGAATTCGTGAATCCTGCTCACTAAGCCCACGAAAAACCTCTAGCGTGTTATCCCTGGAACCATCATCAACAAATACAAACTCTAAATCAACAGGAGCAAGTTCCCCATTTTTTTCCATTTCTATTATAGCCTGATAAAACAGTGGCAGTGCCTCCTGCTCGTTGTAGCAAGGCACCACGATTGTAAGTAATTTTTTGTCCATAAATAAAAACTCCTCCGAGCTATTCTAAAGGTACATTATACACTATTTTCATCTTTTTGAAAATTTGGTGTTTTTTTACCTCTAGTCATTGAAAAATGGGGATTTTTAGACTATATTTTATCTAAGAGTGTGCATTCATTCTAAAGAGTATAAAATTAAATATGTGAGGTGAGATTTATGAAAAGATTTACAAGGTTTTTATCATTAGCCATGGCTTGTGTAGCAGCTGTATCCGTATTTACGATAAACAGCTGCGCCATGTCAGCTGCAGGTGAGGCTCATCGCCGTGACCTTACAGCGGAAGAAATCCAGACTATCCGTACAATTTTTGTAGCAGATCAG
>JAEEGI010027486.1_pt1 | contig 10881 bp, 8 predicted proteins | sample 8958751 | NCBI WGS metagenome assembly JAEEGI01 (sample SAMN16246545, study PRJNA631951) | gut metagenome | biome: gut microbiome; feature: rumen; material: KS-attached | host: Bos | place: Iran: Karaj | collected 2018-10 | reverse complement strand
GCCGAAAATATCGCTGAACATATCACCGAAATCAGCTCCGCCTCGTCCGCCGAAGCCTCCAAATCCTCCGAAGCCTCCAAATCCGCCGGCACCGCCGCCAAAGCCAGACTGAGGATCATTAGGATCTATGCCCTGATCAAACATCTGTCTCTTCTGAGGATCTGACAGAACCTCGTAGGCTTCCTTGACTTCCTTAAATTTCTCTTCCGCCTTATGAGGATCATCAGGATTGCGATCCGGATGATATTTCATGGCAAGATGACGATAAGCCTTTTTAATGTCGGCTTCTTTGGCATCCTTAGGTACACCAAGAATCTCGTAATAATTTTTTTTCATAAATCACCCTGACTTTCAATCTTGTGATGACAAAACACAATGAAACTCTTAATCTGTCGAATCTTTCCGTACACCCTTCGCATGATCAGACAGTTTCAAACTGTCAAAGGCACATACCGGTCAACCAGTATGTGCCCCAATGTAAACATACCGATGCTTACATGATCAGATGATTACTTCTCAGTAAATTCACCATCTATAACGTCATCATCCTTGCCTGCAGAGGAGGCTGACTCGGTTTCCTGCTGAGCACCTGAAGCTCCCTGCTGAGAAGCATTCTTGGCCTGCATCGCCTGAGCAATTGGCTGAGAAGCCTGCATGAGTGCGTTGAACTTGCTGTCAATTTCAGCCTTGTCTGTACCCTTGGTTGCAGTCTCAAGATCAGCGATTGCAGATTCAATTTTTTCCTTATCGCCTGAACTCAGGGCAGAACCGGCTTCATCCATCTGCTTGCGGATCTCGTGGATCATGTGATCAGCCTGATTCTTTGCCTTGACCAGTTCCTCGAACTTCTTGTCCTCTTCAGCATTAGCCTCAGCCTCACGAACCATTCTTTCGATATCTTCATCGGAAAGTCCTGAAGAAGCCTTGATGGTAATGTTCTGCTCCTTGCCTGTCTTCTTGTCCTTGGCAGAAACATGGAGAATACCGTCAGCATCAATATCGAAGGTAACCTCAATCTGAGGAACTCCTCTTGGTGCAGGTGGAATACCGTCCAGGTTGAACTGACCGAGAGACTTGTTCAGATTGGCCTGCTTGCGCTCACCCTGAAGAACATGAATTGTTACTGCAGGCTGGTTGTCTTCAGCTGTTGAGAAGATCTGTGACTTCTTTGTAGGAATTGTAGTATTCTTCTCAATAAGGGTTGACATAACCTGACCTAGGGTCTCGATACCAAGTGAAAGCGGAGTAACATCAAGAAGAAGTACGTCATGCTTGTCACCTGAGAGCACACCGCCCTGAATTGCAGCACCGAGAGCTACAGCCTCATCCGGATTAACGTCCTTTCTTGGCTGTTTGTGGAAATAATCACCTACAACCTTCTGAACCAGAGGCATACGGGTCTGACCGCCAACAAGGATAACATCATCAATTTCCTCAAGAGACTTGCCGGAATCAGCAATCGCCTTTCTTACCGGAGTGATGGTCTTAAGAACGACATCTTCCACCAGTGACTCGAGTTTGGAACGGGTCATCTTAAGGTTAAGGTGCTTAGGACCTGATGCATCTGCAGTGATATAAGGAAGATTGATTTCTGTCTGCTGAGCGGAGGAAAGTTCAATCTTGGCCTTTTCAGCGGCTTCCTTCAGACGCTGCAGTGCGAGCTGATCCTTGCGGAGATCAACACCCTGCTCCTTCTCAAATTCTTCAGCAATGTAATTGATGATTATGTTATCGATATCCTCACCGCCGAGATGGGTATCACCGTTTGTTGCCAGAACCTCGAATGTCTTTTCACCGTCAACCTCGTCTATTTCGATAATGGAGATATCGAAAGTACCGCCGCCGAGATCATATACGGCAATTGTCTTTCCGCCTTTCACATTGTTTACACCGTAGGCGAAAGCAGCAGCTGTAGGCTCGTTGATGATACGTTTAACCTCAAGGCCAGCAATTCTTCCGGCATCCTTGGTAGCCTGACGCTGAGCATCGTTAAAGTAAGCCGGTACTGTAATAACAGCCTCTGTAATCTTCTCACCGAGAACATCCTCGGCAGTCTTTTTCATCTTCTTCAGAACTTCAGCAGATACCTGAGGAGGTGCCATCTTCTTATCTTTAACCTGAACCCAGGCATCACCGTTGTCATTTCTTACAATCTTGTAAGGCATAACTTCCCTGTCGCGCTTTACTTCCTCATCATCATAGCGACGTCCGATAAGACGCTTGATTGCGTACAGAGTGTTTTCAGCATTGGTTACAGCCTGTCTCTTTGCAGTGTCACCTACCAGAATTTCACCATCCTTGGTGTAAGCAATGATGGAAGGTGTTGTACGATGACCCTCAGCGTTTTCCAGAACCTTTGCCTGATCTCCATCGAGAACAGCCACACATGAATTAGTGGTTCCCAGATCGATACCAATAATCTTACCCATAATATTTACTCCTTTATGTAATCTTTTAATCTGTCACTACCGTATATATATGGACTGACTTTCCGATTTCAACAATCGCATAAAAAAAATTTGAAAAAAGAACAAAACAGTCCTTAAACACTTTCAGCACGACAGAAACAATGATGAAACACAGAGGCAGTCATGCGGAACAGTTTCTTTACTGTGCAATTCATATAAATCTCAGGCTCGGAAACCCACTACCCCCAGGATGGTGGGATAATAGTCGTAATCCTTTCTCAACATTTAGTTTCTATGTATCTCTGAATATATTGATGACCGCATTGGAGCTGTTAATCTGTACCGCATGGGAATCAGCTATCTCGAAGACAGTCAGGTACCTGATACAGTTACAGCTGAGTAAATCTTTGCTGTAAAGGGTGCTGTCAACCACCCTGTGAAGTAATGCCACTTTAGACAGCAATATCTGTCGGGGTTAAAAGGTCGGAGGCGTAACGCCGTTACGAAGACTGGGCTGTTACAAGCCCATTTCCTTCAGGTGATGGGCAGCTGACAATGAGTACAGTCTGATTCAGTTCAGACTGCAAAAGATTTTCCGTCACTTATGCTCTGTGGCGTTTGCAGATGATGACCGGCATCGGCGGTACACAGGAACTGATCAATGAAAGATCAGTTCTCCTCCTCTTTCCAGTCTTCCCGTTTCAAAGGAACAACGGTATAACCGGTAATATTTCCGGCACTGTCCGAGGAGAGCGCAAACCGGTAGCCAAGACCTATTCCTCCGCCCTTCCAGTCCCTCATGTACCAGAAGTCGAAGGATATATTCCCGGGCTGGAGGATCACCGCTGTGTAGGTAGCTACGCTTGGTGCACCTTTGGCCCTTGGATTGAGTGATTTATAGGACGCACCTGACGGTTTCAGTTTCTCACTGTCATAATTTCTGAAATGCCAGTCAAAGCCTGTAGTCGGATTGGTTCTCACGGTAATCTGAAAAGCGCCGCCAGAACATTTCAGAGCGAAGTCGTAGGAGCTGTCTCCGTTCCGGCAGTCCCGCATCTTCTGATCGGCATCAGACAGAGTCTCAGAAGAATCAGAGGGTATATCCACGGCGGATGCAGATACACCTGACAAAAATGCTGTGATGGCAGCAAGACATCTGACAATAATACCCATGTACGGTTTTCCTGTTATTTCAATTTAGAAAAAATCAGTTCCCGGTGTTCTCGGAGCAGTCATTCTCCCGAATAATCACCCTGAAGCAGCAAATCTCCGCGGGAACTGAACATAAAGTATGAACATCATACGGCATGACGTACGGTCTGAAAACCTACCGCCGGCCGGCATAGTACTTGAGAGTGTGAATGTAAAAAGTACCCGGTCCGGAAAATCTGCAGACCATGCCTTCACCGGATGTAATGCTTGATACGAATCCAGAAGATGCTTTTTCCATTCTGTAACTCATGTTCTCCTCCCATGCAAGCAGGTGTCCATTATCCACAAACATCTCTTCACCTGGTCCCAGTTCAAATTTATGAGCTGCACCGTATGAAGAAATAAAGGCGAGACCACTTCCTGAAAGTCTTATCAGAAAAAAGCCTTCCTTGGATAAAAGTCCTTTAACAATGCCCTGCATTTTTGTTTCCAGTCTCACACCCTGAGTACATGCAAGAAATCCCCCTTTTTCCACAATAAAACTTTTTCCCTCTACGATATTTAGAGGAACAATGGATCCAGGAAGTCCCGAACCTATCATAACAGTGCCGCATCCTCTGTCGGCTTCGATTGTCTGAGTAAAAAATGATTCGTTTGTAAGAAAAGATCGTGCCAGACCGCCGATAATACCGCCCTTGATATCACCTTTGATGCTAAGAGCGCCGCGCTTGGTTATCATGGCATCGCTTTCACAGTTAATCTTTTCACCTTTTTCCAGTTTTAACTGAACAACAGGGAACGTATCCTGATGCAAAATCTCGTATTCCATAAAAAAACTCCGGTTAACATATTAAAACAACAAGCTCAGTTCATGAAAAATTCCATCCGGCAATCAGCTCGACTGCACAACATGTGCGGTTACCCGTTCTGCTGAAAAATATCCGTTCTCGAATACGTATGCAGAGGAAACTGACAGGTTTTCATTCTACCAAAAAACATAAGGGGACTTATGATTCAGCAGCTAAATTTCACGGATGAATAAAACAAAACCTGCGGAACATCTTATCCCGCAGGCCTCGCACATATTCTTTTAAATTTAAAATCCCTACAGCAGTCTGTCAGGACTACGCCTCAGTATCAACTGCAGCACCGCCCTTGGAAACCACCACCATAGCCGGTCTGATATTGCGACCATTCAGGTTATACCCCTTCTGCATAACATCCATGACTGTATTTGCTTCAAACTCTGAAGACTCAACCATCTGAATTGCATGCTGAGTATTCGGATCAAAAGGCTGCCCCTTCGGATCAAGCTGTTCAACACCATGATTTGAAAGAACCTTAAGCAGGGTTTTCAGTGTAAGTTCCACACCCTTGTCAATATTTGAAAATTCGGCATTACTGTGATCTATTGAACCCCATGCTCTTTCAAGATTATCAACTACATCTAGAAGATCCTTCGCAAAACCACTGAGGGCAAACTGTCTGGCCTTGGTAATCTCATTCTCTGTTCTTTTGCGAAGATTCTCCATTTCCGCATAGGCTCTTACTTCATTATCCTTAGCCTTCTTAAGTTCCAAAGCCAAAGCCTCAAGTTTATGAGACTGATCTTCAGGTGAAGCTGCAGCTGCCTCATCATTCTGAGTCCCTTCTGTCTGAAGAGAAACCTCTTCCTCGTTATCCTGAACTTCATTGCTCTGTTCTTCGTTTGCCATTACTCTAATAACCCCATAACAAAAAAAATCACCGGCACAACATCCGATATCTGAACTTCCACAGTGAGGAAAGCGGACATGCCGAACCATTTACTACAATAATATGGGGGATAGTTGAATTTTTTTCAAGTACGACAACGAAATTTTTAGAAACCAGGGCATACGGACAAAACACGATAAAGCCGCACAGTGTTACTTTTTATGTCACCAAAATGTATAATGGTGCAGCAGACTGGATTTAACCCGGCTCCTGCCATACCGCAGTTTTCGCAGCATGCGGAACTTAATGGAACTGAAATTTTCAAAAATCAGAGTCCGAACCTCATCTTCATAACCTGTGTAAAGTTCTGACTCCGGAAAAAGGAAGCTCAATGTATTTCAGAAACGTTGCAATTCTCGGACTGCCCCGGAAAGGAAACTCATTCAAGCAGACCATCAACCGGCTCATCAGGTTTCTTAAGGACGCCGGATGCACTGTTTACATAGAGCCGAGAATTGCAAGAGTGTATCACCTTACTGAAGTGATCAGCATGGAGGTGGAAAATCTTGGCTCTGTCGCAGATCTTGCCGTTGTTGTGGGCGGTGACGGCAGTATCATCGGAGCAGCAAGAATTCTGGGAAAAAGAAAGATTCCGGTTATCGGGGTTAACAGAGGACATCTGGGCTTTCTCACAGATCTGAAGCCAGCAAATTTTGAAAATGATCTTTCAGAGGTACTGCACGGAAATTTCACATGTGAAAAAAGACCGCTGATCGACGTTTCCATAGTTGAGGACGGAATTATTCTTGAAACTCATCAGTATCTTAACGAAGCTGTTATCCACCCCAAGCAGGTGGCTCACATGATTGAATTTGAGGTTTTCATTGACGACAAATTCATGAACAGCATGAAATCCGACGGACTGATCGTATCATCCCCTACGGGATCGACTGCCTACGCACTCTCGGCCGGCGGTCCAATAATCACACCGGACATAAACGCCCTATGTCTGATCCCGATGTTTCCGCACACCCTCAGCAACCGCCCTATAGTAATCAGCGATACACACACGGTAACGATTGACTTCCTCGGAGACGAAAGCAGCAACATCACAGTTGACGGACAGAAAACTCTTAACGTATCACCGCACCAGAAGATTCTTATCAAAAAGAGTACGGAAGAACTTACCCTGATCCATCTTAACAATTACTCATACTACCATGTTTTAAGAGAAAAACTTGGCTGGGGCTCCAAGTTGTTTTAAACCATCGGAAACGAAATTATGCTGACTCATCTTAATGTTAAAAATTTTGCCATAGTCAAATATTTGGACATAGATTTTCCGGGCGGAATGACCTGCATCACCGGAGAAACAGGAGCAGGAAAATCAATCGCAATAGACGCACTTAATCTTTGCCTCGGAGAGAGAGCTGATGCAGGCTCCGTGAGGACAGGTGAAACGAAGGCGGAGATAACCGCATGCTTTGACATAACAGATTCAATTCCCGTCCATGATTTTCTAAGAGATAATGATTTTGAGGCGGAAGAGGATGAAATCATTATCAGAAGAACCATATCCTCCGATGGCAAATCCAAAGCCTATATCAATGGAACCTCTGTTACGCTGAGCCAGATGAGAGCCCTCGGAGAGCTTCTGGTCATTATCCACGGTCAGCATGCACACCAGCTTCTGTTCAAGCAGGACTACCAGACGGCAATCCTTGACAAATATGCAGATCTGCTGAAGGAAAGACAGAATCTCGGGAAGACAGCCTCGGAAATCAGAAACATAGAAGATCAAATCAGCAAAATTGAAGCCAACCGCGAGCAGTATAATTCCAGACGGGATCTGCTGCAGTTCCAGCTCGATGAACTCAGCAGAGCCGAACCGAAAGAAAATGAATATCAGGAGCTGGATCAGGAATACAGCCGTCTTGCCAATGCGGATGAAATCATCAGCAGTTGTGAACAGTGCATGCAGCATCTTGAGGATAACGAAAGATCCTCTGCGCTTTCCGCAGTGCAGAATGCCCTAAAGAGCATTGAAAGGCTTCAGGAAATAGATGCAGGCAGGCTGGATAATGTTGTCACCATGCTGTCAGAGGCCGAAATATCCATTCAGGAAAGCTATGACGAAATCAAAGAATACGGCAACAGCATAGAATATGATCCCCAGAGAATGAGTTTTCTTGAACAGAGAATATCCCTTTATGACTCCCTTGCTCAGAAATATCACGTAACTCCGGAAAAACTGTACGCCTTTGCTGAAGATCTGAAAAAAGAATATGAATCAATGACCTCGCTCTCCGATTCTGAGGATGAACTGAAGAGGCAGCTGCAGGAGAAACGGGAAGAATATCAGACTAAGGCAAAAAAGCTTTCAGAAAAACGAAAGGAAGCCGCGCAGGAGCTTTCCCGGAGGATCAGCTCTCATATGCATGATCTTGCCATGCCTCACGGGCAGTTCACAATCGGCGTAAACTACAATTCTGAAGCAGCACCGTCATCAAAGGGCAACGATGAGGTTTCATTTCTCGTAAGCGTGAATCCTGGCCAGGAACCGGGACCTCTCAATGCAGTAGTATCAGGCGGCGAGCTTTCACGTATTTCCCTGGCAATTCAGGAGATACATGCGGAAAAGGTTCAGACTCCTACGCTGATTTTTGATGAAGTGGATACAGGTATTTCCGGTCAGACGGCAAATGTTGTGGGAAGACTGCTTTCCAGCCTTGGTGCATCGGCCCAGGTCATATGTGTCACTCACCTTCCGCAGGTGGCTTCAAAAGCGCATCATCAGATGTTTGTGGAGAAAAAAGTGGAAAACGGTACAACAACCACCGGTATGAAAGAGCTTGACAACGAAGGCCGCATCAGAGAAATTGCAAGACTCCTGAGCGGAGACGCCATTACGGAAAATGCTCTGGCAAGTGCAAGAGATCTCCTTGCCTCAGTACAGAAATGACGCCGGACACCGCAGAATATACATGAATGAAACACATCTCCAAACCGTCACGGGTTCTGTGAATAACTGCTTTTTCTGATTTATTCCGGTTGTTTTCCCGGAATAATTCATTCATGAAGTTGTAAAAAAGTCAAAACAGTGTCTTTGAAGCCGCCATGTTGTATAATTAACGTGTTTTTCTATTTGAAGTTAGGTTGCACTTAGCAGTGAATACAACCGGGACAGGTCCGACTAATGAAGAATAATATAATCAAAGCAATTTCTTTTGCCGGCTGCATTGCCGCAGGAACAGCAGGATTAACCGGATGCATATACCGGGTTGATGTTCCCCAGGGAAACTATATAGAGCAGGATCGTGTTGATCTCTTGCGGATAGATATGACCAGAGAGCAGGTTAAATACGTTCTCGGAACACCGGTAACCATAGATCCGTTCAACAAGAACCGATGGAACTACATTTTTCTCATTCAGGAAGGCTGGGATGATCCTGTACAGAAGAATCTGTTTGTATTCTTTGAAAACAACAGGCTTGTAGACATAAAGGGTGATTTCAGAAAAGGGCCGAATTTCAATCAGCCTCTTCAGTAACAGACACAGTAATCTCATAATCCTGACCGTGTTTTGCTCCGCTATCTGATTTCTAATCAGATGCGGTTGTTTTTTTTCTTATGAAACGCATTATCAGAACAAAAATTTTTTTTATGTCACTTAACATTCTGATTATTATCAGCGGTCTCGCCATCTCACTTTACTGGCACACGGTCAGACCGGATATTCCAGCAGTTCAGAACTTCAGAAAGGAATATCTGGACAGTATGCTGGATATAACTGAACTCAGACTTGATGAATTCTACGAAGTATACATGGAGCCTCTTTACGGAACCATAGAGGAGCGGGACGACATACTTGTGTACGTAATGCCGGATCTTTCGTCACTGATTACCACGCCGAATACGGAAGTTCCGCGAAGCGACACCTTCACTGTTGACACGGAACACACAGGAAAAGGGTTCACAAGAACCACCTTTCAGGTCTATTTCAGTTCCGATCCTCTCTCCATTCACCAGTGGTACATTAAAAATTACGGTCTGAATGCATTTGACGTGCAGGGCTTCAACAGGAAAGGAGAAATACAGTATCCAAGAACAGACTGGACGTTCCTTGGAAAATCAGGCATTGATCTGAATGTTCCGGAGGCATGGAAGCAGGGTGCAACAGGAAAAGGGATCAGCATCATAGTCTATGATAACGGAGTTGATCCTAACAATGCAGATCTGAAAAACAAGGTGAATCTGGACAGGGCTGTCAATTTTATCACCGGTGTCTACAGCACCGACAACCGGGATTATCACCAGTACTCCCACGGAACCAAGGTTGCAGGAATAATTGCAGCGGAAGCCTTTAACAGACAGGGAGTCAGAGGCATTGCATATGACAGCACTATAATTCCGTGGCGTTACAGCAACGTATGGGAAGACTACCAGATGTTCGAGTTTCCGCCGGAAGCGAAAATTTTTCAGAACAGCGTGGGAAATGATCCGGGAAAACTGATAAACACAGAGCCGTTCTCACCTTCACTGCTCTATTCGGATCTTGTGTATTTTCTGTCCAAAGGAAACTACTACATCATCGACTACTACGAGATTGATCCGAAAAACGGAAAGAAAAATCTGCTTTTTAACGGCTGCACCTATTACCAGACAAACTGTGCGGAAACACCGAAGCTGTCAACACAGCCCGTCTACTATCCGATCCTTGCCGCTGTGTCGGGTATCAGTTCCACCGGTGAACACATTGATTACGGTACGCCGCCAAAATACCATATCGGCATCAATGCCAGTACCGGTGCCGACGTTATGTTTGTAGCCTTCAACACCACTACCCAGTCGGCAATGGAACGAAACTCCAAGGGAATATTCACCACCGGCGTTCCAATGAGCAACGATAACAGTGCGATTGAACAGCTGACCTATTTCAAGGACAGTCCAAGTTACAAATCATATTACAACTTCTACAGCGCACACGATCCGGATAATCCGGATCTTGCCTACACCGGACATTTCAACGGCACATCAGCGGCGGCACCAATGATATCAGCCGTTGCCGCCCTGGTCAGATCTGTCAATAGGAGACTAACCTGGATGGATACCTACGACATACTGATCAGAGCTTCTTCAATAAACGGACTTGCCCACCGTCCGGGGATCAGAGACGATATGAATCTGTGGTTTGCCGACGGCAGCAATCTTCTGATAGAAAGACCGGCAGAAAAGAATGCCGCCGGCTTCACACACAGCAATGTATACGGATTCGGTCTTGTCAACGCAGGCAGGGCTGTACGCATTGCCAGAAGCTACAGACCGTCAGATCTTGAAATCAGCAACGAAATTTTTCTTAAAACGGTCAGAATAAACTTTCATGGACTGGAATTCAGGGCGGCAGAAAAGGTGGCAGACGCCACCAGTGAGGTTGAATCACAGACCGATGCGGAAGGAAAGGTCTTTGCCGTTGTTCTGGAACTGCCTGCCAGCTTTCTGAAAAAATACGAAACTGAAGAGGACGCCTGTGCCAAATCATTGAAAATTGTCGCTCAGGATCAGATTTATTACCGCGGGATCTATTACAATGATGAATGCAGAATTTCAGATTTAACTTTTACACAGC